>Ga0256407_10001775_pt1 | contig 43712 bp, 39 predicted proteins | sample RumenRJG_04DNA_FD_193489 | JGI IMG/M metagenome (GOLD analysis project Ga0256407, IMG submission 193489) | Bovine rumen microbial communities from Lethbridge, Alberta, Canada - RJG_04 | ecosystem: Host-associated > Mammals > Digestive system > Stomach > Rumen | place: Canada: Alberta...
AAACTCACCTAACTGACCTGTTCGATAAGACTAAATTCAACGATGTCAAAGAACTCGATTGTCCCCTCTTTCCGGGGCTATTTGATTAATATTTAACTCGTCCCAATTTTAACGGGACACTAATGATAATTGTAATCAAATAAACCGTTTGTCTATTGGGGGTAGAATTGAATCAATTGGTATGTACGCTTTTGGAGGATGTTCATTAGCAAGTGTCGTTATTACACCGAATATACAAGTTATTGAAAATTATGCATTCGCCGAGAATCCAATTGATACCATTTGGCTTCTTTCCTTAGATGTTAGTCAACTGAATTTGTTGGCTTTTGATGGATGTTATGGATTGATGTTAATAATAACTCCAGGAAATAGTAATTATGACTTCTCTGCAGTGTGTAGCACTGGGCAAACGTTGTATTACAAAATAACAAGTGACACAACTGTCAAGGTCGTATATCCTGGCAATTTAGGGTATGGGGAAAACGTATATGGATCGTATGACACACTATGGACATGCGGTGAAATTAATGAGAATAGTATTCCTTCTAATAATTGTGGCTATCACGGCCTGTGGGCTGGATGGTACGGGAATTGCGCTCAGTATAGATATGTTTTTTATTTCGATTGTCACATATCAAGACCATACAATCATTACACAAGCACTACGTTTAGTAGCCCGGGGAGTACTTTGGTGTACACTGAATGGATTCTGGATTCAGTTTTCAATGAACCATCAGGTAACTTGAGTGTTCCCAATAGCGTTTCATTCATGGGCAATGTTTATCGGGTTATAGAAATAGGAGATTCTTCTTTTTACGATTGTGACAACTTAATTTCAGTCAGTACAAATGCGAAGATAGGAAACAAAGCATTCTATGATTGCGACAATTTATCTACTATTGTCACAAATGCTCAAAGTATTGGTGATAATGCCTTTGCCAATTGCAACAACCTTGTTTCGCTAACACTGGGCAATACGGTGCAAAGCATTGGCAGCAATGCCTTCTATGGATGCACGAGTATCGACAGCCTTTATATCGGCAGCGGCGTGCAGACAATCGGCAGCGGTGCCTTCCGCGGATGTACGGGATTACAATGGTTGAACTATAACGCTCCCACTCTCCCTGCACAAGGCTTCTACGGATGCACACAGCTGGCGACGCTGATACTGGGCAGCACAGTGCAAAGCATTAGCAACGAGGCCTTCTATGACTGCGACAACCTGCTGACGGCATCCATTAATGCAGGTCAATTGGGCAAGAAAGCCTTTGCCAACTGCGACCGTCTTGTTTCTGTAACATTAGGCGACTCCACACAAATAGTAGGCAACGGTGCCTTCAGTGGATGCTTCCGATTGCAGAATATCGAGCTCGGAGGAGTAACATCCATCGGTGACAGCGCTTTCAGCGGATGCGTGCGTTTGGAAAGACCTGAACTACCACCAACCCTCACCACCATCGGGACGCGTGCTTTCAACGACTGCAACCTGCTCTCTGGCAAACTGACCTTCCCGGCCACCATCTCCAGCATCGGCGACTACGCCTACAGCGGAGTTGGCACCATCACGGAGATAGAGATGCAAGGGGCTAATCCGCCGACCATTTATGCCCAAACCTTCGCCTCGGTGAGCAACAGCACACCCCTCAGCGTGCCCTGCGGAGCTGTGCTCAACTACTACACCACCAACTACTGGGAGAACTTCTCCACCATCGTGGAGGCTCCGCCTTACAAACTCACCGTTCAGAGCAACAACGAGACTATGGGCAGCGCTGCCGTCAGTCAGCAGCCCACCTGCAGCAACCACTCGGCCATCATCCAGGCGACAGCGGAGACGGGCTTCCACTTCATACAGTGGAGCGACGGCAACGGCACCAACCCGCGCACCGTCAACATGACGCAGGACTCGACCTTCACGGCCATCTTCGTGCCCAACAACAGCCAGGTCACCGTCGTGCCCAACGACCCGCTGAGGGGCACGACCACAGGCTCGGGCACCTATGGATACAACGCCCCGGTGACGATGACGGCGACGGCATACGACGGATACCACTTCCTGAAATGGAACGACGGCAACACGCAGAACCCGCGCTATATGGCCGCCGTGCGTGACACCACCTTCACGGCCATCTTCGTGAGCAACGTCAGCACCATCACCGTCGGCAACGCCAACCCCGACTGGGGCAACGTGAGCGGCAGCGGAGTGTATTACTACATGAACCTCGTGAGCCTCACGGCGACACCGGTGTATGGCTACCACTTCAGCCGGTGGAATGACGGCAACACACAGAACCCGCGCACCATCACCGTCATACAGGACTCCAGCTTCACCGCCTTCTTCGCCGTCAACACCTACAGCATCGTGGGCACCAGCAACAGCACCGCGATGGGCAGCGTGACGGGTGGCGGCACCTACACCTACCTGCACGAGATGTCGCTGACGGCCACGCCGGCCTTCGGATACCACTTTGTGCAGTGGAACGACCAGAACACCGACAACCCGAGGACCATCACCGTGACGCGCGACTCGGCCTTCACGGCGCAGTTCGCCGCCAACAGCTATGTGATCACCGCCGAGCCCAACAATCCCACGATGGGCAGCGCCTACGGCAGCGGAACCTATAACTTCAACACCACCGCCACGCTGACTGCGGTGGCGGAATACGGCTACCACTTCACGCAGTGGAGCGACGGTGTGACGGACAACCCGAGGACCATCACGGTGCAGAACAACGCCACGTATACGGCGCAGTTTGCCATCAACAGCTATATACTCACCGTGCAGAGCAGCAACCCCGCCATCGGTACCACCAGCGGCGGCGGCAGCTACAACTACATGACGCCGGTGAACATCACCGCCATACCGAATGTCGGCTACCACTTCACGCAGTGGAGTGACGGCAACACCGACAACCCGCGACTGGTGACGGTGGTGCAGAACGCCACCTACACGGCGCAGTTCGCCATCAACAGCTACGCCGTCAGCGTGACCTGCAACAACAGCAGCATGGGTAGCGTGAGCGGCAGCGGCACCTACAACCACAACAGCATCGCCACATTGACGGCCACCGCCTACTATGGCTACCACTTCGTGCAGTGGCAGGACGGCAACACGGAGAACCCGAGGACGGTGGTGGTGACCGACTCGACGCAGTACATGGCGCAGTTTGACTTCAACAGCTACCTCATCACCGCCAACAGCAGCAATGTCACGCTGGGCAGCGCGACGGGTGGCGGATCGTACAACTACCTCTCGCAGGTAGCGCTGACGGCGGTGCCTGTGCCGCACTACCACTTCACCATGTGGAACGACAGCATAGAGGACAACCCGAGGACTATCACGGTGACGAGGGACAGCGTCTTTACGGCGAATTTCGCCATCGACCGCCACACGATAGGCGTGCTTACGGCCGACGCCACACAGGGGTCGGTCAGCGGAAGCGACACGGTGGATTACAACACGGCGGTGTGGATCTCGGCGACGGCCAACTACGGCTACCACTTCGCGCAGTGGCAGGACGGCAACGCCAGCAACCCGAGGCGTGTGGTGGTGAGTAAGGATACCGTCTTCACCGCCAGCTTTGCGCCGAACCAATACACGGCCACCTGTGGGGTGAACGACAACAGCAGAGGCACTGTGGCGACGACGGGCGGCAGCTACAGCTACCTCACGTCGGTCACCTTCACGGCCATACCGAACGGCGACTACCACTTCCTGAAGTGGAGCAACGGCAGCACAGAGAATCCGGTGACCTTCACTATAACCAGAGACACTACCTTTACGGCCATCTTGGTGGGGCTCACGGCCAACGTGAACAACAGCACGATGGGCACTGTGACGCACAGCAAGCCGTCGAACCTGGTGGAGGTGGTGACGGCGACGGCCAACTACGGCTACCACTTCGTGCAGTGGAACGACGGGGTGACCGACAACCCGAGGACCGTCATATTGACGGGCGACAGCATGTTGACGGCCATCTTTGCGGTGAACAACTACTATGTGACCCTTGCCAGCAACGACAGCACGCTGGGTGCGGTGCAGGGCGAAGGAGAGTATGCATATCAGAGCAATGTCACCATCACGGCCGTTCCTGTGGAGCACAGCCATTTCGTGCAGTGGAGCGATGGCAACACCAGCAATCCGAGGGTTGTGACGGTGACCAGAGACACGAGCTTCACGGCCGTCTTCGAGCGTGACCCGCAGTACACCATCACTGTTGTCGCCAGCGATACGGCGTGGGGCGTTGTGAGCGGCGGCGGCGTGTACTATGCCGGCGAGACGGTGGTGCTGACGGCGACGGCGCGGGGTGAACACCATTTCGTGATGTGGAGTGACGGCAACACGCAGAACCCGAGGAGCATCACGGTGATAGGCGACGTCAGCTATACGGCCGTCTTCGAGGAGGGCGTGGGCATTGAGGATGTGGAGCTGCCGACATACAGGGTGTATGTGAGGGACAGCCGCATCGTGGTGGAAGGAGTGGAGAGCGATAAGGTGCAGGTGTTCGACGTCACGGGTCGCAAACATTCTCTCAGTGAGCGGCTGCCGATGGGGGTGTATGTGGTGAAGATAGGAGAATGGGTGACGAAGAAGGTGGTGGTGATGTAAAGTTCAGTGGTCAGTGGTCAGTGGTTAGTGGTCAGTGGTGAATAATTTATGATTATTGAGGTATGATTAAGAAGATTATAATTCTGGCGGTCGGTGTGATGGTGGTGGGGAGCCTTATGGCGCAGACGCCGAGGGAGGAGTATGAGGCCTGGAAGAAGCAGGCGCAGGGAAGCTACAGCCGCTACCGCCAGCAGTCGATGGACGACTATCAGGCGTTCCGCAAGAAGGCCAACGAAGAGTATGCCGAGTTTGTGAAGTCGGCATGGGAGGCCATGGGTAGGAAGCCCGCGAAGGAGCCGCCCGAGGAACCGAAGCCGCCGGTGGCGCCTGTGGCGCCCGACGTGAAGCCCGAACCGCAGCCGATACCACACGAGGAGGTGGCTCCGCATCCGTCGCCGTCGCCCGTGCCCGACGTGCCGATACCTGTGGCGCCGCCAGCCGACAATACGGTGAAGGTGAGCTACTATGGTACGGAGGTCGCGGTGCATGTCGACAAAGGCAAGGCTATATCGCTGAAAGAGCTGAACGGCGAGACGCTGAGTGCTGCGTGGACGGAGTTGTCGGACGGCAGCTACGACGCGCTGCTGGCCGACTGTCTGAACGCCAAAAAGACGCTGGGCGTTGGCGACTGGGGGTATATCTCGCTGGTAGAGAAGGTGGCGAAGCGTGTGGCGAAGGGTGAGAACGAAGCCATATTCATGCAGCAGTGGCTTTTGGCACAGTCGGGATACAAGGCGCGGCTGGCGATGACGAAGAAGGGTGTGTTGCAGATATACATGCCGTTTGACGTGCTGGTGTTCAACAAGCCATACATAGAGATGGACGAAGAACCGTATTTCCTCATCACGGACAACAGCAGGGAGGACGACGAGATACAGGTGCTGACGAAAGGGTTTGCGGAGGAACACCTGTCGAGTTTGAGGGTTGCGGGAACTCCGAAGCTGACGTACAAAGCTTGTGGGCGTAGGACGCTGCGGTCGAAGAAATATCCGACGGTGACGCTACAGAGTGAGGAGAACAGCAACCTGATAGCATACTACAACGACTACCCCAAGGTGGTGGGTTCGTGGGATGTGTATGCCAATGCCTCGTTGAGCGAGGAGGTGAAGAAGGCGATGTATCCCAAGCTGCGCAAGATGCTGGAAGGCAAGGGTGAGAGGGAGAAAGCCGAGATGCTGCTGAACTGGGTGCAGACGGCGTTTGAATACAAGACCGACGAGGAACAGTTTGGCGGTGAGCGGTCGCTGTTTGCCGACGAGAGCCTTTATTATCCCTACTGCGACTGTGAGGACAGGAGCATACTGCTGAGTATCCTTGTGCGCGACCTGATGGGTTTGGACGTGGTGCTGCTGCATTTCCCCGGACACTTGGCGACGGCGGTGAAGTTCAAGAGCAATGTGGAGGGTGACTTCCTTGATTTGGAGGATGGCCGTTATATCGTCTGTGACCCCACATATATCGGTGCGCCGGTGGGGATGGCGATGCCAGAATATAAAGGTGGCGATGTAGAGGTTGATGTGGTGAAGATTAAGTGAAGTCGGACAGAGGATTTCCCGATTTCGGCAAGGACTTTCTTGAATACCACGAAGAGGAGAATGACGAGCTTGTGGAGGAGCTGGAGCGGACGCCTGTGGAGAGGCGGTAAAAAAGGAAGGTGGAGTTTATTTCAGGCGTATGATATCGCTCCAGCGGGTTGTGGGGTTCTTGCTACGGAAATCGTGCTTGATGGCGTTGGCGAAGACGTCGGCCTTGCCCTGCCCGTCTTTCTGCCGGTATTGCTGGGCGGCCAGAATGACTGTCTCCGTCCCGTTCACCTTGTTGATGCGGTCGATGACCTTGTCGAGCGACTTGAGCTTCTCGAACCGTTCGGCGTTGATGTCGAAGAGATTCAGCTGGATGGGTGAGGTGGGAGCGATGCCCATCACGATTACGCCGGCTTTCTTGTACTGATAGCCTTGCCTGAAGATGTCGTCCAAGACCCCGTGGGCGGCTTTTACTATCGTGGTGGTGGAATTGGTGGCAGTGGGCAGAGAAACCTCTTTAAACTGCCAGTATTGCGGCAGGTCGTCGCGGAAGTAGTTGGTGTTGAGGAAGACGCCCACGATGGAGGCCACCGTGTTCTGCTGCCGTAGCTTCTCGGCGCAACGGGCGGCGTAGTTGGCGACATGTATCTTGATGGTATCAAGGTCGGAAACCATGCCGTTGAAGCTGCGGCTGGTGCAGATGCTCTTCTTGGCGGCCATAGCCTCGTTGGGAACACAGTCTTCTCCATTCAACTCTGCCCAAGTCCGATATATAACCACGTTGTTGAATGAGGCGTTGAGGGAGGCCTCCGACATCGAGGCGAACTCGTAGGCGGTATGTATGCCGAGAGCGTCGAGTTTGGCGGCATAGCGGCGACCGATGCCCCATACATCTTCGACGGGAAAGAGCTTCAAGGCCTTGATGCGCTTCTCGTCGGAGTCGATAAGGCAACAATGGCGGTAGCCGGGGTGCTTCTTGGCGAAATGGCTGGCCATCTTGGCGAGGGTCTTGTTGGGCGCCAAGCCGACAGAGACGGGGACGCCGACGGACTTCTTGATACGTTTGTGCAGATTCTCTCCCCATTGTTTGAGGTCGATACGTTCCATACCATCCAGATAGACGAAGCACTCGTCGATGGAGTAACGGAAATATTGGGGTGCTTCCTGCCGGATGATAGCCACCACGCGGGCGGTCAGTTCGCCGTAGAGCTCGTAGTTGGACGAGAAGACGGCGATCTTCTGGTCGGGGAACTGCTGCTGCAATTGGAAGTAAGGGAGGCCTGACTTGATGCCGAGTTTCTTGGCCTCGTTTGACCGTGCAACAATGCATCCGTCATTGTTGGACAAAACAACGACGGGTTTCCCGTTCAAGTCAGGACGGAAAACCCTCTCACAGGATACATAACAGTTATCACAGTCAATTATGCCGTACATAGAGCTATCTCTTCCAGTTTCTGATGGTCCATACTACCACACCCCAAACCTCGAAATTGTCACTGTCGTTGATTCGAATGGGATGGTATTTCTTGTTTGCAGGACGTAGTTCTATGTATCCTTCCGACTTGTGGGTGAGGTCGAGGAACTTGATTGTGAACTCGTTGTTTATGAAGGCCACGATCACGTCGCCATCGGCTGCCTCTGCACTTCGGTCGATAATGGCGATGTCGCCGTCGTTGATGCCCGCTTCGATCATGCTGTCGCCGTCGACACGTCCGTAGAAAGTGGCTTCGGGGTGCTTGATAAGGTCACGGTTGAAATCCAATGTCTCGTGCTGGTAGTCCTCTGCCGGGGAGGGGAATCCCGCCTTGATAGAGTAGGCGAGCTGCAGTTCGAGCTGTTGGTTGAACTCGCTCGGTATTATGTGGATTTTGGACATAGGACAATCATTTTTTTTCACTTCACCTCGCAGGAGAGGATCTCGATGCGGCGGGCCATGGCTGCGGGGAGGCTGTAGACGGGGTCTTTTGAGGTGGAGAGCTGAGAGTTGTGAGTTGAGAGTTGGTCGACGCCACGGGGTTGCTGCCTGAGGATGAGGCGGCCGTCGTCCATGGCGTCGGCGAACATGCCGCCGCGCCAGGCACGCAGCATGTTGACGAAGGAGGCTATGCGGCGCTCGGAGAGCAGCTGGTTGTAGTCGTTGTGGAAGACGGGCGAGGCGTAGCCGGCGACGGTGAGCACGACGCTGCGGCCTTCGTCGAGCTGCTCCTCGACATAGTCGAAGAGGGCCTCGACGCGCTGGTAGTTGCCCACGACGCAGGTGTCGAAGAAGAGCTGCATCATGGCCGAGTCGTCGGCATTGGCCTGACGGCTGAGGTATTCGCCGCGCAGCTGTGCGTAGCGCCGCTGGCAGTCGGTGTAGGTGGCCTCCGTGGTGCCTTTGCGGCTCATGGGGTCGGGCTCGTCGTTGTGGAAGTAGAGGAAGAGGGGGAACATGAAGGAGTTGGGAGCTGTGAGTTCAGAGTTATGAGTTTTGAGGTCAGAGTTATGGGTTGTGGTGTCGACGGCGACGACGGTATCTCTGGTGGGCAGCAGGGTGCTGTCGAGCTGCCACAGGTAGATGTCGTTGCAGCACATAGAGTCGTTGAGGAAGTAGCTGTCGGGGCGGTTGCTGCTGAGGTAGCCGCTGACGGGCATGCCCGTGGCGGAGTCGTGCCGGCTGATGGAGAAGTAGATGTCGTTCTGCTCGCTGTTGAGGCAGCTGCAGACGGCTTCGGCGCGCTGCCATGTGTTGCGCTGACCCACGGCGCAGTAGATGTCGTGTCCGCCGCGGCCGCCGGCGCGGTTGCTGCTGAAGTAGAGGACGCCGTTGCGCTGGTCGTAGTGGGGTGTGATGTCGTCGTCGGCGCTGTTGACCTGTGGGCCGAGGTTGACGCATTCGTTGGCGACGCCGTTCTTCACCAGCGAGTACCAGATGTCCATGCCGCCGACGCCACCCGGGCGGTCGCTGACGAAGTAGAGTATGACGGTGCTGTCGGCCAGACGGGCGACGGCGGGGTGGGTAGCTGTGTGGCTGTCGCTGTTCACGTGACCGCGGAGGCGCTGCGGCTTGCTCCATCCACGGCGCAGCTTGCGGGCCCACCATATCTCGCAGCGCAGGTCGGGGTCGCCCACGCGGCAGCGTGTGAAGTAGAGGTCGTTGGTGTAGGGGTCGAGGGCGAGGTTGCCCGTGTGGTCGCGCTTGGTGTTGAGGCCCCAGCGGCTGGGCTTGGGGCGTGCCAGCTTGCCGTTGCGTGCTATGCGTGCCTGGTAGACCTGCATCTGGGCGCTGTTGAAGTTGAACATCTTGCCGCCGCTCTTCTCGGGGGGCATGGAGCTGAAGGCCATGATGGTGTCGCCCACGCGGATGGCGCCGGTCTCGCTGCCGCTGGTGTTGATGGGCTTCTCGAGGTGGGAGACGGTGTATTGCGCTTGCGCGCAATTGAAAATTGAAAGTTGAAAACTGAGAATTATGCTTGCGCATGTTGCAAGCATGACTTTAGATGTTATGAACTTCGATAATCTCAATTTTCTATGGTTTTATTTCTTCTTCTTTTAACGGCGAATTTTGCGAATTTTACGAACTATGGTCAGCGACATTGTGGAGCTAATGCTTGCGCAGGTTGATTTTTGGCTAATTACTCGAATTGTCGGTTTTTTCAATTTTTAATTTTCAATTGTCAATTGTCAATTTTCAATTTTCAGAATATGGGGCATTGTATGGCGCGGCGGCGGCGGTTGTCCTTGTGGATCATGTAGACGACACCCACCTCGAAGGCGCCTATGGTGTGGCTTGCTGTGGCGAGGCGCGAGAGGTTGACGTCGTAGCAGAAGGCGAAGGTCCAGCTGCGCCAGAGGACGGCGAGGTCTATTGCCGCCGCGTCGGCGTGGCGACCGATGATGCCGGCGCTGAAGGCCAGGTAGCGGCGAGGGTCCTCGTCGACATACCAGCGCACGTCGGCGCCGTAGACGAGCTCGTTGAAGTTGCGCTGGCGCTGGTAGCCGACCACAGGCAGGAGGCCCCAGTCGGAGAGGAAGCGCCATTCGGCGCGGCCGTAGATGTTGAAGTGGCGGCTCAGGCGTGCGTCGGCGGCCATGTCGGTGTGGCTGATGTCGGGCTCGTTGATGTTGCGCAGCGAGGCGCCGACCTTGGTGTAGAGGGCGTCGCTGAGCTGGCAGTACCATGCTATGCCGGCGCCGAGGGTGGGGTAGAGCACTTTGGTGCGGTTGAAGCTCTCGGTGCCGTCTGTCATCTCGATGCCGTCGGTGTTGAAGCCCACTTGTCCGAGGCCCCCTTCGAGGCCCACGGAGATGATGTTGCTGCCGTCGCCGAGACCTTGGAAGTAGCTGACGATGGCCGACGCCGTCGTGGAGCCGTAGGCGAGGGTGCCTGCGCGGTCGTTGCTCACCCAGAGGCCTGCGTTGAAGCCGTTGCGGTGCACGTTGCTGCGCGAGAGGGCCACCTCGGCTGTGGCGCTGAAGGTCTGGAAGGGGGTGCTCACGGAGGCCCATTGGTTGCGGTAGACGGCCCCGAAGCGTGCTGTGGCGTCGAAGAAGCCGCTGTAGGCGGGGTTGAAGAGCAGCGGGTCGAGGTCGAACATCGAGAAGTGGATGTCTTGCGCTTGCGCGCAATTGAAGGTGGAGAGGTGAAAATTGAGAATTATGCTTGCGCATGTTGCAAGCATGACTTTAGATGTTATGAACCTCGATAGTCTCAATTCTCAGTTTTCAATACTCAATTCCCTCGTGTGTAGGGAGGTAGCGATATGTCGGCATACTCGCCGCGCTCGTATTTCAGCGTGGCTGCGATGCCCACCATGGCGGCGTTGTCGGTGCAGAAGCTGAAGGGGGGGATGAATGCCTGCCAGTGGTGTTTCTGGCAGATGCGCTGCAGCTCGCTGCGCAGCAGCGAGTTGGCGCTGACGCCGCCGGCGATGGCCAGCTGGCGCACGTGGTTGTCCAGCGCGGCGCGCTCCACCTTCTTGAGCAGGAAGTCCACGATGGTCTTCTGGATGGAGGCGCAGAGGTCGGCCTTGTGCTTCTCGATGAAGTCCGGGTCCTCTTTCAGGCGGTCTCTGAGGAAGTAGAGGAACGAGGTCTTGATGCCCGAGAAGGAGTAGTCGTAGCCCGCGATGTGCGGTGTGGCGAACGTGAAGGCGTCGGCGTTGCCCTCCTTGGCCAGACGGTCGATGATGGGGCCTCCGGGGTAGCCGAGGTCCATGATCTTGGCGGCTTTGTCGATGGCTTCGCCGGCGGCGTCGTCGATGGTGGTGCCGAGCACCGTGATGTCGAAGTAGTCGCGCAGGAGCAGTATCTGCGTGTGTCCGCCGCTGACGAGGAGGCAGATGAAGGGGAACTGCGGCATGGGCTCGCCGCGGTCTATGAAGTGGCTCAGCACGTGGGCCTGGAGGTGGTTGACCTCGACGAGGGGTTTGCCGATGGCTGTGGCGAAGCTCTTGGCGAAGCTCACGCCCACGAGCAGGGAGCCCAGCAGGCCCGGGCCGCGGGTGAAGCCCACGGCGTCCACCTCTTCCTTGCCGATGCCGGCCTGCCGCAGGGCGGTGTCCACCACGGGCACTATGTTCTGCTGGTGGGCGCGGCTGGCCAGCTCGGGAACCACGCCGCCGTACTGTTCGTGCACTTTCTGGCTGGCGATGACGTTGCTCAGCACGCGGCGGTCGCGCAGGACCGCCGCCGAGGTGTCGTCGCAGCTTGATTCTATTGCCAGTATTGTTGTCATTGTCTGTTGTATGTGCGTAGCCCCTATGGTGTCCCTATGGCATCTCTACGGCCATCCTATGGCGTTTGTACCGTGAAACATCGGCGCGTGGACGTTCCACGGCCGTGGTGTGCCGTCGGCTCTGCCGACAAGGAAGGCCGTGGTGTGCCGTCGGCTCTGCCGACAAGGGGGGCCGTGGTGTGCCGTCGGCTCTGCCGACAAGGGGCTCGCTTTGTTTGTTGGTTTAGAGTAGTTTACGAACCTGTTCGATTACCTCTTCTTCGCCACCGTCTTGGTAGCCAGCGTGTTGCCACACTATCTCGCCGTCGCCGTTGAGGATGAAGGTGTGGGGCACGTTGACGACGTTCATGGCGCGTTTGAGGTCGCTGTTTTGGTCGAGGTATACCTCGTAGGGCCAGTCGTTGCCGTCGACGTGGGGTTTGACGCGTGCCGCCGAGCGGGCGTCGTCGATGCTGACGGCCACGAGCTTGACGCCGGTCTCTTCCTGCCACTCGTCGTAGACTTCCTTGATGTTGTTCAGCTCGCGGTTGCAGGGTTTGCACCATGTGGCCCAGAAGCTGATGATGACGGGCTTGCCGTCGTTCTGGATGGCCGAGGACTGCACGGAGGCGCCGTCGACGGTCTTGAGGGTGATGTTCTGCGGCATCTTGGCGTTCTGGGCCTCGGAAATTGAGAATTGAAAATTGAAAATTGACAAGAGGGCGAACGCCAAAAGGATTTTTTTCATTGTCTTCATATTGATAATATGTATTTCAGGTTGTTGATTTCTTGCGTTTCCTGTTCGATGAGCTCCTGTGCGAAGGCCGGGGCCTCGCCGTCGGCCAGGTCGTCGCGCATCTGGAAGAGGCGTCCGTAGTGCAGGCCGAAGTCTTCGTAGTCGGGGTTGCCGAGGGCGCAGGCTGTGGCGAAGAGGCGCGCGGTCTTGCCGTCGATGATGCGGAGGTAGTTTTCTTTAGTGGTTAGTGGGTAGTTGGTAGTGGGTGGTGCTTGGCTTTGCTGTCTGCGAGTGCTATCCTCTATCCTCTGTCCACCGGCCACTGTTAGCTGCAGGAGTTCGGCTTGCACCATGTCGATGACGGTGTTGTTGACGAGGCGTGTGGCCTGGCGGTCGTCGACTTCGTCGAGGAGGCGCATGATCTGCGCGAGAATCCAGTCGCCGACGAGGACAGCTGTGGCGTTGCCCCAGCGGGCGTTGACGGAGGGCTGTCCGCGGCGGGTGTCGGCGCGGTCTATGATGTCGTCGTGGAGGAGCGAGGCGTTGTGGAGCATCTCGACGCAGACGGCGAGGAGCAGAGTGCGCCGCGAGCGGAGGGCCTCGTCGCCGCGTGTGGCTGCCGCCGTCAGGAGGAGTCGCGGACGCAGCATCTTGCCGTTGCGGGCGGAGATGTAGTCTTCCACCTGTCGCAGCAGCGTGTTGTCGCCCTGCGTCATGCGGCGCAGGTACTCGCGGCGTACTTGTTCAAGTTCAGGCTCCAAATTCATTGTAGAGGGTGACGAGTTTGTTGGTGAGTTGCTTGGAGGCTTTGACGAGAGGGAGGCGCAGTATGTTGGTGATGCGGCCCTGTGATTCGAGGAGGGCTTTGATGCCTGTGGGGTTGCCTTCGTCGAAGATGGCGTGCATCAGAGGCAGGAGGCGGTAGTGGAGCTGGAGAGCGTGTTTGAGGTCGCCTTTGAGGGCGAGGTGCACCATGTCCGAGGTCTCTTTGGGGAGGGCGTTGGCGATGACGGAGATGACGCCGTCGGCGCCGAGGGCGAGGAGTGGGTAGGTGAGGGCGTCGTCGCCGCTGATGACGCGGAAGCCCTGCGGGCGGTTGCGCAGTATCTCCATGACCTGGCTGATGTTGCCGGAGGCTTCCTTGATGCCTATGACGTTGGGGCATTCGGCGGCGATGGCGAGGGTGGTCTCGGCGGCGATGTTGACGCCTGTGCGGCCCGGCACGTTGTACATGACCACGGGCACCGGCGAGGCTTCGGCCACGGAGCGGTAGTGCACTATGAGGCCGCGCTGGTTGGGCTTGTTGTAGTAGGGGGCGACGGAGAGGATGCCTGCGATGCCGTCGAAGTTGGTGCGGTTGATGGTGTCGGTGACAGCGAGGGTGTTGTTGCCGCCGAGGCCGAGCATGATGGGGACGCGCCCGGCGACGGTCTCGACGATGAACTCCTTGACGGCGGCGCGCTCGCTGTCGGTCATGGTGGCGGCTTCGGAGGTGGTGCCGAGGGCTACGATGTAGTCGACGCCGGAGGTTATGATGTACTCGATGAGTGCTTCGAGCTTGGTGAAGTCGACGGTCTCCTGGCCGCGACGGAAGGGCGTGATGAGCGCCACGCCGGTACCTGTGAATAGGGTTTGTTGTTTCATTTCTTTATCATGCTGAGGTATTCGATGATGTTGTTGAAGAAGCCTTTGAGCTCCACATGGCCGTCGCCGCGGATGATGAGGTCGAAGACTTCGGTGGGGTCTTCGGCAGGTGTGGCATAGGCCACCTTGAGGTTGGCTTCGGTGCGCAAAGCCACATACTGGGCGAAGAAGTTGTCGTCGCCGATGGTGTCGATGAGCAGGTCGTAGTGGCGGCTGACGAAGGGCCGTATGGCATCGTCGGAGGGAAGCCCCCAGAAGTTGAAGTCGCTCTTGGTGCGGCAGATGTGTGTGTTCTGGTGGGTTATGACGTAGTGGAGTTCCTGGTCTTTGTCGAGGAGCGCTATGATGTGGACACTCTTGCCTTGGTTTTCCATGACCTTGGCGAAGTGGTGCAGTATGTTCCACGAGGCTTCGTCGGAAAGGCGGCAGATGACACCAATGGAGCGGATCTCGTCGATGTTGTCTATCTTCTTGTCGCGAGGGGCGGCTTTGAGGTCGCGGATGATGTTGCGGCGCCGCAGGTCTTTGATGAAGTCAAGCATATATTTTGTGGATGGTTTTAAGTTTTAAATGTTAAGTGTTGAGTGTTAAGTGTTGAGTGTTAAGTGTTGAGTTGGTCGAAGAGTGTGTGTTGGCGGTAGAGGCTGAAGGAGCGCCGGTGGTAGGGTGTGACGCCGTGCTGTTCTATGGCGTCGAAGTGCTCCGCTGTGGGGTAGCCTTTGTTGCGGTCCCAGCCGTAGTCGGGGTATTCGTTGTGCAGGCGCAGCATGAGTTCGTCGCGGTGTGTCTTGGCGAGGATGCTGGCGGCAGCGATGGGCATGTAGGTGGCATCGCCTTTGACGAAGGTCTGGTAGGGGATGTCGGTCTCGTTGTAGAAGCGGTTGCCGTCGACGAGCAGGTATTCTGGCTTTACGTCGCCGAGCTGAGTGCCGCCGCAGACGACATTTGGGGCCACGTCGCCGAGGAGGGCCTTGGCGGCGAGACACATGGCGTGTGTGGAGGCGTGCAGTATGTTGAGGCGGTCGATGTCGGCGGCGTCGACGGTTGCCACAGCCCATGCGAGGGCGTTGGCTTCTATGTCGGCGCGCAGTACGTTGCGTTGCCGTTCGGTCAGTTGCTTGGAGTCGTTGAGGACGGGGTTGGAGTAGTCTGACGGCAGTATTACGGCGGCAGCCGTTACCGGCCCGGCCAAGGGGCCGCGACCAGCTTCGTCGCATCCTGCTTCGCGACGTCCTTCTATGAGCCACGGTTTCAGCATAGGATGGCGGCGGTGATGATCAAGACGAGCAGCATGTCGTATACCCAGAGGCGTTGTTTGCGGCTGCGTGTGGCAGAGGGTCGGCAGAGGGTCGGCATGAGCATGTGTGTGCCGCAGAGGGCGAAGGGAATGGCGAAGAAGGCAAGGTCGACAGGCAGCAGGCGCGAGTAGAGCAGCATGACGATGCCGCCCACGCTGACGAGCATGACGGTGGAGGCGTTCTTCTGCCACATGACGGGGTGTTCGCCGATGCGCAGCCAGAGTGTGAAGAGGCTGACGGCAAAGAGCAGCGCAAGCGCTATGTTGGCGGTGAGCGGAAGCCATGCTGTCTGTGCGATGTGCATGGTGATGTCGCCGAGGCTTGCCGCCGTGGCGCTCCACCATTCGGCAAGGCCGTCGGTGAGGTAAAGGACGGTGACAAGGAACAGGTAGGGCGCGAGCAGGCCGAGCAGCATGGTCGTTATGTCGCGCCAGTTGTAGAGGCGGTAGCTGATGGCTACGAGGAGGTAGCTGATGATGATGGCCAGGGCTGGCAGGTAGAAGAGCGAGCAGATGCCAATGATGGCTGTGGCGCTGCAGATGCGCGTGGTGGATATGGTGAGCAGGGTGCCTTTCAGCGACAGCTGCCAGGCGCATGCTATCAGAGCCGCCGAGACGAATATCATGGGCGAGAGCGTGGTGGCCGGAGCGCTGAGGAAGACGATGTAGAGCAGCGTCGGCAGGAGGGTCGTCTGCGGCACAAGCCCTGTGTCGGAGAGCAGTATGTTGAGCATCACGCCTTCGACGAGCACGAGGAGCATGGCAATAATCACGGCGGCACGCGGCGCGTTGGCGAAGAGGGGTAGAAGGAGTGTGTAGAGTATGCCGTCGGTGGGTGCCGCCACCATCGCGGGCGGCGTTATGAGCGGTCGCAGCCACAGCAGTAGCAGCGCTGCCATGATGAGCAGCGACTGCAAGGCCATGTTGTTTCGGAAGAGCTTGAGCATCTTGTTATTTGACAATCATCTTCTCGGTGCGGGAGCCTACGCTGAGGATGTAGACGCCCTTGGGCCACGAGCTTACGTCGATGGAGGTCTCTTGTGTTATCTGGAGACGTGTGACGGTGCGGCCGTCGACACCGTATATTGTGGCTGTCACGGGTTCGCCGCAGCCTGTGTTGATTGTGAGGCGGCCTGTGGCCGGGTTGGGATAGACATGCAGAGGCAGGCGGTAGTGCTCGGCTTGTTCCAGGCTTGCGTGGCTGATGGCGGCGTTCACGGCGCGGAGGGCGTCGATCTTGCCCCAGCCCCAACGCCGGTCGGCGCTGTCGTTGGCTACCAGCGGGCCGGTGATGGCGTCGTTGCGGGCCGTGGAGGTGATGATGTCGCGTATCTCGTCAACGCTGAGGTCGGGGTTGGCCTGCAGTATGAGGGCTACGATGCCGGTGACCACGGGGCTCGACATCGAGGTGCCGCTCATCGGCGACCAGCGGTAGGTGAGGTTGCCGATGGGGTAGGTCATCCTGCTGTAGGAGCTGGTGTTGTAGGGGCTGTCTGACCACACGTTGACCGACGAGACGACGTTCTGTCCCGGAGCGGAAATCTCGGGTTTCTGCAGGCCGTTGATGAGGGGACCGTAGCTGGTGAAGGAGGTATGGTCGCCGAGACGCCATGTGTTGTCGTTGTTGTTTCTCGAGTCGGCGATGTGTGCAGCAACACTTATGCATTTTGCAGCGCATGCAGGCTCGCCGATGCCGTAGTCGGCGTTGCCTGGGGTGAATGTCTGAATGTCGGTGCTGGTGAACGAGCAACCCTCGTTGCCGGCGTGGTTCTCCTTGTTGGCAATGTTCCAAGCGTGTACGGTGCCGCTGTTGGCGGTGATGAGAAGCTGTTTCTGGTGTGGTGTCTTGTCAAGGTCGAGCTGTATGTGTGGACGGCCGTCGAAGGGATTGCTGTGCTCTATCATGACGCGGTAGGTGACAGTGTCGGTGCCGCAGAGGAGGGTGTCACGCAGGACGGTGTCGCCGCTGGCGGTGTTGTAGAATGGTGTCGTCCAGAGGTTGCTGCCGTTCTTGATGCGTATGGCTGTCTGGAAGTCGTGGTCCTGTTCGCCCCACATGATCAGGGCCTGGCCGGTCTCCTCTATGGCATAGATGTCGCTGGCGGCCACCACTATGGTGCGCAGAGTGTCAGGGGTGCCGTCGAAGGTCTTGCTGACATGGAAGTTTATGTCGCCGTTGTTGCCTGCGCTGGTGACGAAGACCACGCCGGAGTCGGAGAGGCTGTTGATAGCCTGGCACAGCAACGATGTGCCGTCAAGGGTGCTGAAGGTGTACATGCCCCAGCTGCTGTTGATGACAATGCGGCGGTTGCTTTCTTTCGCCACACGAGCCATCCATGCCACAGCGTCCATCCACTCGGCTTCGCCCAGCCCGAAGGAGCTGAAGAGAAGGTTGGCCTTATAGGCCATACCGCGGTATTTGCTGTTCTTGCCCTTGCCGGCGGCTATGCCGGCAACGTGTGTGCCGTGTGTGCCGTAGCCGTACAGGTTGGAGGTGTCGCCATGTGCATCGGAGAGCTCGTATGTGCCGATGGTCTCGGTGCCATAGGTGAAGCCTGCCGGAGCCGGACCGCTGAGCTTGAAATGATCCCAGGCGCGTTCAAGGCGGCGGTTGCTGTTGGTTCCGCCGTTGTAGTTGGGATGGGTGTAGTCGAAGCCCCAGTCGGTGATGCCGATGAGCACCCCGCTGCCGTCGATGTTCAGACCGCCGCTGACGCCCAGTCCGTCCTGTACGCTGTCGGATCGTGTGTCGGCCCGCGCCGCGTCGCAGTCGGGGGCTGCTATACGATGCGATATGCTGTACTGCAGCACCTGCTTCTCGGTCTCTAACAGCCCAAGGCTTGCTACCGGTACGCGCATCGTGACTATCTGGCCTGCTTGTGCGCCTATGGTTATGCCTGCTTTCTCAAAGGGGGTGCGGTCGAAGTCCGGCACGACCTTTACCAGAAAACTAATCATCTCGGCTCCGGCCGACACTTCTTCCTGCACAAGGGCTTTGGTGTCTATGCCGCATTTGGCTGTCTGTGCCGACAATGTGGCTAAAAGGCTCACAGCTAACAGTGTAAGGACTATTCTCTTCATATATTAGGTATTATATACAAAATGCAAATATACGAATATTTTTATTATCCGGTGAAAAAAAAAGCAGAGAGGCCGCTGTTCGGCGGCCTCTCTGCTTGTTATTGGTGCTGTCGGCTTACACCTCCCAGGTGTCGCCGCTGTTGAGCAGGTCGTCCATGCATTTGTACTTGCCGACGTTCATCTGCTCTTCCATCTGCTCCTCGTAGAGCTGCGTGTAGCTCACTTTCTTGACGTTGCGGATGACGCCGAGGGCCACGGGCAGGTTAGATGCGGGACCCATGTGGGCCAGCATCATGTGGATGCCGGTGTCCTCGGTGGTCTCGTCGTGCACCATGATGTCGTCCATCGTGACGCCGTTCTCGCCGAGGGTGACCACCTCAAGCTGGCGGCCGTTGAAGCGCAGACCTTTCTCCTTGTTCTTGCCGAAGAGCATGGGCTTGCCGTGCTCCAGCACGATGGTACGGTCGTCGCGTACGGCGCGGTCGGTGATGGCGGCGTGCGTCTTGTCGTTGAAGATGACGCAGTTCTGCAGCACCTCGACCACAGAGCAGCCGTCATGTTTGGCGGCGCGGGTCATGCAGTCGGTGCTCAGGGTGGGCACGCAGTCAAGCGTGCGGGCGAAGAAGGTGCCCTGGGCGCCCATGACGAGCTCGCCGGGGTTGAAGGGGTAGTCGATGGTGCCGTAGGGCGAGGTCTTGGTCACCTGGCCGAACTTCGTCGTGGGGCTGTACTGGCCCTTGGTCAGGCCGTAGATCTCATTGTTGAAGATGGTGATGTTCAGGTCCTGGTTGCGGCGCACAGCGTGGATCAGGTGGTTGCCGCCGATAGCCATGGAGTCGCCGTCGCCCATGTTCACCCACACGCTCAGCGCGGGGTTGGCCAGCTTGACACCCGTGGCGATGGCGCAGGCGCGTCCGTGGATGCTGTGGAAACCGTAGGTGTCAACATAGTAGGGGATACGGCTGGAGCAGCCGATACCGCTCACCATGCAGACGTTCTCCTTCTTGTAGCCAGTCTTGGGGAAGGTGGCCAGCAGGGCGGCAAGGATGGCGTGGTCGCCGCAGCCCGGGCACCACTTCACCATCTGGTCGCTCTGGAAATCAGCCTTGGTATATTCTTTATCCGCTTTGGGAACAAAATGCTTTTCCATATCTGTTATGTTTTATTTCTCCAACAATCTGTTAAACTCTGCTTTCAGCTCACCGACCTCGAAGGGCAGGCCCATCACTTTGTTGTACTGGGTCATGGGGCACTCCGGGAACTTGGTGCGCAGGTAGCCCGCAAACTGGCCGTTGTTCAGCTCGCAGACCACGATCTTCTTGTAGCGGCGCAGTATGTCGCCCGTGTTCTTGGGCAGCGGGCAGATGTAGTTGAAGTGGGTGTAGGCCACCTTTTTGCCTTCGTTGTTCATCTCCTCAACGGCGAGGGTCAAAGCACCGCTGGTGCCGCCCCAGCCCACCACGAGCAGGTCGGCGTCCTTGGCGCCGGTCACCTCCTGGTCGGGGATGTCGTTGGCCACGCGGTTCACCTTCTCCTGGCGGTTGCGCGTCATCAGGGCGTGGTTCTCCGGGTCGGTGCTCAGAGGACCGTCGGGGCACTTCTCAAGGCCGCCAACACGGTGGCTCAGGCCTTCCATGCCGGGCAGTGCCCACTCGCGGGCGTAGGTCTCCGGGTCGCGGCGGAACGGACGGTAGTTCGGGTCGTTCTCCTTGGCCAGACGCGGCTTGATTTCAGGCATGTCTTTCATGCTCGGTATGCGGAACAGCTGGCTGCCGTTGCCCAGATATCCGTCGGTGAGCAGGATGACGGGGGTCATGTGCTCCAGGGCTATCTTGGCGGCGTTGAAGGCCCAGTAGAAGCAGTTGGCGCTGCTGCTGGCGGCGACGACCACCAGCGGGGCCTCGCCGTTGCGGCCGTAGAGGGCCTGGTCGAGGTCGCTCTGCTCGGTCTTGGTGGGCAGACCCGTGGAGGGACCACCGCGCTGCACGTCGACGACGACGAGCGGCAACTCGGTCATCACGGCAAGACCCAGGGCCTCACTCTTCAGCGACAGTCCGGGGCCGGAGGTGCTGGTGCAGGCCAGGGCACCGGCGTAGCTGGCGCCGATGGCGCTGCAGATGCCGGCGATCTCGTCTTCAGCCTGGAACACGCGGGCGCCGAGGCTCTTGTGCTTGGCGAGCTCCACCATGACGTCGGTGGCAGGGGTGATGGGGTAGGAGCCCAGGAACAGGCGGCGACCGCTCTTCTCCGAGGCGGCCAGCAGACCCCAGGCCGTGGCCACGTTGCCTGTGATGTTGCGGTAGCGGCCCTTCTCCATCTTGTCGGCATGTGCCACCTCGAAGATGTGCGAGTGCATCACTTCCAGTTTGTCGGCATATTCATAACCCTCGGTCAGTACGGCCTTGTTCAGCTCGATGACAGCGGGCTTCTTGGCAAACTTGCGCTCCAAGTATGCAAAAGTGTGGTCCAGCGTCTTGTGTGTGCTGTAGAAGATGATGCCGAGGGCGAACATGTTGCGGCTCTTGTCGGCGGTCTTCTTGTCAACGCCTTTCTCCTCGCCGATCTTCTCGGTGAACGAGGTGATGGGGGCCTTGATGATGGTGTATGCGCGCTCCAGCTCGTCGGTGAAGGGGTTCTCCTTGTATCCGGCCTTCTCCATAGCCTCCTCTGTGAAGGTGTCGATGTCAACGATGACCGTGGCACCCTTCTTGGCCCACTTAAGCTGCGACTTGAAGGCTGCGGGGTTCATCGCCACCAGTATGTCGCACTTGTCGCCCGAGCTGTAGATGTGGTTGCCCACATGCACCTGGTAGCCGCTCACGCCGGCTATGGTGTTGTGTGGCGCGCGGATCTCGGCGGGGTAGTCGGGGAATGTGGCGATATCGTTTCCCGTCAGGGCCGATGCGTCGCTGAACAGAGTGCCGCTCAGCTGCATACCGTCACCCGAGTCGCCAGCAAATCGGACCACAAGGTCCTCTTTATTAACAATCTGATTTTGTGACATATTATTTATATGTTTTATTATTTATTTGTTGTTTTTGAAAGTGCAAATATACAAAATAAAAATGATATGACAAAAAAAGAAGCCCGAAAGCTTCTTTTTTAGTTTTTGGTCAGCATTGTTCAGTGAGCAGTGTTCTGTGATGCTGCGCATAACTGCGCCAGCCCACCGAATACTGCTCACGGAACGCTGCCATCCCAGAGCGTCAGCTCCGTTTGACTATCTTGCGCACGGTGCCGCCGGCGCGTAGCATGTACACACCGTTGGCCAGGCCGCTGACGTCAATAGTGTTGGAGCCTTGGACGAGCTTGTATTTGCCTACCTGTCGACCGGCAAGGTCAAAAAGCTGTGCTTCAGCATCTCTGAAGGCTTCGACGTTGACGCGCATCGTGGCGGGATTGGGCCACACCGTGAAGATGAAATCAGCGTCGGCATCGTATATCCCTACATGGCCCGTGGTGTCGGGCACGCTGACTGGCGTCGGCACCTTCTCCCAAGCCTCCTGCATGAAGTAACCGCCCATGTAGTCCCAGCCGATGGCTGAGTTCAGGTCGCCGTACTTGAAGACGTCGCCGTTGTGTATCGTTGAGTTCGCACCGGCGTCGGCGCTCACACCGTTGAGGTTCGTCCACCAGAAGTTGTACCCCAGCTCGTCCACCGGCGAGAGGCCGAGGGTGTCGCCGTTCTCGAGGGCAAAGCGTATGTCGCCACCCATCGACGGCGAACCGGAGATCTCGAGGCGCGGGTCGGCGGCGGCGATATTGGTGGCCATCGTCTCGGCCGTCGTCGTGCCGTTGAAGAGGTAACCCCAGGCAAAGGCCGTGTCAGGCTGGGCGTAGTTGACGATGAAGACGGCGCTGTCGCTGCCAGTGCCAACCCAGTAGAGAATGTCCTCGAAGGCGATGCTCGCGTCTACGGGAGTCGGTTCTACAGGCTGTGCGGGCACCGTCACGGGGATGACCGTCACGGCGGTGAACAGACCGCTCGTCGATATCTGCACCAGGTCGCCGTCCCACACGCTGAATGTCTCCAGTTCGTCGCCAACGACGTCGTCGGTCTGCTCCTCGCCCCACACTCTTACATGGATGCTGGAGGTGTTGGTCTCGGCCAGGCTGTAGTTCTCGTCCTCATAGGAGATGGTGTTGATGTCGTACACCTCGCCCATATAGCGGCGCACCGAGTATGAGAAGCGTGTATCGGCAGCCTGGATGCTGTCGAGGAGGTCCAGCACCGTGGGGTAAGAGTCTCTCTCGTAGCGCACACCCCATGCCAGAGCCACCTCGTCGCCGCTCTCGTCGTCCCACGAGACGACGACCACCGAGCCGGTGTCACCCGAGCCTACCCAGTAGAGGATGTCTTCGGCAGCAAAGGGACGCACCACGGGCTGCGGGTCGGGCATGTCGCCGCTGGGGGCGGTTACATATATCGTGTCCGTCGGGCCGAGGTTGATGTCGCCAGAGAAGAAGTCGTAGTCGGCATCCATCCAGGCTATGGCGTCGCCATCGGCAAGGGGCTGCACGTTGCAGCCGTAGTTGGCCACCTCGTCGTTCACTATGAAGCCTGCGTAGTTGCTGCCCGTCGGCGCCGTGAGGTTGTAGGTGCTGTCGATGTAGGAATAGCCGTTGAGGAGGCCGTATTCCAGACCGTCGAACGACACGCGCGGGTCGGCCTCCGCAATCTCCTCCATCATCATGCCCACGGTGTAGTCGTCGTAGGGGTCGTCCCAACGGTAGCCCCAGACAAGGGAAACGGGCGTGGCGGCGTTGTTGAAGTGGAGGGTGAAGGTGGCGGAGTTCTCGCCTGTGCCCACCCAATACTGTATGTTGTCTGTGGTGTCGCCGGGCTCTACGGGGGCGGTTGTGGCAGGAGCAATGACGAAGTCGTCAATCCATGTCTGCTGGCCCCACTTGCTGATGCCCTGCAGCACTATGTACATGTTGCCGGCCATGGGTATGGTGCCGCGGTATTCGTACCAGCCCTCCGTCTCCACCACGGGTTCTGCCGTGATGCAGCGGCGGGCGTGGAAGAGGGCAGTGCCGCCGACGGTGTCGGGCGTGGTGTTGACCCACACCTTGACGCCCTCGTCGCGCTTCGTGCCGTTGCCGCGCTTGATCCAGAGGCGCACCTCGTAGCTGTTGGCGGTGGCTATGTTGATTTGTGCGGTGACGAGGTCGGTGATTGTGGTGCTATCCATGTCGGGCAGCCGCATCACGCGATTGCCGCTGTGGGCGCTCACGGCGCTGTACGAGCCCCATAAACCGGTGCCCGGGCCGCAGATGTGGCTCGTCGTCCAGCAGGCGGGAATGGTGCCGGAGGTCGTCAGGTTGTCGAAGTCGTAGACAAGGCTGTCGCTGCCGTCGAGTGTGATGATGTCACAGGCTGTCATGAAGCTCACGGGGCCGCGCCACTCGAGGGTGTCGCCAGCACCGCAGATGGAGCGTACATATACATTATAGTTCGACGCCGGCAGCCATGCACTGTTGCTGTATGCTGGCGTGCTGACGACGGTGAGGGTCGCGCCGTCACGCACCTGCCATTGGGTGGCGCTGCCGGCCGTCCATGTAACCTGCTGGTTGTCGGCGTCCCATGCCATGTCGGCGGGATGGCTGCAGTTGGGTATGGCGGCCACGCGGATGCCGTCGATATCCAGGCGCGTGGTGCTGCAGTCGACGCCGCGCAGGATGAAGCGCTGACGGCCTGCTGTGGGTATGGTGGCCTCGAAGTAGTACCATCCGGCTTCAGCCACCGTGGGGTTCACGGTCGTGAAATATGGGGCGAAGAGTATCAGCTGCCCGTCGGCGGTGTCGGCGCTGCTGCTGGCGAAGAGTCGCACGCCCGTCTGGGCGTTGACGGTGGAGCCCGTGCCGCGCTTCATCCAGAAGCCCACGGTATAGGCTTCGGCTTCGGGGATGTCGAACACCGGCGTGATGAGGTCGACGGCGTTCCACGAGCCGTTGTAGCTGTAGGTGGCTGTCATGTAGGCTCCGTAGCCGCTGTTGCCGCTATGGTCGTTGTATGACCTGCTCCAGTGGTTGTTGGTGCTGCTTCCGTTGTGCGACTGCACGCTCTCCCAGCAGCCCCCCGGCAGGCGGCCGTCGACCCACAGGTCGTTGAACTCCTCCGTCCACGGCTCGCTGCCGCTGATGGCTATCACATGGCAGTCGGGGCGCTGGAAGCGGTATATCTGTCCGTCACGGGGTTTGCTGTAGGACGAGATGGAGCGGGTGCTGAGGCCCGCATGGTTGCGCGAGGGGTCGGCATAGCTGGAGCCGTTGAGGCAGGTGTTCTCCGCGGCGCTGCAGTAGACGCCCTGGACGATTTCCTTGTAGCTGTTCACCGTGCAGTTGTTGTAGTGGAAGGTGATGTCGCCGTCGGCCTCCAGCACCAGCTGGAAGGTGTAGGTGTTGCCCGTCGTGCCGGTGCCGTGCTGCACGGCGTTCCACTCCACGACGACGGAGTCGGAGTTGACGAGGGTGAATATCGTGCTGTCGCCGATGCCCTCGTAGGCGGCGTTCTCGGCGGTGAGCGACATGGGGGCGAATATGTAGCCGCTCTGCGTCAGAGCCAGGCCTTTCGCGGCAGAGACATAAAGCTGTGTGCCCCCGGCGATGGTCTGTGTGCCGAAGGGGAAGTCGAAGGGCATCTCTATGGCCACCAGGCCCGCCGTCCGCTCGGCGGCGCTCCATGCGGTGCCGCCACGCTGGTTCAGTGGCACATAGTCCTCCTGCGTGGGGGTGAAGACATAGTTGTTGAGGCTGACGGCCACCTGGTCCGACACCGGCTCGGGGTCGGCGGGCTGGGCGTCCTGCACGGTCACCTTGATGGTAGGCAGGTAGGCTGCAAGGCTGCCTTCGGTGTTGTACTGGTTGGTGTAAGCAGTGTTGTACGCGCGACGGCTGGCGTTGGTGGCCGATTTGGCCTGCCATGTACAGCTTTCCATAGCCGTCGTGGTCCCTGCCTGATGGTCGAACCACACCAGCAGGTTGCCGCCCTCGTACTCAAAGGGGGTGTCGAAGGTGAAGGTCATGTCGCCGGTGGCTATGTCGAAGGTCGGCCGCCCGTCAAACACCGTGGTGCACACCGTGTTGTCCTTGCCGCTGGCGAGGTCGTTCTTCGTGGTGATGCCCAGCATGATGGTCCACTCGCCGGGGTCGGGCGTGAAGGAGGAGATGCTGGTGTGGTAGGTGAACGCCGTGAGCGTGCGGCCTGCTATCGCCGTGAGCTCCGAGGCCGGGTAGACGCTCTGCGACCATTGCGCATACTTGGCGTTGTAGAGATAGAATGGCGGCACATTGGGGCTCGCCGTGCCCTCGGCCACCACAACGGTGCTCTGGGCCTGCATCGTCGCCGGCACAGCCATCAGCAGCGCCAGCGTCATGATTGTTTTGAGAATCTTTCTCATCGTTTGTTGTGTTAATTTGTTAGTTGTTGTATCAGTTGAAAAATGTATAGGTTGAACTACCATTTTCTCTCGCCGTTTCCGTGGACGGCAAACAAGGGATAGGGAAACACAAACAAACGGAACCTGCCATCGGTGTGCAGGGTTTTCGTCTATCGGCAAGCCTTTCCTCGAAAGCGTTCCGGATATCTTAATCGTTTCTGGCAGGTCTTCTGGCTTGCTCCTTTCGGCCCCGTCTTCCCATGCGGCTATGGCGTCGCACAGTGACGTAACATGGTGGGCTTCAAACTCTCGAGCTTACAGCAGCGGGACTGCGCCGGACTCTCACCGGCTTCCCTTTTGACACCCTTTCGGGTGACCAAAAACGGCGGCAAAAATACAAAATAAAATCTCTCCAGCAAAATTATTTTTTTTGCCCGCCGCCAGCACCCCGTCACGGAGCGGATGCAGGGACGTGAGACGACGCAGCAATTGCGGTCGCAAGGGGAAGAAAGCTTTGCCAAAAAGCCGATGGTTTTGAGAAAAAATGTATCTTTGCAACACGGTTTATACCGTCATGATTTAGGCAAATGCTTGCATAGATGAATTTTACAGGTATTATCATAGGGCTGTCGGCGTTCCTGGCCATCGGTCTTTTCCATCCGATAGTCATCAAGGCGGAGTACTATTTCGGCGTCCGCTGCTGGTGGTGCTTCCTTCTCCTTGCGGTCGTGTGCATCGCCGCCTCGCTGCTCACCCGTGCAACGATCCCCTCCACCATCCTCGGCGTGGTGGCCTTCTCGAGCCTCTGGTCGATACTCGAGCTCTTCAAGCAGCGCAAACGCGTGCAGAAGGGCTGGTTTCCCAAGAACCCGAAGCGCGAGAGGGAGAATGGAGAAATGATAAATGAGAAAGAATAGGATATGAAGTACCGCGCGTTGCGACATGTAGCATCCCTCTTGCTGCTGGCCGTCTACTTGCCGATGGTGGTGGGGGCGTCGCTGCATGTCCACCACGACACCGTTGATGCCCACGACGACTGTCTGCAATGCGCCGGCCATATTGACACACACCACCGTCACCAGCAGGACTGCCAGTACTGCCTCTTCCTTATTCCGTCACCCACTTGCAGTTGAAGCGCCGCTCGTACTCTTCGATGAGCATTGGGCGGAAGTCGGGGTGCGCTATGCGTATCAGGTCCTCGGCACGGTGCTGGAGGGTGCGTCCCTTGAGGCGTGCGATGCCGTATTCGGTGACTATGTAGTCGACGTCGTTGCGCGAGGTGCTCACGGCGGCGCCCTGTGTGAGGAAGGGCTTGATGCGCGAGATGGTGCCGCCGGCGGCGGTGCTGGGCATGGCTATGATGGCCTTGCCTTCACGCGCCAGCGAGGCGCCGCGTATGAAGTCCACCTGTCCTCCGATGCCGCTGTATTGGCGTATGCCGATGGTCTCGCTAGCCACCTGTCCCTGCAAGTCGACTTCGAGGCACGAGTTGATGGATATCATGCGGTCGTTCTTGGCTATGACGAGGGGGCTGTTGACGTAGTCGACGGGGTGGAACTCTACGTCGGGGTTGTCGTCGACGAAGTCGTAGAGCTCACGTGAGCCCATGATGAAGGTGACCACCGCCTTGCCGCGATGCAGGGTCTTGCGGCGGCCGTTGATGTTGCCGCGTTTCATGAGCTCCATCACTCCGTTGGAGAACATCTCGGAGTGGATGCCGAGGTCGTTCTTGTCGCCCAGGGCCTGCAGGACGGCGTCGGGGATGGCGCCGATGCCGAGCTGCAGGGTGGAGCCGTCGGCCACCAGCGAGGCGCAGTTGCGACCGATGGCAAGCTCGACGTCGCCCGGGGTGGGGAGGATGAGCTCCTGCAGGCGGTAGGCGCAGGGGATGATGTGGTTGACCTGCGACACGTGTATCAGCGTGTCGCCGTGGGTGAAGGGCATCAGCTCGTTGGTCTCTATGATGACGGTCTTGGCGGCGCGGATGGCGGCGTGGGCGTAGTCGCAGCTGACACCCAGCGAGCAGTAGCCCTCGGCGTTGGGCGGCGTTGCCTGGAAGACAGCTACATCGCAGGGTATGTCGCCCCCAATCATCGAGGGCACGTCCTTGAAGTAGGCGGGGAAGAAGTCGCCCTCGCGGCGCTCAATGACCTCGCGCGAATTGGCCGAGAGGAAGTTGCTCACGTGGCGGAAATGGCCGTAGCATTGTGGCTTGTAGCATGGGTTGTCGCCGAGGGTGGTCATGTGGAAGATGAGCACGTCGTTGTAGTCTTCGCAATGGTCGGCGAGGGCCTGCTGTATGAGATGGGGCGCGGCGGCGGCGTGACCCATGACCACGCATTGGCCGTCGTGGATGTCCTTGATGGCCTCTGCGGGCTTCGATACCTTTCTTCTATAGTCTTCTTTCCAGTTCATTGTTGATATATTTTATGTTTACAATAATCATGTCGTCACATCACCTTGAGTGCGGGCAATGCGACGGCCAAACGGGAACGAAGCTATAGGAGCTGGCTGTGGGGCCGGCTGTGGAGCAGATGGCTTTTGACGCGAAAGCATTGTCCGGAACAAATAGGCAGGTATCCTGGCTTTCACCCTCCTCCCGGCACCTTCTCAGACGTTGACTGTGTCCAATGGTGTAACGCCGGCGGAGTCTTGGGTGTGATTTACAGTTGCGCGACAGCTCACGATTTGCACGTGATTCCCTCTTGGCCACCCGTTTTTGCATGGGTGGAACCTAATTGTCGACTATATCAAAGTGCTGTTGCATCGGCAGGTAGGCTGATCCGCCGCCCCTGCGATGCGGATGCAAAGATAAGATATCTTTGTCAAATGGCCAATTGTTTTGTGAAAAAATGTATCTTTGCTGCGCATTTGAAAAGAGTGATAATATAGTCAAGAGTTTGTGTGGATAATTTTTACGGGGATAATCGTAGGGGTGTCGGCCTTTCTCTGCATAGGTCTTTTCAATCCCATAGTCATCAAGGCGGAGTATCATTTCGGGGTATGCTGCTGGTGGGTGTTCCTGCTGGTGGCGGTGGCGTGCATCGTGGGTTCGCTGCTCACGGCGGCGACAATCCCCTCCACCATCCTCGGCGTGGTGGCTTTCTCCAGCCTTTGGTCGATTCTCGAGCTCTTCAAGAAATGAGAGATATGAAAGCAGCACTCCCCGAAAGCCCTTTGGCCTTCGGGGAGTGCTTTTTTTACTCAAAACTTACAACTCAAAACTCCTAACTCAAAACTCCTAACTCAAAACTCAAAACTCTTGAAGTGCTTCTGTCCGTTCTGGATGTATATGCCCTGGAACGAGGCGGGCACTTCGGTGCCGAGGTAGCGGCCGTCGATGGTGAAGACGCGCGGGTCGTCGATGCGCTGCCCGTCTTCGGCAGCTTCAATCCTGAGTATGCCGCTCCCGTTGACGAAGCAGTTGCCCTCGAAGAGCGAGGTGCCGCCGCTGATGATGTTGTTGCTCGCGAGCGACGGGGTGGTGGGGGCGGAGATGAACGTCGACGAGCTGCCGCCTCCCGGGCCGCCGTGACCGCCGCCGGGGCCACCGCCGGGGCCGCCGCCGGTGCTGATGGTCGGCGTGTGGAAGGCTACGGCATTGTCGCCAAAGGTCACGGTGTACCAGCTGTCGCTGCTGATTGACGTCGACTGGATGTAGGGCTGGTTGACGGTGGCGCCGTTCTCTATGCCGCCGACGGCGATGATGATGCCACCGTTGACGTACACCTTCTTCTGCTCCTCGCTGTTGGCGTCGATGGCCAGCTCGGGCGAGCGGGCGCCGATGGCGTAGACGAGGCCGCCGTTGAGGTAGACGTTGCCGTTGGCGTCGATGCCGTCGTTGTTGGACGAGCGGGCGTAGAGGTAGCCGCCGCTGATGGTCATGTCCTGCGCCGAGTTGATGCCGTCGTCGTAGGCGTTGATGTATATCTCGCCGCCGCTGATGTCGAGGTAGTTCTTGCTCTCGATGCCTTCGGCGTTGCGGCCTGTTGTCGACACTTTGACGGTGCCGCCGCTGATGACCATGCCGCCACTGTAGGTGTAGCTGTTGCCCACCTGCGTCTTGAGGCCCGCCTTGATGCCCTTGGGCGACGAGTAGTAGTCGCTGCTGACGTTGTCGGTGTTGCCTGTGTAGTTGGTGTTCTCGGTGGTGCCGTTGTTGTAGTAGAGGGTGCCGGTGGCGCTTACGGTGATGTCGCCGCCGCTGATGGTCAGCACGTTGTCGCATTTCATGCCCTTGCCGCCCGAGCCAGTGGCCGTGAGGGTGACCGTGCCGCCGCTGATGTCTATGTTGCCGTCGGCGCTGATGCCGCAGGCCGCCGAGGTCTCAAGGTCCTCTTCGTCCCACATGCCTTTGCCGCTGGTGGTGACGTCGATGACGGGGCTGCCGCTGATGTATATGTCGCCGGCGGCCTTGATGCCCTTGGCGGCGATGGCGGCGCAGTTGATGCTGACGGTGCCGCCTTCAATATATATGTTGCCCGAGTCTTCATCCTCGTGGTCTTCGGTGATGGCGGTGGCTGTGTCGCCCTCGAGGTCGCATTGGATGCCGTCGTCGCCGGTGCCGCTGATGTTGACGGTGCCGCTCTCCATGAGGAAGTACTGGTTGCACGAGATGCCGTCGCCAACAGCCGAGGTGACGTTGATGGTGGCGTTCTTGATGCTGATATACTCGCCGGCCTTGATGGCGTGCTTCACGTTGCCCACCACGTTGAGGGTGCCCTGCTGCTTGAACTCCGCGTGCCCCTTCACGTAGAGGCAGCCCTTCTGCGAGCCGCCGGCGGCGTCGGCCAGCGTGTTGGTGGTGCCGGTTATCACCTTGACGTTGATGCGTTTGCCGTTCTGTATGTGCACGGCGGCGCCGCTGTAGACGGGCGTTACGTTGGTCAGCGTCAGGCCGTTGAGCTCCACGGTGGCCTTGTAGGAGCCCGACATGTAGAACTCGCCGTCCGTGCTCGCGCCGGAGAGGCGGTAGGTGACCTCCGAGGCCAGCGAGTCGCTCTGTGCGATGGAGACATGCGCACCCTCCTGGGTGACAGTCACGTACTGGCTGATGTTGTCGGCCACAGCCACCGTCGCCGAGGTGCCGCTGTAGGCCACCTCCACGGTGTTGTTGGCCGGTGTCTGCGCTGTCGCGTATGCTGCGAAAGCAATCAGGATGAGTAAGATAGACGATTTTTTCATGATTGGGAATGTTATATTTTCACGCTGCAAAACTACCAACCTATTCCTATTTATATAGTGTCAGAATGTAGGTAAAATTTGGCAATAAGTCGGTTTGTGCTCCCCGGTCGGTATATTTGGCAACGCGGCAGGACCCTACCTGCAGCACCATTTCAACGATATATCAACGATACTTCAACGATAGTATAACGATATCTATCGTCGAAATATCGTTGAAGTATCGTTGAAGTATCGTTGAAATGACGGATAAACATGTGGTAGACAGGCTGTGGGGGAAGGCGCTCCGTGGTGCCGGTTCCGGCCTCGGTGGGGGAGGGGTGAGAGCTTTTTGTTTGGCAAAAAGGCTGTTGTTTGAAAAAAATACGTATTTTTGCATCATGATAACAATGCCCGACTACACCCATCCGATGAACCTTTACCCTCAGAGAATCAGGGAGGAAGGCATCGTTGTGTTTGACGACGTCAGGGGGTTGCCTTCGGGCGACGAGCCCTTCACCTCGGCCGACTATGTCATAGCCATTGGCCATCGCGGCCGCATGGACCTCATGTATGACGACATCGCCGACTACTCCGAGCAGCATACCGTGGGGGTCATCTTCCCCAACCACACGCTGCGCATGGTGAGCGTCACGGACGACTACCTGGCCACCCTGATAATCGTCGACGCGTCGCTGGTGGACGACCCTATGCTGCAGATCATCAGTCAGATGCGCCACCGCTACGAGCCGCATCCCAACGTGAAGCTCGACAAGCGGGAGTACAAGATCATCACGCATGTGGTGGAAGGCATGCGCGAGGTCAAGCGCCTCGACCTCCCCGACCGGCTCAAGCTGATGACGCGTCTGCTGGAGTTCCTGCTGCGCCTGCTGAGCCACTACCGCCAGGGCAAACTCAACGAGCGGGGCAGCGACATGCGTGTCAGCGCCCGCTTCCACAGCGACCTCGTGCAGCACTTCCGCGAGCACCGCGACGTGGGCTTCTACGCCGCGCGGGCCTGCCTCTCGCCCAAGCACTTCAGCACCGTCGTCAAGCAGGAGACGGGTTACACTGCCTCCTACTGGATTCAGCACCAAGTGGTTGTGGAAGCCAAGATGCTGCTGCACATCAGGCACGACCTCTCGGTGCAGGCTGTGGCCGACCTGCTGGGCTTCGACGACCAGGCCTCCTTCTGCCGTTACTTTAAGCGCGGCACCGGCCTCTCGCCGTCGCAGTACAGGCAGGCTTGACAATAGCCATTATTGGTTAGGCGCCGTGTGGCATAAAATATGTATCTTTGCACCCTGAAAGTACAACGTCATGAATGCTGTAATTATCGGAATATTACTGCCTTTGGCCGGCACTATGCTGGGGTCGGCATTCGTCTTCTTCATGCGCAAGGAGATCCCCGACCGGCTGCAGAAGACCCTGCTGGGCTTCGCCAGCGGCGTGATGGTGGCGGCGAGTGTGTGGTCGCTGCTGCTGCCGAGCATCGAGATGGCGCAGTCGAGCATAGTGCCCGCCGCCGTGGGCTTCATGGCGGGCATCGCCTTCCTGCTGCTCATCGACGAGCTGACGCCACACCTGCATGTGGGCGCCGCCAAGGCCGAAGGCCCCAAGTCAAGGCTCTCGCGCACGGCGATGCTGGCGCTCGCGGTGACCATCCACAACCTGCCCGAGGGCATGGCTGTGGGCGTCGTCTTCGCCGGCGAAGAGCAGGGGCTCACGCTCAGCGCCGCGCTGGCGGTGAGCATAGGTATAGCCATACAGAACATACCGGAAGGGGCCATCATCTCGATGCCCATGCACGCCGAGGGCAACACGCGCTGGCGCTCGTTCCTCATCGGCTCGCTGAGCGGCGTGGTGGAACCCGTGGGCTCGGTGGCCATCCTGCTGCTGGCGTCGGCCCTGGGGCTGGCGTTGCCCTACCTGCTGGCCTTCGCCGCAGGCGCCATGATGTATGTCGTTGTTGAAGAGCTCATCCCAGAGACCGCCCAGGGGCGCCACACCAACCTCTCCACCATAGGCTTCGCAGTAGGCTTCGTCCTCATGATGGCCATGGATGTCATCCTCGGCTAATATATAAAAGAATAAGGCACCGAACAGTCGGTGCCTTTTGTACCCCGGGAGGGACTTGAACCCTCACGCCCTTGCGAGCAGCAGATTTTGAGTCTACCGTGTCTACCATTCCACCACCAGGGCCTCTCGAAATCGGGTGCAAAATTACACACTTTTTTCGACATGGTAAAATTTTTTTTGTCAGTAGCCTAAAAATGTGTATCTTTGCACACCGAAAAGAAGAGCGATAAAACCCGATAAATCAATATAAAGAACCCTAAATCAGTATAATAATGAGCGACAAGCGTTCTGACAAGGTATTCATTTTTGCCGGCCGCGCCACCAAAGACCTGGCACGTCGCGTGGCGGAAATCTATGGCATTCCGCTCGGCAATTCCACCGTTTTCCAGTATGCCGACGGCGAATTTCAGCCTTCCTACGAGGAGACCATCCGCGGCGGCATAGTGTTCATCATCCAGTCGACCATCCCGCCGACCGACAATCTCTTCGAGCTGCTTATGATGATCGACGCTGCCAAGCGCGCCTCGGCCGAGAAGATTGTCGCCGTGATACCTTATTACGGCTTCGCCCGTCAGGACCGCAAGGACAAGCCCCATGTGCCGATAGCCTCCAAGCTCATCGCCGACATGATTATGACCGCCGGTGTCGACCGCGTCATCACCATGGACCTCCATGCCGACCAGATACAGGGCTTCTTCAACATCCCCGTTGACCACCTCTACGGCTCCTCGCTCTTCATGCCTTACATCCGCGAGAAGTTCAACGTCGAGGACGTCATGTTCGCCAGCCCCGACATGGGAGGCAGCAAGCGCGCCGCCACCTATGCCAAGACGCTCAACAACAGCTTCGTCATCTGCTACAAGCACCGCAACAAGCCCAACGAGATCGGCGAGATGCGCCTCATCGGCGATGTGCAGGGCAAGCATGTCATCCTGCTTGACGACATCATCGACACCGGCACCACCATCTGCAAGGCCGCCGGCATCATCAAGGAGAGCGGCGCCCTCAGCGTCCGCGCCATGATCACCCATCCCGTCCTCAGCGGTCAGGCCATCGAGAAGGTCGAAGACTCTGTGCTCGAGGAGCTCGTCACCACCGACACCATACCGCTGAAGCGCGAGAGCAGCAAAATCCACGTCCTCAGCTGCGACTGGCTGCTGGCCGAGGCCATCCGCCGCGTGGTCAACTATGAGAGCCTCGACAACCTCTACGAGACCACCCTGCACCGCAAGGGCGTCATCTATCGCATGAACGACTGAAAAAAGTTATAACGTAACACTGCGTGATAACGAAACAATATTTATTAACCACAAAAAACAAACAACAATGAGAGTAGTATCAATGAGCGGTTCTCTCCGCGAGAACGTAGGGAAAAAGGATGCTAAGGCTCTGCGTCGCGACGCCAAGGTTCCTTGCGTCATGTACGGCAAGGGCGAGCAGATGCTGTTCAGCGTCGACCAGACTGCCTTCCAGCGCATTCTGTTCAACCCTGAGCCCTGCTTTGTGAAGATCACCATCAACGGCGCCGACCACATGGCCATGCTGAAGGACATCGAGTTCCACCCCGTGACCGAGATTGTCTATCACGCTGACTTCTACGAGCTGACCGACGACAAGCCCGTTGTCATGTCCATCCCCGTGCACACCACCGGCACCAGCAAGGGCGTCATGAAGGGCGGCAAACTGGCTTACAAGCAGAAACGCCTCAACGTGAAGGCTGTTCCTGCCTGCATGCCCAGTGAGATTCTCCTCGACATCACCAACCTCGATGTCAACCAGCGCATCCGCGTCCAGGACATCGCCTGCGAGAACTACGCCATCCTCAACCCCAAGAGCGCCGAGGTTGTCAACGTCCTCAGCACCCGTGCCAGCGCCACCTCTGACGAAGGCGAGGGCGAGGCCGCTGCCGAGTAACAGCAACGACACAGAAAGGAGAAGGGCAACACTCAGTGTTGCCCTTCTTTTGTTGTTGCCATGATACCCGTCAGGGTGTCGAGCGTGGCTGCCAGCCGTTGCATGTCGCACGTACTTATGCCGGTGTCCTGCATGCCGCGCGTCAGACACGCCGGCACCTCTTTGGCCTGTTCCTCCAGGTGGTGCCCCTTGCGCGTGAGGCTCACCAGCGTCTGCCGGCCGTCGGCGATGCCGCGTGTGCGTATCACCAGCCCCTCTTTCTCCATGCGCTGGAGCATGGGTGTCAGCGTGTTGGTGTCGAGTTTGAGGCGCTGGCAGATGTCGCCCACCAGCTGGTTGTCCTTCTCCCACAGCACCATCATCACCAGATACTGCGGATAGGTGAGCCCCAGAGGCTCCAGCAGCGGCCTGTAGGCCTGCGTCAGGAGCCTCGAGGCGGTGTAGATGCGGAAACACAGCTGGTTGTCCAGCTTCAGTTGTTCATACATTACAAAAACGCTTCAATGTCTTTCTCGAAGTCCTTGGGTTCGGTGGTGGGGGCGTAGCGCTTCACCTGCTTGCCGTCGCGCGAAATGAGGAACTTCGTGAAGTTCCACAATATGTCGCTGTCTTTCTTCGCGCTCTTGCTGATGCCTTTGAGCATCGTGTGCGTGGCTTTGGCCTTCAGTCCTTTGTACTCCTCCGTGGGGGCCTGCTCCTTGAGGTAGGTGAAGATGGGGCTCTCGTCTTTGCCGTTGACGTCCACCTTCTTCATTATCTGGAAGGTGACGCCGTAGTTCATGCGGCAGAAACCCTCTATCTCGCTGTCCGTGCCGGGGTCCTGGTTGGCGAACTGGTTGCAGGGGAAGCCGATGCACACCAGGCCGCGGTCGCGGTACTTCTCGTTCAGGGCCTCGAGGCCGTCGAACTGGGGCGTGAAGCCGCACTTGCTGGCGGTGTTGACGATGAGCAGCACTTTGCCTTCAAACTGTTTGAAGTCAATCTCTTTGCCGTTGCTGGCAATGGCTTTGTAATCATAAATTGTTGCCATGATGTTGTGTTTTTGTTGGTTGATATTCATTCTTTGTTGCCGAGCATCTGCTCCACCTCTTCGCGGTGTTCGTAGAGGGTGCAGCTGTCTCCGCCGACTCTCTTCTGGCCGTAAATTGCATTAATTGTTCGATTTAATCGAATTTTGATTTATATCGTACACGATGCAAATATACAACTTTTTTCAATTCTGGCAAAAAAAGATTGTTTTTCTCAAAAAAAGTTCGTTTTTCCGATACGGCTTGTCTTTCTGCTTCTTAGCCATGCGGCACAGCCTCCTGCCGGACTCTCTGCCAACAGGCTGGCAACGTGGGTTTTGCATGTAGTCCCTTCGGACCCCCTTCGGACCCTCCTCGGCCTTCCTTCGGCCAACTGTGATACAAGTGCCGTAGAATGACCGTACTAACGCCGTTCCGGCTCCGAGGCGACAGGGTGCCGTCATGGGGCGGGGTGCGGAAAGGGTCGTGCGCGACAGAGGTGCCGGTTTGGCTTCTTTTCGCTATCTTTGCAGCCATGAAAGTTGTGAAGATAGACACTCTGGCGGCGCCAGAGCTTGAACCATACGCGCGCCTCACCGAGGCGCAGCTGCGCAATCGCCTGCATGCCTCCGAGGGGCTCTTCATCTGCGAGAGCCTTAAGGTCATCCGCGTGGCGCTGGCGGCGGGGGTGGTGCCCGTCTCGTTCCTCTGCGAGGAGAAGTTTCTTGGCAGCGTGCCCGACTGCGGCGTGCCCGTGTACACCGCCGGGCGCGAGGTGCTCAAAGGCCTCACCGGCTACGAGCTCAGCCGCGGCGTGCTCTGCTGCATGCGCCGTCCCGCAGGGCGCGGGGTGGGGGAGGTGCTCGACGGCGCGCGCCGTGTGGCGGTCCTCGACACCGTCGTCAACAGCGAGAACACCGGCGCCGTCTTCCGCGCCGCCGCGGCCCTCGGCCTCGACGCCGTGCTGCTCACGCGCACCTGCTGCGACCCCCTCAACCGGCGCGCCTGCCGCGTCAGCATGGGCACCGTCTTCCAGCTCCCCTGGACCTGGCTCGACCACTACCGCCAGCTTGCCGACTGCGGCTTTACCACCGTGGCCATGGCGCTGACTGACCGCAGCGTGCCCGTCGACGACCCTTCGCTCAAGGGCATCGACCGCATGGCCATCATCATGGGCACCGAAGGCGACGGCTTGAGCGACAGCGTGTTGAACAGCTGCGACCACGTGGCGCGCATACCCATGCACCGCGGCGTCGACTCCCTCAACGTGGCCGCTGCCGCCGCCGTGGCCTTCTACGAATTATGCCGGTAGGTGGCCATGTGTGGAAAAAATGATTTTGTCAGTTTGAATAAATTGTGTACTTTTGCATTTTAATTGGAAAGGTAACAAGTCGATGAAGAACAAACCATATAGCACAGAAGATGAGCCCATGCCTGCAGCAGAAGAGCCTGTTGCGGCATACGGTCAGGCCGTCGGGGCGCTTTCCTCGTTCCGTGCCGGCAATGCGGCCGTCAGCAAGCCCGGACGTATGACGGTGGAGGAGTTTTTTGGTGAAGTGAGGAGCGTTCTGCACAAGAAATATGAGGACTTACAGGGTTGAGGTGGATGCTTCGGCGTGGGCTGATATCGACGAGCTCACCGACTGGATACGCGACAATATGTCGCGTGCCGGCGGCGACAGGTATATAGACGCCATGATCTGCGAGATATACACGCTGTCGGTGTTTGCAGACCTGTATCAAGAAAGCCGTTATGAGACTGTCCGCCGTTGCCACCTTCATGCCCGCAGAATGGTGTCGCACAACAGGAAGTGGGCCTATGTCTTCCATACAGAGAGCGATGTTGTTGTCGTCGATCGTATATTGAAAGCAAAGCTAATTACAAAATAAGTGCAGTATTTGCATAAACTGAATATGAAAGCAATGGAAATGTATGGCTTGTTTGAGAGACAAGTCGCGGAATATCATAAGACAGACTCGGTGGATGCCGGGCAGAACAACCCTTACGGCGCCGGCACGTTCGAGGCCCTGCTGTGGGAGAAGTCGTGGGTGGACACCGTGCAGTGGCACCTCGAAGACCTGGTGCGCCCCGCTGACGTGGACCCCGTCTACGCCCTGCAGCTCAAGCGCCGCATCGACGCCTCCAACCAGCACCGCACCGACCTCGTGGAGCGCATCGACGACCACTACATGATGCAGTTCAAGGATGTGGCCCCGCAGCCCGACGCCAAGCTCAACACCGAGACGCCGGCATGGGCGGTGGACCGCCTGTCGATACTCGCCCTCAAGGTGTACCACTTCGGCATCGAGGCGGGCAGGGGTGACGCTGAGCACCGCGCCAAGTGCCAGGCCAAGCTCGACACGCTGCTGACGCAGCGCGCCGACCTCACCACGGCCATTGACCAGCTGCTCGACGACCTCGCCGCCGGGCGCCGCGTGATGAAGCTCTACCGCCAGATGAAGATGTACAACGACCCGTCGCTGAACCCGATGCTGTATAAAAAGTTTTAAACTGTAAGCTGTAAGTTTTAAGTGTGCTGACGCGGTAGATTGGCGCAGCCACTTACAGCTTAAAGCTCACAACTTAAAGATTGGTATTGTGAAGCATGTGCTGGTCATACGGCTGTCGGCCCTGGGCGACGTGGCGCTGATGGCGCCCGTGGTGAAGGCTTATGCCGTCGCCAACCCCGGGGTGCGCTTCACCGTGGCCGGGCCGCCGATGCTGCAGCCGCTGTTTGCCGGTGAGCCCAACGTGGACTTCCTCGGCTTGAAGAAGAAGCAGAGCTTCGTCAGGATATACAAGGCGCTGGACGCCGTGGGCGCCGACACGGTGGTCGACCTGCACAAGGTGAACCGCGTTGGTTTCGCCGTCGTGCTGCTGCGGCTGCGCCATCTGCTCGACCTGCACTACCGCATCTTCGCCCTGCGCAAGGGCAGGGTGTCGCGCTGGCTTTATCTGCACCACTGGCGCCGCGCTCCGCGCCGTCCGCAGTGGCAACGCTACGACGACGTTTTCCGCCGCGCGGGGCTGAAGCGTGGAGGGTTGGCTTTATGCAACGATACGGACAGAACACTACCCACCACCCACTGCCCGCTACCCACTAAAATCGGCGTGGCTCCGTTTGCGCAGCATGCAGGCAAGATATGGCCCGAGGAGCGTACCGAGGCCCTGGTGCGCATGCTCAGCGAGCGCGGCCACGAGGTGGTGCTCTTCGGCAGCAAGGACGAGGCGCCGGTGCTCGAGCGCTGGGCTCGCCACTACCGCGGTGTGAGCTCCATGGCAGGACGGCTGCCTTTCGCCGAGGAGCTGGAGGTGATCAGGGGGCTGTCGCTGATGGTCTCTATGGACAGCGCCAACATGCATTTTGCCAGCGCCGTCGGCGTCCCCGTCGTCAGCATCTGGGGCGCCACGCATCCCGACTTCGGCTTCTACGGCTTCGGCCAGGACCGCTCCAACGCCCTCTGCGCCGACCTGCCGTGCCAGCCATGCTCAGCCTACGGCAGCAAGCCCTGCCGCTACGGCGACCGCCGCTGCATGGAGGCCATAACCCCAGAGATGGTGTTGGAGAAAATAGAAGCGGTGCTTAAAAATAATATCGTAAACACACAATAAACCGCAGGTTGTAGCGTTACGAAAAAAAAATAGATTGTTATGATTACCCACCAGATAACAGCCAATATCCCCGATGCATACTACGACACCGTGGTGACGATGTTCAAGGGGCTGGGGATTGACTACAATGTCAAGCCGAAGAAAGCCGCGAAAGCCCGGGCAACCTCGCAGCCCGAGCCCGACAGCAAGGAGTATGTCCTCAACAGCATCTGCCAAGGGATGAAAGAGGTGCGCCTGTGGGAGCAGGGAAAGTTGAAGCTCAAGAGTGCGGAGGAGGTGCTACGTGAGCTGTAGTATCGACACCCTGCCTGAATTTGAAAAGGAGTTGAAGCGGTTGGCCAAGCACTACCGTTCCATGAAAGATGACTACGCTTCCCTGATCAAAGACATTAAAGCCAACCCCACCCTCGGCACAGACATGGGCGACGGCATACGCAAGGTGCGCATGGCCATCACCTCGAAAGGCAAAGGCAAAAGCGGCGGTGCGCGAGTCATCACATACAACGTGGTCACACAGGTGCGCGACGACGGACGGGTGCTGCTGGTGACTATCTACGACAAGTCGGAGCGTGACAGTATCACAAAGCGTGAGATAGCAGGCATACTCCGCAGCAATGGTTTGATAAACAAAGAATAAACAAACAAATAAATCATCAAATGAAAACAACACCGTACACCGACCTTCACATCAAACTCGGCGCCAAGATGGCAGAGTTTGCAGGCTACAACATGCCCATCCAGTACACCACCCTCATCGAGGAGCACAACAACGTGCGCAACAACGTGGGCGTGTTCGACGTGAGCCACATGGGCGAGTTCCGCGCCAAAGGCCCCATCGCCAAGCACTTCATGCAGTATGTCACCACCAACAACGTCGAGGACCTCTTCGACGGCAAGGTGCAGTACACCTGCCTGCCCAACGGTCAGGGTGGCGTGGTGGACGACATGCTCGTCTATCGCGTCCATGACGACGAATACTTCATGGTGCCCAACGCCGCCAACATCGACAAGGACTGGAACTGGATGAGCCAGATTGCCGACAAGATGGGCATGGAACTCGGCCGCGACTTCGTCAACGAGAGCGAGCAGTGGGCTCAGCTCGCCGTCCAGGGCCCCAACGCCCTGAAGGCCATGCAGAAGCTGACCAGCGAGAACATCGTCGACATGGAGTACTACACCTTCAAGATCCTCACCTTCGCCGGCATCCCCAACATCATCCTCAGCACCACGGGCTACACCGGCGCCGGCGGCTGCGAGATCTACATCCCGAAGGAGAAAGCCATCGAGGTGTGGGACGCCGTCTTCGAGGCTGGCAAGGAGTTCGGCATCATGCCCGCCGGTCTGGGCTGCCGCGACACCCTGCGTCTGGAGAAGGGCTTCGCCCTCTACGGCCACGAGATGGACGACACCGTCAGCCCCCTCGAGGCTCCGCTGGCCTTCATCGTCAAGCTGAAAGCCGAGAACAACAACTTCATCAATAAGGAACTCCTCCTCGCCCAGAAGGCCGCCGGCTTCAAGCGCAAAGTGGCCGGCTTCGAGATGGTCGACCGCGGTATCGCCCGCAATGGCTACGAGGTCTGCGACGCCCAGGGCAACAAGATCGGCGAGGTGCGCTCGGGCAGCCCCAGCCCCAGCACCGGCAAGAACATCGGCACCGCCCTCATCAAGGCCGAATACGCCAAGACCGGCACCGAGATCTACATCAAGATCCGCGAGAAGCTGCTCAAGGCCGTCACCGTCAAGATGCCTTTCTACGAGGGTTAATCCTTGAATAACTGGTTACAAAAGAGGCTTGCGCCGAAGGATGCAAGCCTCTTTTTCGTTGTATTTTATCCTTTTGTCGACATCACAAAAATATGGCATTTTTCTGATATGGAAAAATATTATTTCCCTATGTCGAGAAAAGTTTGTATCTTTGCAGTCTCAAATAATATTAAAAATCAACAAATAAAACAGACACAATATGAGCGTTATCAAACCTTTCAAAGGATTCCGCCCCCCGGTGGATATCGTCGAGAAACTGGCTTCGCGTCCTTACGACGTGCTGAACTCCGAAGAGGCCCGCGTGGAGTGCAAGGGCAACCCCTACAGCCTGCTGCACGTCACCAAGGCTGAGATCGACCTGCCCAAAGGCACCGACGAGCACTCGCCCGAGGTGTACCTCCAGGTGGTGAAGAACTACAACATGTTCAAGGACCTCGGCTGGCTGGTGAAGGACGAAGAGGAGAAACTCTACATCTACGCCCAGAGCATGAACCCCAAGGACAAGGACGCCAAGTGGCAGTACGGCATCGTGGCCTGCGCCTACAGCGAGGACTACGTCAACAAGGTCATCAAGAAACACGAGCTCACCCGCAAGGACAAGGAAGAGGACCGCATGAAGCACGTTCGCATCACCAACGCCAACGTCGAGCCGGTATTCTTCGCCTATCCCGCCGTGGCCCGCATCGACGAGATCGTGGCCAGCGTCACCGCCAAGAAGCCCATCTACGACTTCATCGCCAAGGAAGACGGCTTCGGCCACCGCTTCTGGGTCATCGACGACCGCAAGCTCATCGATGAGCTCGTCGAGCTCTTCGACAAGAAGGTTCCCGCCATGTACATCGCCGACGGCCACCACCGCAGCGCCGCTGCCGCCCTTGTGGGACAGGAGAAGAAGGAGCAGAACCCCCACCACACCGGCAAGGAGGAGTACAACTACTTCATGACCGTCATCTTCCCCGACAACCAGCTGAACGTCATCGACTACAACCGCGTGGTGAAGGACCTCAACGGCCTCAGCAAGGAGCAGTTCCTCAAAGCCGTCGGCGAGAGCTACGAGCTCACCGACATGGGCACCGAGATCTACAAGCCCGCCAAGCTGCACGAGCACAGCATGTACCTCGACGGCCACTGGTACAAGATGACCGCCAAGCCCGGCACCTACAACGACAACGACCCCATCGGCGTGCTCGACGTCACCATCCTCAGCAACCTCGTGCTCGACAAGGTGCTCGGCATCAAGGACCTCCGCACCGACAAGCGCATCGACTTCGTGGGCGGCATCCGCGGCCTCGGCGAGCTGAAACGCCGCGTCGACAACGGCGAGATGAAGGTGGCCTTCGCCCTCTATCCCGTCAGCATGAAGCAGATCATCGACATTGCCGACACCGGCAACATCATGCCCCCGAAGACCACATGGTTCGAGCCCAAGCTGCGCTCCGGCCTCGTGATCCACGAGCTCTGCTAAGCTGTCAGTAGATAAGTAGCAGGCCGCCATGTTTCATGGCGGCCTGCTTTTTGCTTTTTACGCAATAAAAAAAGTAATATCGCGTTAATATAGGAAAATATGAGTAAGAATACAATTGATAAAATCAACTACTTCGTGGCTCTTATAACAGAGTTTGCCACGGCGCACCAAATATCTACGTCGCAGGCATACGAGTATTTACAGCGATACAAAGGCCTTGACTTCGTGGATAGATTTTATGATGTAGAACACACATTCTCTTTTGACAACACAGTTGAGGACCTAACGGCTTACTGCAAACGAATGGGAGGAACGCTGGCATAGAACGTGAGCGGGAAAGAAACATTCATGATAGAGACGTTGACGCGCGAAATGATAGCTCGTCTAATGGAAGAGCGTTCAATGACGATGCGTGAGGCCATGGATATAGTATACAAATCCAAGACTTACGCTGCGCTGAACAATACGAAGACCGGCCTCTATTTTCAAAGTCCAGCTTATCTTTACGACAGTCTTGAGAAAGAGCTAAAAATGCTCTATAGGTTTTGCTCCCCTTTTGCTCATCTATTGTTCCCCTTTTGCCTCGGTATATGGTACCTCTATGGTTCCGATAGTGTTTCTATTGTGATTTGCTGATTTAGGTTGTCACTTTTGAGTCCTGCGACTGGATCAAGTTGACGGGTTAATAATTATCGACTGTTTTTTGTTGTCAGTCAGCCACGGATGCGACTGAAAACGGTTTACTT
>Ga0256407_10001776_pt1 | contig 43673 bp, 38 predicted proteins | sample RumenRJG_04DNA_FD_193489 | JGI IMG/M metagenome (GOLD analysis project Ga0256407, IMG submission 193489) | Bovine rumen microbial communities from Lethbridge, Alberta, Canada - RJG_04 | ecosystem: Host-associated > Mammals > Digestive system > Stomach > Rumen | place: Canada: Alberta...
ACTGTTATTTATTCTCGGCTGCAAAGGTACGACGATTTCACCGAACCATCGCTAAACAAATTACTGAAAGGTGTATACAAATTACTGATGGGGTGATTTTCCCTATTTTTTTACGCTAAACTTTGCCGGATATGGTTTTTGCCTTAATTTATATTAAAAACAAACACATTCTGCAAGAAAAACGTGCAAAACGAGCGTAATGTCATGAGAAATTATTAATTTTGCAAGCAAAATTTGCAGAACGTGCTGAAAAGTCGTAATGCAATCTGTGTTCTAACAATAGTGTTTAACAATTAAAATATCGAAAAGTAGTCGAAGTGGCAAAAATGGTCGGATATTTTGAGGAAATCGGGTGCAGAATGTGCAGTATATGCTCATAATGTTTCCCAAATGTTTCCCAGATTCGCCGTAAAGTGCTGATAATCAGTTCCCGTTAGCCGCCGCGCAGTCTGCTGGACGCTCAGGAAGCTCGCCCCCTCGAACTTTCCCCCCATGAAAACCCTACGTGCAGCATACGAGACGTATGTGGAAAGAACGTTGTCCAGTCGGTGAAGATAGGGCAACCTTTTTTCATGGTTAAAAGGTTATTTTGTTATTTGTTATTTTGTTATTTTTTCGTTTTCGATGGTTAAAAGGTTAATTGGTTAAAAGGTTAATTTTTTGTTTTTGAGCAACAGATATAGAAGTGAATCTTTTTGACAAAATGTCAGTCATGCGGGTGGCTGGCATTTTTTTTGCTCTTCGATTACGAAGACAAATTCTAAAAGAAACAAGATAATGGCACAACAAGGTAACATCGGGGTTACGACTGAGAACATCTTCCCCGTCATCAAAAAGTTTCTCTATAGCGATCATGACATTTTCATCCGCGAGATTGTGAGCAATGCCGTGGATGCAACCCAAAAGCTGAAGACGCTGGCTTCGAAGGGTGAACTGAAGGAAGAGGCAGGCGACCTGACAGTGCGCGTGAGCATCAACAAAGATGCCGGCACGCTGACGGTGAGTGACCGAGGTATCGGCATGACTGAGGAGGAAATCGACAAGTACATCAACCAGATTGCCTTCTCAGGCGCGAACGACTTCCTGGACAAGTATAAGGAGGATGCGAACGCTATCATCGGCCATTTCGGACTGGGCTTCTACTCGGCCTTCATGGTAAGCAAGAAGGTGGAAATCATCACGAAGAGCTGGCAGGAGGGTTCGAAGGCTGTGAAATGGTCATGCGACGGCAGTCCAGAGTTCACCATCGAGGATACGGAGAAAGCAGACCGCGGTACGGACATCGTGATGTACATCGACGACGACTGCAAGGACTTCCTCGAGAAGTACAAGATTAGTGAGCTGCTGAACAAGTACTGCAAGTTCCTGCCTGTGCCCGTGGCTTTCGGCAAGAAGACGAAGTGGGACGACAAGGAGAAGAAGAGCGTGGAAACGGATGAGGATGATGTCATCAACGACACCACCCCACTCTGGACCCGCAAGCCCAGCGAACTGAAGGACGAGGACTACAAGGAGTTCTACAAGAAGCTCTACCCAATGAGCGACGAACCGCTGTTCTGGATCCACTTGAATGTGGACTACCCCTTCCACTTGACGGGTATCCTCTATTTCCCGAAGGTGAAGACGAACCTCGACATCCAGAAGAACAAGATCAACCTGTACTGCAATCAGGTGTTTGTGACTGACAATGTGGAGGGCATCGTGCCTGACTTTATGACACTCCTGCATGGTGTGATTGACTCGCCAGACATCCCATTGAATGTGAGCCGCAGCTATTTGCAGAGCGACTCGAACGTGAAGAAGATCTCAACCTATATCTCGAAGAAGGTGAGCGACAGACTGTCATCCATCTTCAAGAGCGACAGAAAGCAGTTCGAGGAAAAGTGGGACGACATCAAGATCTTCATCAACTACGGCATGCTCAGCGAGAGCGACTTCTACGACAAGGCAAAGGCTTTCGCCCTGCTGAAGGATACGGAGGGCAAGATGTACACCTTCGAGGAGTACCAGACCCTCATCAAGGGCGAGCAAACCGACAAGGACGGCAACCTCATCTACCTCTACGCCAACAACAAGGACGACCAGTACAGCTACATCGACGCTGCCAACGCGAAGGGCTACAATGTGCTGCTGATGGACGGACAGCTCGACCCAGCCATGTGCAATCTCTTTGAGGAGAAGTTCGAAAAGAGCAGATTCACCCGCGTGGATTCTGATGTGGTCGATAAACTCATCGTGAAGACAGACGAGAAGAAGGAAGAACTGCCAGAGGATGACAAAAAGGCACTCACGGAGACGTTCAAGAACGCGCTGCCAAAGCTGGACAAGATTGAATTCAGCGTGGAGCCACAGGCTCTTGGCGAGACTGCTGCACCAGTAGTGATGACCCAAAGCGAGTACATGCGTCGCATGAAGGACATGTCACGTCTGCAGCCTGGCATGGCATTCTATGGCGATATGCCAACGATGCTCAACCTCGTGCTCAACACAGACCATCCGCTCATCAAGGCAAACATCAAGGATGCAAAAGCTGAAGTGGTGAGCCAACTCATTGACTTGGCACTGTTACAGAACGGACTGCTGAGAGGCGAGGCTCTGAACAAGTTTGTGAAGAGAAGTATCGAACTGATCTAAGCAGCCATACGCAAAGAAGCGGCTGTCAGCTATTCACGGAAATCAAACGTGCAATCAAAAGAGGGCTCTTAGCAAATGCTAAAAGCCCTCTTACATTATTTATATATATGTCCGTATATTATTTCTTCTTCTCTTCCTTCTTGGGAGCATCCTTGCTGTAACGCTTGTTGAGCGCTTTCACCACCTCGTCAGTCACATCATACGCCTCATTGGCATAAAGGACATTGTCGATGCCCGAAGACTTGCAGAGGATGAAGTCGTAACCCTTCTCCTTGGCGTAAGACTTGGTGAAGTTCTGAATGGTGTCAGTCAGCGCCTGGAACTCTTTCTGGTATTCCTCCTGAAGCGAGTTGCTCAGACGTGCCTCGAGGTCTTGCAAATCCTGCTGCAACTTCTGCAGACGAGCCTGTTCAGCCTCAAACTGCTGCTGCGTGAACTGGTTGCTCTGGTACTTGCGGTTGAAATCCTGCAACTGCGCTGTGAAATTCTTTCCCTTCGCATTGATGGTGGATTCAGCATTCGCACGCTTCTTCGTGAACTCTTCCTCCAGATCCTTGCACTTTTGATACTGAGAAGTGAGGGTGTCAATCAGCACATAGGCAATCTTGTAGTTGGGTGCATCTTTTGACGTAGCCTTCGCTGGAGTTTTCTCTGCGGCATCTTCATTGTTGGCATTGTTACAAGAAATGATGGTTGCAACGACAGCACCCATCAGAAGTCCCTGAAGGACAAGTGTAGTAATTTTCTTCATATTCTTTGTTTAGTAGTTATTTCTCACTCTTTGACTGCATAAGGTGATTTGTGTCGCATGGCGAAGTCCTGACTCTGCACGCAAGTGATGCCCCTGTCACGCATTGCCTTCGATTGACCCACATGTGTCTTCACAAAACGACCATTCTTCTTGAATATCAAACGGACACTCAAGAAAAGCATGGCTATGCCTATTAAAATAACACAAATGATGAATAAAGTGATGAACGTTTTGAACATTATTTGTATCTTTGCATTCGAAAAGTGATACAAAGATAGGTGTTATAACGTTTGCCGACACACGTCTGGCTCGTTTTTTAACCTTATTTATGATAAAAAGCCATGTTTCATGAATAAAACTCATTCTACAATGACTTTTCCCGTTCATATCAGCGTGGAAAACAAGCGTGACGACACAAGTGCCATCGACCTGCTGAGACGTTTCGTGGAAGAAGCCAACAAAAAGTTCGATTTAACCATCGTGGAAACACTATCGGGCAATGCACAAAAGGCAGAGGTGGTGATTGCTGTACCATTTGCCGACAGAGAGAACATTCGTGTGGACTTCAACATCTTTGCCAGCGATGTGGAAGACGAACACGGAACTGGACTCTATTTCCACATGGAGAGTGCTTTCTGAGGGAGAAAAACAAAAAGTGAAAACCAAAAATGAAAAAAACTCCCCACTCCTATCTCCTAACTCCTAACTTTTTACTACCTTTGCACAAAATATAACCTACCAACGTTCTAAACAGTTAGAAAAAACATGAGTGAAGTAAGACCTTTCAAGGTATTTTCAGGTACAAAAACAAGGTACTTGGCAGAGCGCATCTGCCAGAGTTTGGGTTGTCCTCTTGGCAATATGGTGATTTCACACTTTGCCGACGGGGAATTTGCAGTGTCGTTTGAGGAGTCCATTCGTGGCCATGATGTGTTCCTTGTACAATCGACCTTCCCTAACAGCGACAATCTGATGGAGTTGCTGCTGATGATTGATGCCGCCAAGCGTGCCAGCGCCCGTAGCATCGTGGCAGTCATCCCCTACTTCGGATGGGCTCGTCAGGATCGCAAGGACAAACCACGTGTCAGCATTGGCGCCAAGCTTGTAGCAGACTTGCTCAGTGTAGCAGGCATCGACCGCCTCATCACGATGGATTTGCATGCTGACCAAATTCAAGGCTTCTTTGACGTACCTGTTGACCATCTGTATGGTTCACTCGTGGAAGTTCCCTACGTGGAGAATCTACATCTGTCCGACCTTGTCATCGCTACACCAGATGTGGGTGGTGCTAAGCGTGCACGTCTGTTTGCCAAGAAGTTGAATGCTCCATTGGTACTCTGCAACAAAGTGCGTTTGCAGGCAAACGTGGTGGATTCCATCCAGATTATTGGTGATGTGAAAGGTAAGGACGTTGTGATTGTTGATGACATGGTGGACACCGCTGGTACAATTACACGCGCTGCTGACGAGATGATGAAAGCTGGTGCCAAGAGTGTCCGTGCTGTGGCGAGCCACTGCGTGATGAGTGACCCTGCCAGCGACCGTGTACAGCAGTCCGCATTGGAAGAAATCGTGTTCACTGACTCCATTCCATACGCACAGAAGTGTCCGAAGGTGGTGCAGCTCTCCATTGCTGACATGTTTGCCCGCGCCATCCGTGCCGTGTCGGAGCAGAAGAGCGTCAGCGAAGAGTTCAGTTTCTGATGAAGTTCGCGATTCTTGCTGCAGGAGAAGGGTCACGATTGGCGCAGGAAGGCGTGGAACTGCCCAAGCCGATGGTCAAGGTGAACGGTGAGGCAATGATTGACCGATTGATTCGTATCTTCAACAATTGTCGTGCGGAAGAGATCTACATCATCACCAACAACCTGACGGAACTGACGCAAGGGCATCTTCGTCAACTGCAAGAGAAAGACAAGAAGATTCACCTGATTGTCAAGACCACACCCTCGTCCATGCACAGTTTCTACGAACTCAGGCAGGTGATGGGAAATGGGAAATTCTGTCTCACGACAGTGGACACCATCTTTCGAGAGGACGAATTCAGACAATACATCCAGACGTGGGAACATGCTGAAGAGGATGGCTTGATGGCTGTGACAGACTACATCGATGACGAAAAGCCGCTGTACATCGCGACAGACGAGCAACTCAACATCACCGCCTTTCTGGACGATGAGCCTCAACGCTACATCTCAGGAGGCATCTATGGATTGAGTGACACGAGTTTCCCCGTCATTGACAAATGCATCGAAGAGGGACAATCAAGGATGCGGAACTTCCAAAGGCAACTGGTGAAGGACGGACTCCATTTGAAAGCCTACCCTTTCAGCAAGATTCTTGACGTTGACCATGCCAGCGACATCGAAAAAGCCGAAGATTTCCTCAATGAGAAGGAATAAGAATATATACTAATTACTAATAATAAAATCAACCCTTATGCGAAACTACTTTTTATTAACCACAACGCTATGCACATTGTTTGCAATGCCTCTCTTCGCAAACAACAGCGGCATGCAGGATTCAACAGAAAATCCAGACAAGATGGTGGCTTACCTGTTCACCTACTTCAACAGCAATGCTCCTGAGGATGAACAGATTTGCTATGCCATTAGTGACGATGGCTACAACTTCACACCATTGAATAACGGCGAGCCTGTCATCTCTTCAGACACCATCGCTTTCACCCAATGCGTGCGTGACCCACACATCTTGCGTGGAGAAGACGGCAAAACCTTCTACATGGTGGTGACAGACATGAAGTCAAGCCTCGGATGGTCAAGCAACCGTGGTATGGTGCTGCTGAAATCAACAGACCTCATTCATTGGCAGCACTCCGTCATCAACTTCCCCACCCGTTACACGAAAGAATGGAAAAATGTCATTCGCGTGTGGGCTCCTGAGACCATCTACGACAGACAAGCGGGGAAGTACATGGTGTTCTATTCATTGCGCACCAGCGATGAAGGCTCGTTTGACAAAATCTACTATCAGTATGCCAACGAAGACTTCACAGACCTCGAAGGTGAACCCAAATGGCTTTTCGATGCTGGCAATGCTACGATTGATGGCGACATCGTCTATAACGAAGCGGATCAGCTCTATCACCTCTTCTATAAGCAAGAATCAGGAAGAGGTATTTATCAGGCAGTGGCCAAGAACCTGACAGACAGATGGCAGAAGCTTGATGGTCATGTCGAGCAAACAAAGGAAGCCGTAGAAGGCGTAGGTGTATGCAAGAGCCTTGATGGAAAATCCTGGATCATCATGTACGACTGCTATGCGAACGGACACTACCAGTTCTGTAAGTCATACGATCTCAAGACCTTTGAATTTGTTCAAAATACAGAAACGAAAGGAAAGTTCACGCCACGTCATGGCACCATCATTCCTATCACACAGGCGGAAAAGGATCGTCTTCTGAAAGAATTTGGAAATTTTAATCAGCCCATCCTGACAGGTTTCCATGCTGACCCTGAGATCATGTACTCCAACAAGACCAAGAAGTACTACATCTACAGCACTACAGACGGAACACCAGGATGGGGAGGTCATGACTTCAGCGTCTTCTCTTCCGATGACCTCGTCAGTTGGAAAGACGAAGGGAAAATGCTTGATGTGAAAGGTGACCAAGTGAAATGGGCAACAGGCAACGCATGGGCACCCTGTATCATTGAACGTAAGCAAAAGGATGGCTCATACAAGTACTACTTCTATTTCTCTGCACACAATCCCCAAAGTAATCGTAAAGAGATTGGTGTAGCGGTGAGCGATAATCCTACAGGTCCTTTCGTGGCGACAGAATCACCTATCGTGACGGATAATGACCGTCCAAAGGAAGCACGTGGTGGACAAGCCATTGATGTCGATGTCTTCCAAGATCCCAAATCTGGCAAGTATTACCTTTATTGGGGTAATGGGTTTATGGCAGGTGCAGAACTCAACGATGACATGCTGTCCATCAAGAAGGAAACCGTCAAGCACATGACTCCACAGGGAGGTAATCTGCAAACATGGGCTTATCGTGAAGCTCCTTATGTGTTCTATCGCAAGGGAACTTATTATTTCCTTTGGTCGGTGGATGATACAGGTTCTCCTAATTATCATGTGTGCTATGGTACCAGCAAGACTCCATTAGGCGACATTCAGATTGACGAGCAGAACTACCGTGTTATTGAGCAAGTGCCTGAAGAGAAAATCTACGGCACAGCCCACAACTCCATCCTGCAGATTCCAGGCAAGGACGAGTGGTACATCTGCTACCATCGCATCAATAAGAACTTTGTGAAAAGAGAGCCAGGCATTCATCGTGAGGTGTGCATTGACAAGATGACCTTCGACAAGAATGGCAAGATCATCCCTGTCAAACCCACACTTAATGGTCCTGCTCCACTAAAGAAATAAGTCTATGGTTTTCCCAGCAGAATGGCATCAGCAAGCATTTGTGCAACTCACGTGGCCACATGAGGACACGGATTGGGCACCAGTGTTGGCTGATGCCATTTTGTGCTTTTGCGACATTGCTCGTGAAGTGACCAAACGGGAACCGCTCTTGATTGTGGCCAAAGAGCCTAATGAAGCAAAAGAGGCATTGACACGACGAGGCATTTCTCTTGATAATGTCACTTTCGTCCAATGCTCTACCAATGACACATGGGCACGCGACCATGCTTTTATCACTTGCATTGATACAAAGCAACAGAAAATATTCCTTCAAGATTTCCAATTCAATGGATGGGGATTGAAATTTGCAGCCAATGAAGACAACCAAATCAATCGACGGATTTTTTCCAAAATCACTTCTCTTTACAGAAATGCTTCCATAGAATACTTGAATCATCTTGACTTTGTCTTTGAAGGTGGTAGCATAGAAAGTGATGGAGAAGGCACGCTGATGGTTACTTCAAGCTGTCTTTTGTCTGAAAATCGTAATAATACACTGTCTCAGCATGATATTAGTGATAAGTTAAAGTTATTCTTTAATGCCAAACGTGTCATTTGGATTCACCATTCATGGCTTGCTGGTGACGATACAGATGGGCACATTGACACTGTTGCACGCTTCTGCTCACCCACATCCATCGCTTATGTAAAATGCGATGATCCCAATGATGAGCACTTCGAAGAAATGCAAGCAATGGAACAAGAGCTTCAAGCTCTCAAAACAGCAGACAACCAACCCTACAAGCTCTTTCCTATTCCACTTCCCAACCCTTGTTTTGACGATGATGGTAATCGTCTTCCTGCCACTTACGCCAATTTTCTCATTGTCAACGGTGCCGTCCTTGTCCCCACATATAATCAAACAAATAAGGATAAAGAAGCCATCGCCATGCTTGGTCTCGCTTTTCCTGAACGAGAAATCATTCCTATTGATTGTCGTACCCTCATCCTTCAGCACGGTTCATTGCATTGCTCCACTATGCAATACCCACAAATCAGCTAACAAGGAAGCCGTAACAGACATTCTGAAACAAGAATTTTTCTTTTTCCTGTTTGTATGTGAAAAATAATTACTACATTTGCAAGCGAATTACATGCTCGGGGTGCTGATACTGAATAAGTAAAGGCTGAGATTACACCCATTGAACCTGATACGGATAATGCCGACACAGGGATATACAGCGGATTTAGTTTAATCTCAAAAGAACAAACAACCTCGAGTAGTTAACGTAAGAGTCAACTATTTGAGGTTGTTTATTTTTAAATAATTACAATTACACATGGACATCAACATCAACAACAAAAAAACAAGCGTCACCTCCACCAATCTGCAAGAATTGGCTCAGGAAATGAATCTGCCCGAAAAGGGGGTGGCTATTGCCATCAGCAATCAGATGATTCCACGCACAGAATGGGCAAACACCCCTATCGCTGAAGGTGCCGACGTCGTGATCATCAAAGCCGCTTGCGGAGGATAAACCATGCTGCAATTCATCTCGCACTACACGGAGCAATACTCCTATCTCGACTCCATCCGCTTGGCACTTGAGGGCGGATGCCGTTGGATTCAGCTGCGCATGAAGGACGCGTCTGATGAAGAAGTGCGTCCCATCGCCCTTGAAGCGCTGCACTTATGCAGGAATGTGGGTGCCACCTTCATCATCGATGACCGTGTGGAACTGGTCAAGGAACTGGGTGCTGACGGTGTGCATTTGGGAAAAAATGATATGCCCATCAGCAAGGCAAGACAGATGCTGGGGAGTTCCTTCATCATCGGCGGAACAGCTAACACCTTTGAAGATGTGAAAGCTCACCATGAAGCTTCAGCCAACTATATCGGCTGCGGCCCCTTCCGCTTCACGAGCACGAAGAAAAACCTTTCCCCTGTGTTGGGGCTTGATGGTTATCGCCACATAGTGAAGCAAATGAAGGATGCCAACATCCAACTGCCCATTGTTGCCATTGGAGGCATCACAGCAGAAGACATCCCGGCCATCATGCAGACGGGAGTCACGGGAATCGCCCTCAGCGGCACCATCCTCCATGCCGAGAACCCGATTGAAGAAATGAAGAAAATCATCAATATCACAAAACCATGAGTAAATTAGTTATTGCGGGACGAGAATTCAACTCCCGCCTTTTCCTAGGAACAGGAAAATTCAACAACAACGACTTGATGGCACGCGCCATTGAAGCTTCGCAGACAGAAATGGTCACAGTGGCCATGAAACGTATCGAACTGGAAGATAAGCAGGATGACCTGCTCACCCATATCACACAGAACAAGAACATCCAACTGCTGCCCAACACCTCTGGTGTGCGCAATGCAGAAGAAGCTGTGTTTGCCGCCCAGATGGCGCGTGAGGCTTTTGGCACAAACTGGCTAAAACTGGAGATACACCCCGACCCACGCTATCTACTGCCCGACTCTATCGAAACGCTGAAAGCAACGGAGCAATTGGTCAAACTGGGATTCGTTGTGCTTCCTTACTGCCAAGCAGATCCCACGCTCTGCAAACATCTGGAAGAAGCAGGCGCCGCCACTGTCATGCCTTTGGCAGCACCCATCGGCACGAACAAGGGACTGCGCATGAAGGATTTCCTGCAAATTATCATTGAACAAGCCACCGTGCCTGTTGTGGTGGATGCCGGCATCGGTGCTCCCAGCCATGCAGCTGAAGCAATGGAGATGGGTGCCGACTGCTGTTTGGTCAACACCGCTATCGCCGTAGCAGGTGACCCTGTAGCTATGGCAGATGCCTTCCGTCAAGCAGTCATCGCAGGCCGTCAGGCATACGAGGCAGGTCTTGGTGCCATTGCCGATTGTGCCGAAGCATCCAGTCCCTTAACCGCATTCTTAAACTAAAAAATATGCCACAAGACAATAAAGCCTACGCTAAGCGCGAAAAAGCCTACATGCAGGGAAAACTCTTCCCTCACATTCAAGTGGGCATGACGAAAGTCAACCTGACTCCCACCGTGACCAAGGACGAACGAGGTATTCCACACACTGAGCCTAATGCGCCTGTCTATATCTACGACACCAGCGGTCCTTTCTCCGACCCCAACATCGAGGTTGATCTCAAAAAAGGGTTGCCCCGCATGCGTGAGTCATGGATTTTGGAACGTAACGATACAGAGCAGTTGCAAGAAATCACGTCAGAATATGGAAAACAACGTCTGGCAGACCATTCGCTGGATCAGTTGCGCTTTGAGCATATCCAATTGCCACGACGCGCCATGAAGGGGAAAGCCATCACGCAGATGGCGTATGCCAAAGCTGGCATCATCACTCCTGAAATGGAATATGTAGCCATTCGCGAAAACATGAACTGCGAGGAACTGGGCATCAAGAGCCACATCACCCCAGAGTTTGTGCGCGATGAGATTGCACGAGGACGTGCTGTGCTGCCAGCCAACATCAACCATCCAGAAAGTGAGCCGATGATTATTGGCCGCAACTTCGCCGTAAAAATCAACACGAACATTGGCAATTCCGCCACCACATCCTCCATGGAGGAAGAAGTGGACAAGGCGGTATGGTCCTGCAAATGGGGAGGTGACACGCTGATGGACCTTTCGACAGGTGCCAACATTCACGAGACACGCGAGTGGATTATCCGCAACTGCCCCGTTCCCGTGGGCACTGTACCTATCTATCAGGCATTGGAAAAAGTGAATGGTCGTGTAGAAGACCTCACATGGGAAATCTACAAAGACACGCTGATTGAGCAATGTGAGCAAGGAGTTGACTACTTCACCATCCATGCCGGCATCCGCAGACAAAACGTACACTTGGCCGACAGCCGCCTTTGTGGCATCGTCAGCCGAGGAGGCAGTATCATGAGCAAATGGTGCCTGATTCACGACAAGGAGAGTTTCCTCTACGAACATTTCGACGACATTTGCGACATTGTGGCACAGTATGATGTAGCGTTATCTCTAGGCGATGGTCTTCGTCCTGGCTGCACGGCTGATGCAAACGATGCTGCTCAATTTGCTGAACTGGACACGATGGGTGAACTCGTCACCCGTGCATGGGACAAGAATGTGCAGGCATTCATCGAAGGTCCAGGTCATGTGCCCATGCACAAAATCAAGGAGAACATGGAACGCCAGCTCGACCATTGCCACGAAGCCCCTTTCTACACTTTAGGTCCCATTGTGACAGACATCGCTCCTGGCTACGACCACATCACCAGTGCCATTGGAGGTGCACAGATTGCATGGTTGGGTACAGCCATGCTCTGCTACGTCACCCCAAAAGAGCATTTGGCACTCCCCAATAGAGAAGACGTGCGTGTAGGCGTGGTCACCTACAAAATTGCCGCCCATGCCGCCGATTTAGCAAAAGGACATCCTGGCGCAACCATCCGCGACAACGCCCTCTCCAAGGCACGTTTCGACTTTCGATGGCGCGATCAATTCCACCTTTCACTTGACCCAGAACGCTCGCTTCAATACTTTGAAGAGGCTGGACACACAGATGGAGAATACTGCACCATGTGCGGTCCTAACTTCTGTGCAGCCAAACTGACACATGACCTTCGCAAACTAAAGTAGCAATGGAACTGACCTCCACACAGAAACAGCGATACAATCGCCATCTCATCTTGGACGGATTCGGCAAGGAAGGGCAACAGCGACTTTTGCAATCGAAGGTGCTCATTGTGGGTGCAGGAGGATTAGGTTCGCCCGTTTCCCTGTATCTTGCGGCTGCAGGAGTAGGTACCCTCGGAATAGCGGATGGTGACCAAGTGAGTTTGACGAATCTTCAGCGACAAGTCATCCACACCACCCCCGATGTAGGAAGACCCAAGGTGGATTCTGCTGAAGAGAAATTGAAAGCCATCAACCCCGACATCAACATTGTCAAGCACGAGATATATCTCAGCGAGGACAATGCACTGGAGCTGATTCGTCCTTATGATTTCGTGATAGATGGCACAGACAACTTCGCCACCAAATATCTGGTCAACGATGCCTGTTTGATGCTCCAAAAATCCTTCTGCATGGGTGGCATCAGCAAATATGCTGGGCAGGTGATGACACACAGTCCTGGCACCGCTTGCTACCGCTGTCTGTTTCCTGAACCGCCTGCAATTTCCGAGGTGGAGACGTGTGCCATGGTAGGTGTGCTGGGCAGCATTGCCGGCATGCTTGGAACAGTGCAAGCCACAGAAGCCATCAAGTGCTTGGCAGGTGTGGGTGAACCGCTTTTCAACGCCTTGCTCACTTTCGATGCCCTCACTATGAACTGGCAAAGATTTGAATTTCCCAAGAACGAAGGATGCGCCCTTTGTGGCAATCATCCGACTATCACAAGGCTGAAAGAGTACGCTTTTCAGCCATGTAGTAAAAAGAAATAGAGATTATGTTTTCAGAAGAATTAAAGAAACTCAGTTGGGAAGAGACAACCGAACGGATTGCCTCCATGACTGACACTGACGTGCGACGCGCTTTGGCAAAGGAACACTGCGACGTGAATGACTTCATGGCCATGCTGTCACCTGCAGCGGAGCCTTATCTCGAAACGATGGCACGATTGTCGCGCAAATACACAGAGGAGCGATTCGGTAAAACGATGTCGATGTTCATTCCACTCTACATCACCAACTCCTGCTCCAATTCCTGCGTCTATTGCGGTTTTCACAGAGAAAATCCGATGGCGCGCACCATTCTCACCCCTGAACAGATTGAAGACGAGTACAAAGCCATCAAGCAGTTGGCGCCCTTCGAGAACATCCTGCTCGTGACGGGAGAAAACCCTGCCAAAGCAGGTGTGCCTTATCTCGCCAAGGCTATCGACATCGCCAAGAAGTACTTCTCCAACATCAAGATTGAGGTGATGCCGCTCTCTGCCGAAGACTACAAAGAACTGACCCACCACGGTCTGAACGGTGTCATCTGCTTTCAAGAGACCTACAACCGCGACCACTACAACCTGTACCATCCTCACGGCATGAAAAGCAAGTTCGAATGGCGTTGCGACGGCTTTGACCGCATGGGACAAGCGGGGGTTCACTCCATCGGCATGGGAGTCCTCATCGGCTTGGAAAAAGAATGGCGCACAGACGTGACCATGATGGCGCACCATCTGCGCTACCTGCAGAAGCACTACTGGAAGACCAAATACTCGGTGAATTTTCCACGAATGCGGCCTGCACAAAACGAGGGGTTCCATCCCAACTGCTACATGACTGACCGCGAACTGGCACAAGCCACTTTTGCCATGCGCATCTTCGACCACGATGTCGATATCTCCTACTCCACACGTGAACCGGCTTTCATCCGCGACCACATGTGTACGCTTGGAGTCACCACCATGTCGGCAGAGAGCAAGGTGAATCCTGGTGGCTACCACACCTATCCACAGGCGCTGGAACAGTTCACTGTCAGCGACGAACGCACCGCGAAGGTCATCAACCAACGCCTCAAGGAATTAGGGCGCGAACCCGTCTGGAAGGATTGGGATGCTTCCTTCGATTTATTCGGACACACGGCATGACCATCGTCATCACACTACCCCATTTCTTCGACGGAGAGGCAGAACGGATTGCTCAGCTGCTCCGCCGAGGAGATATTGACCTCATTCATCTGCGCAAACCTCAAGCCAACCGCGATGAACTGGAGGCACTCATCCGCGCCATCCCTGAAGAGCTGCACCAACGGTTGGTTCTACACGACCACCATACCCTTGCCCTTTCCTATCAACTGAGAGGCATCCACCTGAACAGCCGCAACCCTGTTCCTCCCGACGGATGGAAAGGACAACTCAGCATCTCGTGCCATTCCATCGAGGAACTGGCAGAAAAGAAACGCCAGCCCTTCACCTATCTCAGCCTTAGCCCCATCTTCGACAGCATTTCCAAACAAGGCTACCACTCCGCTTTCACAGCCGAAGACATTGCAAAGGCATACGAAGAAGGTATCATCGACCATCGGGTGATGGCACTCGGAGGCATCACATTCGACAAACTTCAACTCGTCAAACAAATGGGCTTCGGAGGAGCCATGATACTCGGCAACGCATGGAAATAGTATTAAGCATAGCAGGCAGCGACCCCTCAGCAGGCGCAGGCATTCAACAAGACCTGAAGACCATCACGGCGATGGGTTGCTATGGCGCAACAGTCATCACGGCACTCAACTCTATCAACGACACACAGATACGCTAAAAAGTACCACAAACACCTAAAAATAAACCTTTTTGAGAACGAACGTAAACTTTGAGAAAATATTTTCAAAGAAAACCCAATTTTTGCAAAGTCAAGTTTGCATTTTAGGGAAAAATGTCGTACTTTTGCACGAAAATTCATCACAAAGGGATTTTTTGCCCTTGTGATATTCGCGAATGATTTTCTAATAAAACAAAAAACTTATGGAATCTTTTTTCCGTACACATGCTTATTTGGTAGAGCATCTGAAAGCTCCCGTGCGTCGTGACCTGATGGACGAGATCAATTGGAAAGACCGTATGATTGGTATCAAAGGTGCTCGTGGCGTGGGTAAAACCACTTTCTTGCTGCAATATGCCAAAGAGCATTTTTCACCGTACGACCATTCGTGTCTGTACATCAATACTAACAACTTTTACGTCCAAAACATCGGCATCGCAGAGTTCGCCGGTGAGTTTTATCATTCTGGGGGCAAGGTGTTGCTCATTGACCAAGTGTTTAAGCAGCCCGAATGGAGCACGCAACTCCGTGAGTGCTACGACCGCTACCCTGGTCTGAAAATCGTGTTCACAGGTTCTCCTGTGATGCGTCTGAAAGAAGAGAATCCTGAGTTGAATGGCATTGTGAAATCTTACAACTTGCGCGGCTTCTCTTTCCGTGAATTCCTCAACCTCAACGCTGGTTTGCAGTTACGGCCGTATTCTCTTCAGGAAATCATTTCTCATCATAAGCAGATTGCTACAGACATCCTCTCAAAGGTCAATCCTCGCGAATATTTCCAGGCATATCTTCATCATGGCTTTTATCCGTTCTTCCTCGACAAGGTCAACTATAGCGAGAACCTGTTGAAGAACATGAACATGATGATTGAGGTTGATATCTTGCTCGTTAAGCAGATCGAGCTCAAATATCTGGCAAAAATCAAGCAACTTTTCTATATGCTCACTACGAGCGGCAGCAGCGTTCCCAATGTCAGTCAGCTGGCACAGGAACTGGGCATGAGCCGCGCAACCGTGATGCACTACATCAAATATCTGGAAGAGGCTCGTCTGGTCAACATGATTTATGCTAAGGGCGATGAGTTCCCCAAGAAGCCAGCCCGTGTGCTGCTCCACAACTCCAACCTGATGTACAGCTTCTATCCTCGTTGTTTCGACGAGCACGATGTGCTGGAGACTTTCTTCTGCAACGCGCTCTGGAAAGACCATCAGGTGAACAAGCATGGCAACCTCTGCTCCTTCCTCGTGGATGAAAAAGTGGAGTTCAAGATTGCCGAGCACAGCACGAAGCTGAAGAGCAAGGCCAAGGCGCTCTACGCTGTCAACCAATGCGACATTGGCGACGGCAACCAGATTCCGCTCTGGCTTTTCGGATTCCTCTATTGACAATCTGGCTTTCGGCTTCCTCTATTCATCGTTTTGCAAATAGATTCATAAAGACAATAAAGAGTGCCGTATCATCTACGGCACTTCCAATGAATTGTAATATACTTAATATAATTAATTATTATGGGTAAAGAAAAGAAATTTATTACTTGTGATGGTAACACCGCTGCGGCTCATGTAGCTTACATGTTCTCTGAAGTGGCTGCCATCTACCCCATCACTCCATCGTCTCCAATGGCTGAGCACGTGGATGAGTGGGCTGTAGCAGGTCGCAAGAATCTCTTCGGCGACACAGTTCTCGTACAGGAAATGCAGTCAGAGGCAGGTGCAGCTGGTGCTGTTCACGGTTCTCTCCAGGCAGGTGCGCTCACTACCACCTTCACTGCTTCTCAGGGTCTTCTCCTGATGATTCCTAACATGTACAAGATTGCCGGCGAGTTGCTTCCATCTGTATTCCACGTGTCTGCACGTACCGTTGCCAGCCACTCACTCTGTATCTTTGGTGACCACGGCGACGTGATGGCTTGCCGTCAGACTGGTTTCGCTATGCTTTGCGAAGGTTCTGTACAGGAAGTGATGGACCTCTCTGCTGTTGCTCACTTGGCAGCATTGGAGACCCGCGTTCCATTCATCAACTTCTTCGACGGTTTCCGCACTTCTCACGAGTACCACAAGATTGAGGAGATGGACATGGAAGACATCCGTCCACTCGTTCCAATGGACAAGGTGGCTGAGTTCCGTTCTCGCGCCCTCTCTCCAGAGCATCCTGAGGCTAAGGGTATGGCTGAGAACCCTGAGACATTCTTCGCACACCGCGAGTCTTGCAACCCATTCTACGAGGAGGTTCCTGCCGCTGTTGAGAAGTACATGGCTGCCATCTCCAAGATCACTGGTCGTGAGTACAAGCCATTCACATATTATGGTGCTGCTGACGCTACCGACGTCATCATCCTGATGGGTTCTGCCACTGAGGCTGCTCGTGAGGCTATCGACTACGCTAACGCCAACGGTAAAAAGTACGGTATGGTGTCTGTTCACCTCTATCGTCCATTCTCAGTGGAGCGTCTGCTCGCAGCTGTGCCAAAGAGCGTGAAGCGCATCGCTGTGCTCGACCGCACAAAGGAGCCAGGTGCTAATGGCGAACCACTCTACCTCGACGTGAAGGATGCTTTCTACGGTCAGGAGAATGCGCCTCTCATCGTAGGTGGTCGTTACGGTCTCGGTTCTGCCGACGTGACTCCAACCATGATTCTCACCGTTTACAAGAACCTCGAACTCCCAGAGCCAAAGAACCACTTCACCGTGGGCGTTGTCGATGACGTTACTTTCCGTTCACTTCCTATCGAAGAGGAAATGGCACTCGGTGGCGAAGGCATCTTCGAGGCTAAATTCTTCGGTCTTGGTGCAGACGGTACTGTAGGTGCCAACAAGAACTCAGTGAAGATTATCGGTGACAACACCAACAAGTACTGCCAGGCTTACTTCTCTTACGACTCTAAGAAGTCAGGTGGTTTCACTTGCTCACACCTCCGTTTCGGAGACACTCCTATCCGTTCTACTTACCAGATCAAGACTCCTAACTTCGTGGCATGCCACGTGCAGGCTTACCTCCGCATGTACGACGTGCTTCGTGGTCTGCGTCAGAACGGTCAGTTCCTCCTCAACACCATCTTCGAGGGTGAGGAACTCGTGAACTTCCTGCCAAACAACGTGAAGAAGTACTTCGCTGAGAAGAACATCACCGTTTACTATATCAACGCTACCAAGATTGCACAGGAGATTGGTCTCGGCAACCGCACCAACACCATCCTCCAGTCAGCATTCTTCCGCATCACAGAGGTCATTCCTGTTGAGCTCGCAGTTGAGCAGATGAAGAAGGCCATCGTGAAGTCTTACGGCAAGAAGGGTGAAGACGTTGTGAACATGAACTACGCAGCCGTTGACCGCGGTGGTGAGTACAAGAAGCTCGACGTTGATCCAGCATGGAAGAACCTCCCAGCTGATCCAGTTGAGGCTAACGACGATCCAGAGTTCATCAACAAGCTCGTTCGTCCTATCAACGCACAGAACGGCGACCTCCTCCCAGTTTCTGCTTACAAGGGCTACGAGGACGGTATGTGGGAGCAGGGCACAGCTGCTTATGAGAAACGCGGTGTGTCTGCCTTCGTTCCTACTTGGGACTCTGAGAACTGTATCCAGTGTAACAAGTGTGCATTCGTTTGTCCTCACGCTGCCATCCGCCCATTCGTTATGGACGAGAAGGAAGCTGCTGGCATCGACGCTGCTAAGCTCGACATGTTGGCTCCAGCACAGCTCAAGGGCATGAAGTTCCGTATGCAGGTGAGCGTCATGGACTGTCTCGGTTGCGGCAACTGTGTGGATGTATGTCCAGGCAAGAAGGGCAACAAGGCCCTCAAGATGGTTCCTCTGCAGGGCGAGCTCGGCGAGGCAAAGAACTGGGACTACTGCGTGAAGAACGTGGCCAGCAAGCAAGACCTCATCGACTACAAGGCAAACCCACGCGTCAGCCAGTTCGCTACTCCACTCTTCGAGTTCAGCGGCGCATGCTCTGGTTGCGGTGAGACTCCTTACGTAAAACTCATCTCTCAGCTCTTCGGCGACCGTCAGATGGTGGCTAACGCTACAGGTTGCTCATCTATCTACTCTGGTTCTATCCCATCAACTCCATACACCAAGAACGCTAAGGGTCAGGGTCCAGCATGGTCTAACTCTTTGTTCGAGGACTTCTGCGAATACGGTCTCGGTATGGCTATCGCCAACAAGAAGATGCGTGCTCGCATCGTGGCAATGCTCAACGAACTTCTCGCCAAGGACGACACGCCAGCAGAGTTCAAGGCAGCAGCTGAAGAGTGGATTGCAGGCAAGGACAATGCCGACGCATCTAAGGCAGCAGCCGCTAAGCTCGCTCCAGCCATCGAGGCAGGTCGCAACGCTGGTTGCCCAATCTGCAAGGAGCTCAGCGAACTCTCTCACTACCTCGTGAAGCGCTCACAGTGGATCATCGGTGGTGACGGTGCATCTTACGACATCGGCTACGGCGGTCTCGACCACGCACTTGCATCTGGCGAGGACATCAACATCTTCGTCATCGACACTGAGGTTTACTCCAACACCGGTGGTCAGTCTTCAAAGGCTACCCCAATCGGCGCCATCGCTCAGTTCGCAGCAGGCGGTAAGCGCATCACCAAGAAGGATCTCGGTCTCATGCAGTCAACTTACGGCTATGTATATGTGGCTCAGGTGGCAATGGGTGCTGACAACGCACAGTGCCTCAAGGCTCTCCGCGAGGCAGAGGCATATCCAGGTCCATCACTCGTCATCGCTTACGCTCCATGTATCAACCACGGCCTCAAGGCTAAGGGCGGCATGGGTAAGTCTCAGGCAGAAGAAGCAAAGGCAGTTGAGTGCGGTTATTGGCATCTCTGGCGTTTCGACCCACGTCTCGCTGAGGAAGGCAAGAACCCATTCCAGCTCGACTCCAAGGCTCCAAACTGGGACAACTTCCAGGCATTCCTCGACGGCGAAGTACGTTACCTCTCCCTCAAGAAGGTATGTCCAAACGAGGCTCAGGAGCTCTTCGACGCAGCCAAGAAGGCAGCCCAGCACCGCTATGCAACCTACGTTCGCATGAGCAAGATCGACTACTCAGCAGAGTAATGCGATATATCTAATGTATGTGTTGGGAGGTCCCCCCTCCCAACCATCCTCCCAACAAAAGGAGCACCCGACCCCTCGGATGCTCCTTTTTTATCTTTTCCCCCTCCCTTCTCATTCTTTCATTTTCAAAAGAACTTCAATCCTTCAATTCTTCAATTCTTCAATCCTTCAATTCTTCCTCAACACATACACCTTTGCAGAATAACTACCCTCCGACGTAATCCCCGTCGCCACGTCCCTCTCCCACTTCCTTAGCTCCAACGACGCCGCCGTCCGTGACAACCCCACCAACCGGTAATAATCACCCAGCCGCATCACCGTATGCTCCCGCAAAAATGCCTTCGCCTTCTCCAGCCGCTGCTCCTCCGTATATTTCGACTTCCGAATCCGCGACACCGACCCCTTCTCTAGCTTGCACCTCAAGTCCAACTTCTTGACCAGCTCCTTATCCGCCCTGAAACTCACCCCCGTCACATGCAGGCTCCTCGCATTCCGCTTCGCCCCCTCACCATCCAGCACCTCCGACTCCGCATCCTCCCGCAGCCCAATCTTCGGCGTCAGCGTCCCCAGTCCGTCGATGTGCACACTGAATCCCCTCGTCATGTTCCTCACCATCCCCTCCACAAGCGTCATCACCACACCCTTCACCTCTCCCTCCGCAAACGTCGTTCCCCGCGCACACTCCCGAGCCAACTCATCCAGCCCCACCGTCCCATTCGACTTCAACCTATAACACACCTGCTTCACGCCACTCTGGCGCATATCTGCCATTTCCTTTTTGATGTACTTTGCCATACTCCCTAATGAATTTTATTGTTGGTACTGATGAACCAAATAGTTGGTACTGATGCATTAAATCACTGACGCCGATAAATTTTCTCATTAACGTCGCTGCAAAGTTACAATCTCCCCAGCTAATTTCCAAATTCTCCACGATGAATTTTATATTCCAAAACGTAGAATATATATTCCAAGTCACAGAATATTCATTCCAAGTCGTAGAATATATATTCAAAGTCTTGGAATAAAGAATTGAATTAGATGAATAAAAGAATTATCCGTGGTGAATAGAATAATTCATCATAGAGAAACGAAAAATTGATAATGACGACCCAAAGCCTTGATGCCAACAACCCTCTGCCCTTTCCCCTTCTTTTTCATTTTTTTCTCTTTTTCTTTGTCTATTCCAATCCTTTTCCGTAATTTTGTAGTCGCATTATTTATCTCATCTTATGAATATAGAATTTGTGCTGACAAAGAGCACCATTTTAATTCATCTATCCAATTGAACAAACAATTCGACCTACACAATGAAAGAGAAGCCACAATGGGAAATATATTCGGAAGAATTGAACTCAACTCAATGGAAGAAAAAGAGAAGAGTTATATTAAAAAGAGACAACTACCAATGCCAAACATGTGGCTTAACGGATTATCAGGGAAGTCTACATGTGCATCATAGATACTATGTGCATGGTTGCCCTGCATGGGAGTATGATAACGATGCTCTTATAACCCTTTGTGAAGATTGTCATTTCAAAATTCACAAAAATAATAGAATCAAGGTTTATACTGATTTTTCCCTAAAAACAGAGTTGAAGTATACACCATGTCTAAGATGTAACGGGATGGGGTATATTAAAGAGTATTTACATATACGGAATGGAATATGTTTTCGATGTATGGGGCTCAAATATGAGGAACTTATAAATAAAGAAGATGCCGACTCCACCTCTACAAGAAAAGAACAATCTGACAGAGAAGAGCAACTCAATACAAACAATTTTATTAGCGTCTATGATTATTTCGAATCAAAAGGGATAGAACACGGTCATCGGAAGTGGATGATAAAAAAACATACGACAAAAGACGGTTATGAGTTCAATTCTATTGGTCTTGCGAATGGAGAAAAAGGAGAAAACGGGGAAACTTTATTTACTTTTTTTGTATTATCAAGCTATTTAGAAGAAAAAGGATTCACTATCAATAAATCTTTCATAAAGAAATATAAATACCATCTTCTTGTGGCCGAGCCTTCAAATAAAAATAAATTCGGAATCCTAACCCTTCCTATTTATACCGAAGATTGGGATGATTTATAAAAGTAATAACATACACATCCAAAGGACACTCTTAATCTCAATTGATAGAAACAAGAACATTAAAAATATCCCAAGAAACAACAATAGACTTCATTCTCAACTTCATAATACCAAATCGGCTCAAACGTACAAATGTTTGAGCCGATTCTTATTCTTATGTGAGCCAATTGTCACTACGACAATTCTATTGCATGCGTCCACTTCTCAGTTCATTCTCTAAGAAGGAAAAGACGTAGCCTGGACTTTGGTAATAGAGGCCAGTGTCTTTGTCTTGCAGTCGGGCGAATGTGTCGCTGTTGTAGAGCGTATCGAGTGCCTGAGCCATTGGATAATGCCAATGTTCCATCAAGAGTTGTACCAGTTCGGCATACATATCCTCTTGCATCATTTGGATTTGTGCATCTGTCAGTTTCATAAGCGTGTCAGTTTTGATAGGGCAAGATCGGAACCAAAATAATATTGGAATGTAATACCATAAGGATATTGCAATTCCCGTACAAACTCTTGGAGCGTGATGGCTCCGTACTTATATCGTCGAAGTTGAAAAGTTACACTGTCGTCGGCAATCGGACCGTACACGAAATCATAATCATGGGAAGGTTGAGGCATGTTGATATCTCTATTCATCCAAACAAACTCAGCCCATTCTTCACTATAGCCATCAAAGATTTTTGTCTTCATGCTTCCATCTTTCAATGATGCTTCGTCGAAAGAAAAACGGGTAATGGTTGGTGAACCCGACTTCATGATAGTGGTACGTTGTTCTGCCATTCGTTGTGCCTGATGCAGGTCGGCAGACAGATAGAAACCTTGACCAAAATCCTTATAAGGTTTTGATTTCGACAAATCGGGTTTGTCAATTGCCATATTGGAGCCATGATACAGTATCATACGCCTTGGTATTTCAGTTGACCACCATTTTGGTTGCAGATGATTGAGATTGCCTCAATGCCATCTTCGAAGGATTGAGTGTGCAGCACATCGTAGAACTGAGACAAATATTCCATGCCCTTGAACCGTTGCATGTAATTATATGCCTGCTTTTGTGCAATGCCAAACTTTTTTGCAAACTCGGCAACGAGTGCAATCGTGAATTTCAACCTGTTTGTCTCTTCTCTTGACATAATTTATTTTTATCTGCGTGCAAAGATACGACAAAATAACGCACCATGCAAAACATGATGCGTTTTTCTTATATTATTATCCTTTTTGTTATTCTATTGCTATCCATTCAGGCGTCACTTCCACCGTATCGCCCAGCTTCAAGACGAATTCGTTATAGGTGTCCTCGTCCACCTCCTTGTCATTGACGGTGTAGCCTTCGTATTCCACTTCCTGTTCGCATTATCTGATGAACAAAAGTTCTCTATACTTGGGCAGAGGCCATGCCTCGTCGTCCACGATGGTCTCGAGCTTGTCGACGTGGTAGCGGATGTCCTCAAGGAGGGGTGCCACGGTGTCGTGATAGGCAATGGCCTTCTCGCGCTCAGACTCGATGCGGTTAGCCACCTTGCGGGCCTCAACCATCTTCTCGACGTTCTCGACGATGAAGCTTTCGTGGTCGGAAATCAGTTCGATGAGGTGGAGGTTCTCCTTGGAAATCTTCTGGGTCTTATCGGCTGGGAAGATGTCACGCACTTTGTGGACGTTGTCGATGAGTACAGACTGGTAGCGCGTCACCACGGGGATGATGTGGTTGAGACAGAGGTCACCGAAGATGCGCGACTCGATCTGTATCTTCTTCGTGTAGGTCTCCCACTTGATTTCGTTGCGGGCCTCCAGCTCGAAGCGGGTCATCACGTGGGTCTTCTCGAACATCTGGACTGAGCTTTCCTTCAGGTAGTTGTCGAAGACGATAGGCGCGGACGTCTCGCAGTCGAGACCACGCTTGGCTGCCTCCGCCTTCCATTCGTCGCTGTATCCATTACCGTTGAAGATGATGGGCTTAACGTGTTTGATGTCCTCACGCACCCCCTTCAGGATGGCAGCCTCCTTCGCCTCACCCTGAGCAATCAGCGCATCCACACGGGTCTTGAAATCCATAAGGGCTTCCGCCACAGCGGCATTGAGCATGAGCATGGCAGAGGCGCAGTTGGCCTCGCTACCCACGGCTCGGAACTCGAAACGGTTGCCGGTGAAAGCAAACGGACTGGTGCGGTTGCGGTCGGTATTGTCGATGAGCAACTCAGGAATGGATGGGAGGTCGAGCTTGAACGCCTTCTTGCCAGCCACGGCGAGGTTGTCGTCATCCGCCTTCTCCACATGTTCCAACAAATCCGTGACGGTCTTGCCGAGGAAGGAGGAGATGATGGCAGGAGGAGCCTCGTTGGCACCCAGACGATGCGCGTTGGTGGCGCTCATGATGGAAGCCTTGAGAAGTCCGTTATGGTCATAGACCGCCTTCAACGTCTCGACAATGAAGGTGACGAAACGCAGGTTGTCCATCGCCGTCTTGCCTGGCGCATGGAGCAGTACGCCCGTATCTGTAGCCAATGACCAGTTCTCGTGCTTACCCGAACCGTTCACTCCCTTGAAAGGTTTCTCGTGCAGGAGGCAACGGAAGCCATGCTTGCGAGCCACACGCTTCATGATGGCCATCATCAGCATGTTATGATCGACGGCAAGGTTGGTCTCTTCGAAGATCGGCGCCAACTCGAACTGGTTAGGTGCCACCTCATTATGACGCGTCTTGCAAGGGATGCCCAGTTGCAAAGCCTGGATCTCGATGTCCTTCATGAACTCCTCCACACGAGCAGGGATAGAACCGAAGTAGTGGTCGTCCATCTGCTGATTCTTGGCAGAGTCATGTCCCATCAACGTACGCCCCGTCATCACAAGGTCGGGACGCGCAGCAAAGAGTGACTCATCCACGAGGAAATATTCCTGTTCCCATCCGAGATTGGAAATGACTTTCTTCACATCAGGATAGAAGTATTGTGCCACCGCCGTAGCCGCCTTATCGACAGCATGGAGCGCTTTCTTGAGTGGCACCTTATAGTCGAGGGCTTCACCTGTATAGGAAATGAAGATGGTCGGAATCAGCAGCGTATCGCCAATGATAAAGACTGGAGATGTAGGATCCCATGCCGAGTAGCCACGCGCCTCAAAAGTGGAGCGGATGCCACCAGAAGGGAACGAACTGGCATCAGGCTCTTGCTGCACAAGGAGTTTGCCTTCAAACTCTTCCACCATACCGCCTTTGCCGTCGTGCTCCACAAAGCCGTCGTGCTTCTGAGCCGTACCTTCCGTCAGGGGCTGGAACCAGTGGGTATAGTGCGTGACACCATTCTCAATCGCCCATTTCTTGATGCCCAATGCCACAGCGTCAGCAATCGCACGGTCGAAAGGCGCGCCATTGTCAATCACGTCACACATCTTCTCATACACGTCTGAAGGCAGATACTTATACATCTTCTGCCTATCGAAAACATACTTGCCGAAATACTCACTCGGACGTTCCGCTGGTTGCTCCACATACACAGGAGCACGTTTGAACGCCTCATCTACCACCTTAAATCTAAGTCTTGCAGCCATAATTTGATGTTAATTTTATATTTTGGCTGCAAAGTTATAACTTTTTCGGCAAAAAACCTTGCTCATTACTGATTTATTCCCTATCTTTGTGCCGAATTTATACAAACACCAAATGGCATATACATTATTAATAATAAATAAAACCAAAAGCGTATGAAGAAACTATTACTCATGGCTGCTTTTGCAATTGGTTGCATCAGCGCATCAGCTCAGCAGACTCTGACACTGAGCACTTACAAAGGTACTGACCTCTCAAAGTATGACGGCAAGACTGTGAAGGTCTCCGTGAGTCGCTATCTCTTTAATGAATGGAACACCATCGCATTCCCCTTCGCCATGACGGAGGAGCAAGTGAATGATGCTTTCGGCAGTGACTGCAAGCTGGAGAAGCTCGTCGGTGTCGAGAACGACGGTCTGAATCTCATCCTCAACTTCCAGGACTGCAAGGCAGAAGGCATCCAGGCCAACACTCCTTACATCCTCTACTACCAAGGTGAGAGCGCCAGCATCAAATTCACCGTTGAAAATGCACTTATCGTCAATAGCCCAGCATCTGTGTCCTTTACGGCTGAAGGTTCTGGCGAAACCGTCACGATGGCTGGTGCTTCCACACAAATCGACGCACAGGGATTGTATGGCATCCTTGCAAGAGACAACAAAGAAGCAGCATTCGTGAATGTGGATGAGACCACGAATGGTTTCTATGCCACTCGTTGCTATGTGCAAATGTCCAGCGGCAACTTCACACAACTGAAGACCAACCACCTCGCAGCAGGAGAAGTTACTACCATCAAGGAGGTTGCTCAAACAAGCGACAAGGTGGAAGTCTTCAACCTTTCAGGCGTGAAGGTGGCTGACAGCATCGAAGGTCTTGAGCCTGGCATTTATGTCATCAATGGCAAGACTGTAGCTGTAAAATAAGCCTCCGAGGACTACAAATCGTACTAAAAGGGTAAGAAAATCAACGTAAGGGTGATTTTTTACCCTTTTTCTTTGTTCATTTAAAAGAAAAGTATTTACTTTGCATCGCAATTCACAAAAAAATGACTAAGAAGTTTAACGCATATTGGTGGTGGCGTAACTTGGGATTCAAAAAATCGTAAGTCAAATGGTCATACCCCTATGCAAACTCCACATACAGCATAGCACAAAAGAGCCTGTCGTACTTGCGATAGGCTCTTTTCTTTTATCAAACAGAAAATTGCAAAGTAGTATAATTGCAAAGTAGTATAATTGCGAAGTAGTATAATTGCAAAGTAGTATAATTGCAAAGTAGTATAATTGCGAAGTAACATAACAACAATATATCGTAAATAATAAAAAAGTAAATATACATGACTTATCAAGTAGATCAGAATGGCTTCTACGGACAGTTCGGAGGAGCCTACATCCCAGAGATTCTCTACAAGACGGTGGAGGATTTGAAGAAAGCTTACCTTCCCATCCTGGAAAGTGAGGAGTTCAAGCGTGAGTATCATGCCCTGCTGAAGGATTACGTGGGTCGTCCTTCCCCACTCTACTATGCCAAGCGCATGAGTGAGAAGTATGGCTGTCAGCTTTATCTGAAGCGTGAAGACCTCAACCACACGGGTGCCCACAAGATTAACAATGCGTTGGGACAGATTCTCTTGGCCAAGAAGTTGGGCAAGACACGCATCATTGCCGAGACAGGTGCAGGTCAGCACGGTGTCGCAACAGCTACGGCTTGTGCGCTGATGGATATGCCTTGCACCGTGTATCAGGGAGCCCTTGATGTACAGCGCCAACATGTGAACGTGGAAAGAATGAGGATGTTGGGCGCAACGGTCGTACCTGTGGAGAGTGGCAACAAGACCCTGAAGGACGCCACCAACGAGGCCATTCGCGACTGGTGCTGTCATCCTGCTGACACCTTCTATATCATTGGAAGCACGGTCGGTCCTCATCCTTATCCTGACATGGTGGCACGCTTGCAGTCGGTCATTTCCGAGGAAATCAAATGGCAGTTGAAGGAGAAGATCGGTCGTGATTACCCCGACGTGATGATGGCGTGTGTGGGAGGTGGAAGCAATGCTGCAGGAACGATTTACCACTACATCGACGACGAGCGCGTGAAGATTATCCTTGGCGAGGCTGGTGGTCTCGGCATCGAATCTGGTCAGACCGCTGCCAGCATGCAGGTGGGCACCATCGGCATTCTGCATGGCAGTCGAATCAAACTGATGCAGACGGATGACGGTCAGATCATCGAGCCATATTCCATCTCGGCTGGTCTCGACTATCCAGGCACGGGTCCTATCCATTGCAATCTTTACGAGACCGGACGTGCACAAGTGCTTCCTGCCAATGACGACGAAGCGCTCGCAGCTGCCTTCGAACTGACACGCATGGAAGGCATCATTCCGGCCCTCGAAAGCGCTCACGCCTTGGCCTTGCTGCCGAAAGTGAAGGACCAGTTCACCAAGGATACTGTCGTTGTGCTCACCGTCAGCGGCAGAGGCGACAAAGATTTGGACACCTATCTGAAACACCAACCAGCCCACGCGCTGGGCGATTCTCAGAAATAACCCATCCATACATTTATGGCAATAGCCACATCACATTCACAAAAAAAGACAAAAGCTTTAGATAAAACAAACAAAAGCAATGACTGAAATGAAGTACAACTATCATACCGCCTCCAAGAATATCTTGGGCGATCTCAACACCCCCGTGAGCGTCTATCTCCGTGTGCGCGATGCCTATCCGCAGAGCGCCCTGATGGAATGTTCCGACTATCACGACGGCAAGAACAGCCGTTCCTTCATCTGTCTGCACCCCATCGGCAGCGTGTCGGTGGAGCATGGTGTGGGTGTGATGCGCTTCCCCAACGGAGAGGAAAAGCGCACTCCCATTGCCAACACCGACGATACCGCCCAGCTCATCAACGATTTCCTCGGCAACTTCAACATCAAGGGCACGAACAAGGCTGATTGCGGCATCTTTGGCTACACCACCTTCAATGCCGTGCGTTATTTCGAGCACATCGACGTGAAGGACGAGACGCAGGCTGAGAACGATGCGCCCGACCTCCTCTACATTCTTTATAAGGACTATATCATCTTCGACCATTTCAAGAACGAGGTGACCATCATCGAGTTGTTGGCAGACGGTGAAGAGGACGACCTCGACCAGCTGGAGCACGACGTGAACAACCGCCCTTATCAGCAGTACGGGTTCCATCCCGTAGGCGACTGCACCTCCACGTTGACCGACGACGAGCATCGCGAGAACATCCGTCGAGGCATACGCCATTGTCTGCGCGGCGACGTGTTCCAGATTGTGCTATCGCGGCGATTTAAGCAGAAGTACGAGGGCGACGACTTCAAGCTCTATCGTGCACTGCGCAGCATCAACCCTTCGCCCTATCTCTTCTACATGGACTTTGGCGGTTTCCGCATCTTCGGCTCTTCGCCTGAGACGCATTGCAGGATTGAGAAGACGGGCGGCGACTCAGTCGCCACAAACAGGACGGGAGAGTCCGTTTCCGGCGGTTCTCCCGCAGGAGCAAGCTTCCGTGCCTACATCGACCCCATCGCCGGCACCACCAAGCGTACTGGCGACGAGGAGCAAGACCGCCAGAATGCCCTCTATCTGAAGAACGACCCGAAGGAGAATGCCGAGCACGTGATGCTGGTGGACCTCGCCCGCAACGACCTGTCGAGAAACTGCCACGATGTGAAGGTCGATTTCTACAAGGACATGCAGTTCTACTCTCACGTCATCCACCTCGTCTCCCGAGTGAGCGGCACCATGAACGAAGGCGCTGACCCCATCAAGGCCTTCATCGACACCTTCCCTGCCGGCACCCTCTCCGGTGCTCCGAAAGTTCGTGCCATGCAGCTCATCAGCGAATACGAGCCACACAACCGTGGTGCCTACGGAGGCTGTGTGGGCAGCATCGGATTCGACGGCTCGCTCAACCAGGCCATCACCATCCGCACTTTCGTCTCTCGCAACAGCGAACTCTGGTTCCAGGCTGGTGGCGGCATCGTGGCCAAGAGCGACGTGGAATACGAGCTCCAAGAAGTGAACAACAAACTGGGCGCGCTCCGCAAGGCCATCAGCATTGCCGAAAAGCTCTAAGCCCCATCCTTTCCCATCCATTCCCATCATTCCCATCATTCCCATGAAGATAGTAATCATCGATAACTACGACTCATTCACCTACAATCTGAGTCATCTCGTCAAGGCCTTGGGCGCCGAAGTGACCGTCTATCGCAACGACCAGTTCCAGATGGAGCAGCTCGAGGCGTTCGACAAGATCATCCTCTCGCCAGGTCCTGGCATCCCCTCCGAGGCAGGTCTCCTGCTCGATGTCATCAAAGCCTACGCCGGCAAGAAGCCCATCCTGGGTGTGTGCCTCGGGCATCAGGCCATCGGCGAAAGCTTTGGCGGCCAACTCACCAACCTCTCCGAAGTATATCACGGCGTGGCGACTCCTGCCACCATCACCGCCGACGACTACCTCTTCGCAGGGCTTCCCCAACGCATCGAGGTGGGACGCTACCACTCGTGGGTGGTCGATGCAGACACATTGCCCGACTGCCTCGAAGTGACCAGCGTCTCCGACGAGGGCTACATCATGTCGCTCCGACACAAGGAGTACGACATCCGTGGCATCCAGTACCATCCCGAGAGCGTGCTCACGGCTGACGGAAAGCAAATCATCCAGAACTGGCTCAATAAATAGACCTCTAAAGGCTTTAGAACTCTAGCCAGCGGCGCTGGGAGCACCTCTAAAGGCTTTAGAACTCTAGCCGACGGTGCTGGGAGCACTTCTAAAGGCTTTAGAACTCTAGCCGACGGCGCTGGGAGCACCTCTAAAGGCTTTAGAACTAAAAAACAAACCAATAAAACGACATAAAAAATGAAAAAGTATCTTTTACAACTCATCGAGGGCAACACCCTCACACAAGAAGACACCCACGAAATCATGCTCAACATCGTGGAGGAAAAGTATAACGTCCAGCAGATTGCCGCCCTGCTGATGGCATTGCAGACGCGCGGCGTGACCGTTGACGAGCTGCTCGGCTTCCGTCAGGGACTGCTCGAGACGGGCAAGTACATGGACTTCACCGAATACGACACACTCGACATCGTCGGCACGGGTGGCGACGGCAAGAACAGCTTCAACATCTCCACTTGCTCGGCCTTCGTCATCGCAGGTGCTGGCTACAAAGTGACCAAGCATGGCAACGGCGGCTCCTCCTCCGTGAGTGGCGCCAGCAATGTGCTGCAAGGTCACGGCGTGAAGTTCACCGACGACATCAACCAGCTGAAGCGTTCGCTAGACGAGGCGGGCATCTGCTACTTCCACGCTCCCCTCTTCGCCTACGGCATGAAATTCGTAGGCCCGACCCGCAAGGCCTTGGGCGTTCCCACCTGTTTCAACCTCTTGGGTCCTCTCGTCAACCCTTGCCATCCGAAGAACTCGCTGCACGGCACCGCCAACCAGGCACAGCTGCGCCTCTACACCAACCTGCACCAGCGCATCGGCGACAACTTTGGCGTCATCACTTCCTACGACGGCTACGACGAGATCTCCCTCACCAGCGGATTCAAGATCTGCACCAACGACTTCGAGAAAGTGCTCACACCTGTCGATTTGGGCCTGAAGTACATCAAGCAGAACGAAATCTACGGAGGCGAGACGGCTGAAGAAGCCCGGAAGATCTTCGACGCCGTGCTGGAAGGCACTGCCACCGAGGCACAGAAGAACGTCGTCATCGCCAACTCCGCCTGCGGCATCAGCGTGATGGACAAGAACCTCTCGATGGCCGACTCCGTGGCAATGGCACGCGAATCGCTCGAAAGCGGAAAGGCCCTCCAGACCTTCAAGAAATTCGTCGAACTGAACTCATAGTCCCCATCTATTCCCATCAATTCCCATTATCCCCATGCAAGATATTCTACAAGAAATCGTCGCCCACAAGCGCATCGAGATCCAGCAGCAGAAGGCCATCATTCCTCCTGCCACCTTATATGCCAATGTGGAGCAGATGCTGGCAGACGACCCACAGCCCCGCCGTTCCATGCGCGAGAGCCTTGCCAACAGCGCCTCGGGCATCATCGCGGAGTTCAAGCGCAAAAGCCCCTCGAAGGGATGGATCAAGGAAGAGGGAAAGCCCGACGTCATCCCTGCCTCCTACAGCAAGAATGGTGCCAGCGCCATCTCCATCCTCACCGACGAAAAATACTTTGGCGGCATCCTGCGATACATTCGCATCGCCCGTCCGACCGTCTCCTGCCCCATCCTCAGAAAGGACTTCATCGTCGATGAATACCAACTCTACCAGGCCAAGATGGTGGGAGCCGATGCTGTCCTGCTCATCGCTGCCGACCTCACCAAAGAGGAATGCAGCACCCTGGCGAAGAAAGCCCACGAACTGGGACTTGAAACCCTGCTCGAAGTGCATTCCGAACCCGAGCTGGAGTATGTGGGGGAGAACATCGATATGGTGGGCGTGAACAATCGCAACCTCGGCACCTTCCACACGGACGTTGCAAATTCATATCGTCTTGCCGCCCCGCTGCCCAAGGACTATGTGCTTGTTTCTGAAAGCGGCATCAGCAACCCACAAACCGTGCGCGAGCTCCGCGAAGCAGGCTTCCGAGGCTTCCTCATCGGCGAGACCTTCATGAAGACTCCCGACCCAGGCCAAGCCCTCGCCGACTTCATCGCCCAAGTAACCCAATAGCCCATCAACCCATTAAACTCATCAACTCCATGATAGTGAAAGTCTGCGGCATGCGCAACCCCGACAACATCCGACAAGTGGACATCCTGCAAAGTGTCAATTGGATGGGATTCATCTTCTGGCCCCATTCCAAACGCTTCGCCAGCGAGTTTCCCGAGTACATGCCCATCCACACCAAGCGTGTCGGCGTGTTCGTCGATGAAGACATCGAACAGGTCAAACGCATCGCCGACGACTATGCGCTCGACCTCATCCAGCTTCACGGCCACGAGTCGCCCGACTATTGCCAACAACTCCGCGAATGGGAAATCATCAAGGCTTTCAACATCGCCACACCTTCCGACTTGGAAAGCACCAAGCCCTACGAAGGCATCGCCGACTACTTCCTTTTCGACACGAAGGGCAAATCCGTAGGAGGCAACGGCGAGAAATTCGACTGGAACGTGCTCAACCACTACAACGGCGACACACCCTTCCTGCTGAGCGGAGGCATAGGTCCCGACGATGCAGAACGCATCAAAGCCCTGTTCGCACTTGATGGCTTTCCCATCGACAAATGCATCGGCATCGACCTCAACTCAGGCTTCGAGACAGCCCCGGCGATGAAGGACACTGCGCTCCTCCGCAGCTTCCTCTCCCAACTCACCCATTAAACCATTAACCCCATTAAACTCCATCAAACAACAATGAATAGAATCAATCAACTCTTCGCTACCAAGCGCAACAATATCCTGTCCATCTATTTCTGCGCAGGACACCCCACATTAGACGGCACCGCCAACACCATCCGCACCCTCGAACAGAAAGGCGTCGATATGATTGAGGTCGGCATCCCCTTCTCCGACCCCATGGCCGACGGTCCCGTCATCCAAGACGCTGCCACCAAAGCCCTCCGCAATGGCATGACCCTCAAGAAGCTCTTCTCACAACTGGAGGGCATCAGGGGACAACAGTCAACAGTCAACAGTCAACAGTCAACTGACGGAGTCAAAATGCCCCTCATCCTCATGGGCTACCTCAACCCCATCATGCAGTTCGGTTTCGAAGCCTTCTGCCAGCGCTGTGTCGAAGTGGGCGTTGACGGCGTCATCATCCCCGATCTCCCCTTCAAGGACTATCTGGAGGAGTACAAACCCATTGCCGACCGCTACGACATCCGCATCATCATGCTCATCACACCTGAAACTTCCGACGAGCGCATCCGCTTCATCGACGAGCACACCGACGGCTTCATCTACATGGTTTCCTCTGCCGCCACCACAGGCGCACAGCAGTCCTTTGGCGACCAGAAGCAGGCCTACTTCTCACGCATCAAGAGCATGAACCTCCAGCATCCCTGCATGATCGGTTTCGGCATCAGCAACAAGCAGACCCTCGAAACTGCCCAAGCCAATGCCGCTGGCGCCATCATCGGCAGCAAGTTCGTCAAGCTCTACGAAGAGACCCAAGACCCCGCCAAGGCAATGGACGCCCTGTCCGAAGCGCTGAAACAGTAAGATCTTCACAGATAAGTCTTCAGCGGCTTCCACACCGCTTGAATTTGACCTCATCGGTACGAATTGAGTTCACACTTGAACCTTTTCGTACCTTTTTTATGTGTTCGAAAAAGATATTGAGGTGGCTTTTCACGGAATTAGCGAAATTTTTCGTATCTTTGCACGATTTTTGTGGGGCTGAAACGGACGGGAATGAAAAAGAACTCAATAATAACGGAGATATGGAAAATAGGAGCATTGTTTCGATTGCCGACTATGGAAAGGAGAAGATTCAGTATCTGCTCGACATGGCGGCTGAGTTTGAGGCGCATCCGAACCGCCAGTTGCTGAGGGGCAAGGTGGTGGCTACGCTGTTCTTCGAACCGAGCACGAGAACGAGGCTTTCGTTCGAGACGGCAGCAAACCGCCTGGGTGCAAGGGTGATTGGTTTTACCGATCCCAAGGTGACAAGTTCGTCAAAGGGCGAGACATTGAAGGACACAATCAAGATGGTGAGCAACTATGCCGACGTGATTGTGATGCGTCATAAGTTGGAAGGTGCAGCGCTGTACGCGAGTGAAGTGACGGAGGTGCCTATCATCAATGCGGGTGACGGTTCGAACTTGCACCCATCACAGACGATGCTCGACCTCTATTCCATCTACAAGACACAGGGGACACTGGAGAATCTGAACATCTACATGGTGGGCGACTTGAAGTATGGCCGCACGGTACACTCGCTGCTGATGTCGATGCGGAAGTACAACCCGACATTCCATTTCATCGCACCAAAGGAATTGGAGATGCCAGAGGAGTACAAGCTCTACTGCAAGCAGAACAACATCAAGTACATCGAACAGCAGGATTTTACAGAGGACACGATTGCTGATGCGGACATTTTGTATATGACCCGTGTTCAGCGCGAGCGTTTCACGGACTTGATGGAGTATGAGCGTGTGAAAGATGCCTACATCTTGAAAGCGAACATGCTGGGCAAGTGCAAGGAGAACATGAAGATTCTGCACCCGCTGCCACGTGTGAATGAGATTGAATACGATGTGGACGAGAGCAAGCATGCCTATTACTTTGACCAGGCACAAAACGGACTCTATGCTCGTGAGGCGCTGATTTGCGATGTGCTGGGCATCACCCTCGACCAAATTAAGAACGACAACACAATCATCGACTAATCATGGAAAAGCAACAGAAACTGGTGGCTGCGCTGGAGAACGGCTCAGTGATCGACCACATACCAACAGACAAACTTTTCACAGTGGCTCAACTGCTCCAACTGGAGTTGTGCACAGAGCCTGTGCTGATCGGTAACAACCTCGAAAGTCAGGTGATGGGCAAGAAAGGTATCATCAAGATTGCCGGCAAGTTCTTCTCAGAAGCAGAAATCAGCAAATTAGCTGTGCTCTGCCCCAATATGCGACTGACGGTTATCCGCAACTACGAAGTGGCAGAGAAGCGAGAGATTGGACTGCCCGAAAAGTTGACAAACATCGTGAAATGCGCCAACCCCGTGTGCATCACCAACAACGAGCCCATGAAGACGGTCTTCTACCGCAAGGACATAGAAACCTTGAAGTGCCGTTATTGTGGCAAGGAACAGAAACTAAAAGACATAAAATTGAAATAACCAGCCCACGCGCTGGGCGATTTTTGACATTAACCAGATAAATGAAGTTTACAGAACGAGCAAAGCTGAACCTCTCGGATGTGAATAAGGAGGTTCTGGAACAGTGGAACGCAGAAGACATGTTTCACAAGAGTATTGAGGAACGCGAAGGCTGTCCTCAATTCATCTTTTTTGAAGGACCACCATCTGCCAACGGACATCCAGGTATTCACCACGTGATGGGCAGAACAATTAAAGATACTTTCCTCCGCTATAAGACCATGCAGGGCTTCCAAGTGAAGCGCAAGGCTGGATGGGACACACACGGTCTGCCTGTGGAGTTGTCTGTGGAGAAGTCATTGGGCATCACGAAGGAGGACATCGGAAAGAAAATTAGTGTGGATGACTACAATGATGCCTGCCGCAAGAACGTGATGATGTACACCAACGAGTGGACAGAACTCACGGACAAGATGGGCTATTGGGTCGATTTGGAACATCCTTACATCACCTACGACAACAAGTACATCGAGACGCTGTGGTATCTCTTGAAGCAACTCTACAACAAAGGCTTGCTTTATAAGGGTTACACCATTCAGCCCTATTCGCCAGCAGCAGGTACGGGTCTTTCAAGCCACGAGCTGAACCAGCCCGGTTGCTATCGCGATGTGAAGGACACAACAGTAACGGCACAATTCAAAGTGAAGAAGAGTTCTCTTAACACTTTGAATATTCTGAATGATCAGAGTGCTCCACTTTACATCCTCGCTTGGACAACCACGCCTTGGACATTGCCTTCCAACACGGCGCTTTGTGTGGGTCCGAAGATTGACTATGTGGCCATTAAGGGCAAGAATCCGTACACAGAAGAGGAAGCCATCTACATCATGGCAGAGGCACGCTTGTCCGCTTATTTCCAGTTTGGTGAAGATGAGCAGCCGGAGATTTTATGGAAGGGCAAGGGTACAGACCTCGTGGGTCTGCACTACGAGCAGCTGATGCCTTGGGTGAAGCCTTGCGCATTGGAGAACAACAAAGTGGTGGTGAAGGAAGACGAGGCTTTCCGCGTGATTCCTGGCGACTATGTGACCACCGAGGATGGTACGGGTATTGTGCACATCGCTCCGACCTTCGGTGCTGACGACGCCAAGGTGGCAAAGGACGCTGGCATCCCATCGCTCTTTATCATCGACAAGGCTGGAGACACCCGTCCAATGGTTGATTTCACGGGTAAGTACTTCGTGAAGGATGACATGAACGAAGATTTCGTGAGTCTTTGTGTGAATGAGAGCTACTGGAAGCATAGCGGTGACTTTGTCAAGAACGCTTACGACCCCAAATACAATCAGGGCGGCAAGTATGACGAGAAGGCTGCCAACAAGGATATGGACTTGAATGTGGTGCTGTGTCTGGAGATGAAGGAGGAGGGAACAGCATTCAAGATTGAGAAGCACATCCACAATTATCCTCATTGCTGGCGCACCGACAAACCCGTGCTCTACTACCCTCTCGATTCATGGTTCATCAAATCAACGGCAAAGAAAGACCGCATGTTTGAACTGAACCAGACTATCCAGTGGAAGCCAGAATCAACCGGTACAGGTCGCTTCGGCAAATGGCTGGAGAATCTGAACGACTGGAACCTCTCACGTTCTCGCTATTGGGGTACTCCACTGCCCATCTGGCGCAACCGTGATACTCGCGAAGAAATCTGCATCGGCAGCGTCGAGGAACTCTACAATGAGATTGAGAAGGCTGTGAAGGCTGGTGTGATGACATCAAATCCTCTCAAGGACAAAGGCTTCGTGCCTGGCAACATGAGTCAGGAGAACTATGACAAGATTGATCTGCACCGTCCTTACGTGGACGACATCAAGCTGGTGTCGGACAAGGGCAATGTGCTCACCCGTGAGCTCGACCTTATCGACGTGTGGTTCGACTCTGGTGCTATGCCATATGCTCAGGTTCACTATCCATTCGAGAATAAGGACTTGATTGACAAGGGCATCGCCTACCCTGCCGACTTCATTGCAGAGGGTGTTGACCAGACCCGCGGTTGGTTCTTCACGCTCCATGCCATCGCTACGATGGTGTTCGACTCGGTGGCATATAAAGCGGTGATTTCCAACGGTCTCGTACTCGACAAGAACGGCATCAAGATGTCGAAGCGTTTGGGTAACGTCATCAACCCATTCGAGTGCATCGGCACGTATGGTGCTGACGCTGTGCGCTGGTACATGATCACCAACTCTTCGCCTTGGGACAACCTCTCGTTCGACCCAGAAGGTGTGAAGGAAGTGACGAGCCAGTTCTTCATCAAGTTGCAACAGGCCTATTCGTTCTTCACGATGTATGCCAATGTGGATGGCTTCGAATACAAGGAGGCTGACATCGCCTATGCCGACCGACCTGACTTCGACCGCTGGTTGCTCTCTGAGCTGAATACATTAGTAAAGAATGTACAGACTTACCTCGACGACTACGACCCGACCCCTGCAGGTCGTCTGATTCAGTCGTTCGTCATCGACAATCTCTCCAACTGGTATATCCGTCTGAATAAGCCACGCTTCTGGGGTGGCGAGATGACTGTCGACAAGCTCTCGGCCTATCAGACCCTCTATACATGTCTCGACACATTGAGCCGACTCATAGCTCCTGTCGCTCCGTTCTATGCCGACCAGCTCTTCCGCGACCTCAACAACGCCACGGGCAAGGATACGGCAAAGAGCGTGCACTTGGCAAAGTTCCCAACCTTCAATGAAGCTTACATCGACTCCGAATTGGAAGCAGCAATGGAGGCAGCCATGAAGGTGACTTCGATGGGACTCTCCATCCGCAAGAAGGTGAAGATTCCTGTAATTCAGGCCTTGCAGTCGATTGCTATTCCTGATACAGATGCCGTGTTCAGCGGTCGCATCGAGCGCATGAAGGAAATCATCATGAAGGAAGTGAACGTGAAGGAGCTCCAGCTGATGGATGGCAAGATGCTCGTGAAGAACGTGAAGTGTAACTTCCGTGTGATGGGTAAGAAGTTTGGCAAGATGATGAAGGCGGTAAGCAATGCGGTGGCAGAGATGTCGCAGGCTCAGATTGCTGAACTCGAAGCCAACGGACAGGTGACGCTGCAAGCTGAAGGACAGGATGCCGTGATTGAGTTGGCTGACGTCGATATCATGTCGCAGGACATCCCAGGATGGAGCGTTGCCAACGAGGGTACGACGACAGTGGCGCTCGACATCACCATCACGCCTGCCCTGAAGAACGAGGGCAATGCCCGCAAAGTCATCAAGCAGATCCAGGGTCTCCGCAAGTCGCAAGGCTTCGAAATAACCGACCGCATCCAAGTCGTCATTACAGAGACGCCCGAGACAAAGGCAGTGCTCGATGGTTTCAAGGAGAACATCGCCGCTCAGGTGCTGGCCAATTCCATCACCCTCGGCAATCCCGAAGGCGAGGCGATTGACTTCGACGACTTCAAGGCTGTCATCAGTGTCGTAAAGAATTAAAACAGATGACCCGAAGAAACAAACATATTCTTTCCATCATCCTTTTCATGGCCGTTCTTGTCATTGACCAAATCATCAAGGTCTGTGTCAAGACGGGCATGTATTTGGGGGAGCGCATCGAAATCACCAGCTGGTTCAGCCTCGTCTTCGTGGAGAACAACGGCATGGCCTTCGGATGGGAACTCTGGGGCGGCAAGCTCTTCCTCACACTTTTCCGCATCGTGGCAGTCATCCTCATCGGATGGTTCATCCACAGCGAGATAAAGCACAGAAGACCAACAGGTTATATCGTCTGCCTTACGCTCATCGCGGCAGGAGCAGCGGGCAACATTATCGACTGCCTCTTCTACGGACTCATCTTCAACACGCCACCCTATCCCGAGGTTGCAGACTTCCAGCCCTACGGATATGGCTACGGTGAATTCCTCTACGGCAAGGTGGTCGATATGTTCTACTTCCCGCTCGTCGAATGGGACATGCCTACGTGGATGCCCATCTACTCCGGTCAGCACTGCGTGTTCTTCTCCCCTATCTTCAACTTTGCCGATGCAGCCATCTCGTGCGGCATCGTCGCCCTGCTGATATTTTATCATAAGTTGGTCAGCCAATACCAGATCAGAAAGAGTTGAGGGAATTGAAAGATTGAAGAATTGAAAGATTAGAAAACTTGGAGTTCCTATGAAGCGCATTCTCCCCACACTCGCCCTGCTCATGTTCCTCTTGATGGCATGCGACGACCGTCCGAAAGACGTTCTCTCACGCGGCAAGATGGAAGATGTGCTCTACGACTACCACATCATGCAGGGCATCATCGACGAGCTTCCCAGCGAGGAACGCGAGGCGAAGGCGCAGGACTACATCAACGCCGTCTTTGAGAAGCACGGCATCACCGAGGCGCAGTTCGATTCTTCCATCGTCTATTACAACCGCCACACAAAGGATCTGCACAAGATCTACTCCAATCTGAAGGAGCGCTACTCTACCGTCAACGACGAGATCCAGCTCGTTAACGGCAACAACGACATGATGGCAGTCTTTGCCACTGGCGGCGACACCACCAACCTTTGGAACTCTGCCAAGCTTCTCGCCCTCCGCAACAAAGACCTGCTCAACCGCGAGAGCTTCACGATCCAGGCCGACACCTCTTTCCGCCGGCAGGACCAGTTCATTCTCACCCTCAACCCACTCTTCATCCGCGAGAATCAGGGTGACTATGACATCCAGCTCCACGTCGGTCTCAGCATCCTCTACGCCAGCGGCAAGCACGCCGGCATGACCCGCATGCTCAACACCAGCGGCATCCAGCAGCTCACCCTCCAGACCAGTCCAGACGAGGACATCAAGACCATCACAGGATTCTTCTATTATAGAGGGAAAAAGACCACGCGCAACCTCTGCCTCATCGACAACATCTCACTTGTCCGCATGCACCAGAAAGAACCCGAACAGCCTGTCCAAACCGACAGCGTGAAAACGGATTCCCTCGCTACCGATACCCTGAATAAGCCTATCGAGCGCAGACTCTCGCCCGAGGAACTCCGACAGATGAACAAGTCCAACGAACACATCAACATCCAACGTGCGCCATCTGTCCGCACGCCGAACAGCATCGGTCCACGCCGCAGGAAAAGATAAGAGTGTTAAGCCATGAGAAGAATAGCCGCATCCCGTGTATATATCAACGAAAAAGAGTTCCGCACCAACCATGTTGTGGAACTCTTTGACCATCACGTCGTCTGCCATTATCCCCTCCAGGGAGAACTTCCCATGACCGAATGGCTTGGCGGCACCATCCTCATCCGCAACGGCGAGGCCTACCACACCTTCGCCATTCTTTCACCCGAGGAAGCCGCGGAATTTGATACAAACATAAAAGACTTACAATTGTAATGGCTAAGTGAACCGAGGTGTCTGTCATTCATTCACCAGCACTTTTCCATCTGGGGTCATTCCTTCCACGCTGATGTACATCTCCTCGCAGGTCGAGTTGTTGAAGAACTCCACCTTGGCTTTGCCCTGTTCGTCTGTGGTGATGTCGGGCTGCCAATAGATGGTGCGTCGGAAGTCGGCCATAGGGGGAATCACGCTGTAGTCCTCCATTTTGAAGGTGGAAGGCTGGTTGAACCCCTGGAAGTAGGTGCGGCGGATGCCTTTGTTGCTGGCAGTGGTGAAATAGGTGTGCATATATAAATAGATGTTGACACTGCCATCCATCACTCGTGGGTCGCTGGGGGCAATATAGATGGATCTTATGTCGTCTAACCAAAGTTGGTCAGGAGGAACTTGCATATTGGGGCGTTCCCCGTTGTCCATGATCCAATTGATGGCATATCCATCATATCGAGGTGGTTCGGTCCAGTTTTTTTCATTATAATAAAAGAGCGAGTTCTTTGCTTTCAAGAAACTATAGAGATAAGGCACAGACTCTCCCCTGTCGAGCGCATCGTCCCGTTCTTTATCTGCATTGTAATAGAGGGTTGCATAGCGACGTCCGTACGATTCGTCCTTGAATCGCCAGTTGTCATTGGTGAAGTACCTTTTCTTCGCCTTCACCGTCACGTTCTGCAACACATGTTCCTTCTTGGTGATGGGAACGAACGCATCTTCCTCCTCTTCCCACTCCTGAAGTGGTTTCTTCACGAAGGCATTGGGTTTGAGCGGATGCAGGATTTCAGCTTCCGTTGGGGTGATGTACCTTGGCGTGGGCGAGAACTGACGGTCTATCCCCACATAGTAGGTCTTGATCTTTTCTCCCCTTTTTGTGTTTCTTGCCGTATAGATGCACATCTTCCACTCACCGTCCAGGAATGGCATCTTGAAGGCGTAGTTGCCCACAGAATCCGTCTTTGTGTCACCAATCATGCTCAGTCCTTCCTTGTTGTATAGGATGGCCTGAAGATGCACGCCTGCAACTGGATTGCGTTTCCTGTACACTCTCAATTGTCCGTTCAGATAGAACTGATCTTCGATGGGCTGCGCCTTTCGGAAGGTGTAGCGTTCTGACATCAGTCTCCAATCGTATCGTCTCCATCCTTGCGTCAGCATCAGCAGGTCGGCACTTTCTCTGTGTTCTTTGTCGTCTGCTTCAAAGTAATAATCGACATTGTGGATATATCCTCTCACCTCGGAACTCAGCAGCATCCACGTCTTCATGTTTCCACGCTTGCCGTTGGTCATGTTGTTGGCGTCCATTGCGGAGAAGGACAGGTGGGCGTTGGGTTGTGTCTGCAGTTCCATCTCCACCTTGCCACAGGGTTTCAACCGTTGTGTGAGTGCCGTGACCTGTATGCTGTCTGCTTTGTCTGGCTTCGGACAGAGAAAGAAGAACCGTTCTGCCATAATTCTTCCCCAGCTGTCAAAGACGGTCAACTGGTTCACGCCTTCTGGCATCGTCTTTCTGTCCAGTTCTATTTCCAGCAAAGGCACTGCCTTGATGGTGTCGCAACGGATGATGTTCCCATTGTGCATCAGCACATAGCCCAGCATATTGCCACAGATGCCGTCTGTGCATTGGATGGTGGCGAGCATCCTTTCACTCACGGCATCCACACGGAGGGCACATCCTTCCTTCTTGGCTTCTGGCAGCGCGAAGAACTGCACCTGCCTCTTTTCACTCTTCTTCAGGTTGCGCATCTGGAAGGTGAGTTTTCCTGTGTCGGGCACCACCTCGAAGCATCCTCTGCCCAGCGAGTCGGTCTCGATGGAGGTGAGCACATCGCCCCTCTCGTTCATCAGGAAGCCTTCGCTCTCGTAGGGACGTCCATTATCATCGACCACCATCATCGCCACCCGGCATCGCTTGCCCACAATCAAGTCACCACCTTCAGGATAGAACTGCACACTGATGGTGGTCATCAGGTTGCGCACATCAATACCGTTGTCAATGGCTCTGAAATAGAGTGAATCCGTCTTGTCGCGATTGTTGGGTTCACGATGCTTGTACAGGCCGCTGTTGATGTTCAGGTCAGAGTAGTCTCCCTCCTCCTTGGGTGTCTTGAAGACTGGAAAGACGCGTGAGAAGACGGCATTGGTTCCCCAGTTGGTCATATATCTCGTGTAGGCTCGCACCTCATAAAAGCCGGAACCCAGCAGCGTGTCCAGCTTCATGTCCCCATGCGACACACCCAACGAGTCAATGGGATACTTATTCGTCTTGATGACATCCCCCATCGGATTCAGCAACTCCACATAAAGCACCTTGCTCAAATCAGAGGGATGTCCATTATCCGTCCTTGTCACATACGCCTTGAACCACAAAGTCTCATTCTCGAAGTACCCCATGTTGTCGAAGTGCAGATACACCTTCTCCTGTGGCACCACCTTGTTGAAGTTCATCGCCTTCTGGAGGTACGACAAGATACGGTTTGTCTCCTCACTTTGTGCATAAAGCGAGGAAACGGCAAACATCAGTAATAATATGTGAAGCAGTCGTCTCATCAGTTTCTTAACATTTCGGGGACAAAGTTACGAAGATTATTCCTTTTATTGCATAGTTTGCTTATACTTTTATTATTTCCTCACCACTAGTGTCTCTTAATATATGTTAATCAAATTTGAAGTCAATATGAAGCTGTCTGTCATCTGTCTCCTCTGCCTTTTGTCTGAGAGGCTTGAGCAAGTCTTGGATGCTGTCTGTGGTGAGTGCAG
>Ga0256407_10001777_pt1 | contig 43649 bp, 35 predicted proteins | sample RumenRJG_04DNA_FD_193489 | JGI IMG/M metagenome (GOLD analysis project Ga0256407, IMG submission 193489) | Bovine rumen microbial communities from Lethbridge, Alberta, Canada - RJG_04 | ecosystem: Host-associated > Mammals > Digestive system > Stomach > Rumen | place: Canada: Alberta...
TGCGAAGCTGGCCACAAGATTAGAGTTCCTCACAGGGTAGTTGCAGACGACAACATTGATAGGTTGCAGGTGTACGCACAGCGATGTGTTCAGCCGAGCAATACTAATCACCCGAACACTTCTTTCATAAAGATATAATCTACCGAGCGAACAAAACTTTTCGAATATGTCAAGACTGCTGTATGGTGTAATGGTAGCACGCGAGATTCTGGTTCTCTTAGTCTGGGTTCGAGTCCTGGTACAGCAACATTAGTTAAAGACTATAACATAAGGCGGTTATAGCACAAGGGCTCCACCTCTTACCATTCCGAACAGAGAAGTTAAACCTTGTAACGCCGATGGTACTGCGAAAGCGGGAGAGTAGGAAGCCGCCACCTTATATGAGACTCGAGCAGCTATAGCTCGGGTCTCTTTTTGTATCTATTTCATTATACTTTTCTCATTATAAATACCTACTCATACAATAAACAACGGATTTGTACGTTTATAATATGCCGACCAATTAATTTTTGAAGTGATTCGTGAGTAATTCATGATAATTAGTGTTTATAATATGTATGGATTTCATAGAATAGCATTGGGTTTGCTTCTTGCAGTGATGCTTTCGTTGTTTATGGGTCTCTCGCTCTCATCCTGCAAGCAAGGAAATGTGGTTGCCGACCAGAGTCTCGACCGCATTGAGCAGGTGGTGGAGCAGCATCCCGACTCTGCCCTCATCGAGCTTGTCCGCCTCGACAGCCTCCTTGACGCAGGTGCAGTCCGCATCGATGGCGAGCGCCAGATGGCACGCTATGCTCTGCTCAAGACGCAAACGCGCGACAAGAACTACATCGACGACACCAACGACAGCCTTATCCTCCGCGCCGTCCGTTACTATGGCGAGCATGGCAGCAAACGGGAGCAGATGCTGACACACTTCTACCATGGTGCCATCTTGAGGAATGCCAAGGATTACGGCGCCGCCTTCGTAGCATATCGCCAAGCTGAGAGCCTAGCTCTGGAGTTGGATGATGCTCATTATCTGTGTCTTATTTATGGGAATTTATCTTCTCTCAGTTATAAGACCTACAGCAAGGATGCTATCATGTATTCACAAATGAATCTGAAATATGCGCTCAAATCACACGATAGACGTGAAACTTTCTTAGCTATGACTGATTTGGCAAAAGCCTATTCCACGCGGCTAGAATATGACACGGCTGAATTCTGGTTTTGTCAAGTTATTGATTCTCTTCCCGTTAATGATCGCATTGTTCAAAGTTGTTTAACCTACTATATCGAACAATGTATAACCACGAAACGGTATCAATTAGCTGATAGTCTTTTTGACTTAATGAAGAACCCCATTCGTAAGCCTGTTGATCTTATGAATAAAGCTTGTTTATTCCAAGTATATGGTTTTTCCGATAGTGCGAAAGTATATATTGATCAAGCGGAACAAGCCATAAAATCACCCGAACAACAAGTTTTCTTCTTTGAAAAGTGCAGTTGGATTGCAGAGATGAAGGGGGATTACTTTACGGCTCTTGAATTTAAGCATAAACGAATTAAAGAGCAGAATAAAGTCATCACATCAATTTTCTCAAAATCCGTTTCCGATTATCAACGCGATTTCGAACATCAGCAAAGAGATTATGCAGAATATCGTAATGTAGAGTACAAACGTCGGTCTATACTCATTGCAACAATCAGCCTTTTGTTGGTAACTATTCTGTTTGGATACTTATACAAATTGTTTGTAAAACGCAGCAAGTTGCTCGACGATGCGATAGCACGAAATGTCGAACAGTGTGTTCTGCTCGAAAACCAAGAGACGACCGTAAGTGAACTGAAATCTCAGATCGAGTCTTTGCAACAGAATCTGAAGACAACAATGTCAGCAACTATTTCCAGCAAATTGAGCAAACTATTAGCCAAGCGATTTAAGTTAATCGACAGAATAGGTATTATCTTTTTCTCAACGATTGAAGATAGTACATTAAAGCGAACAACCTTTGATGCCATTAAGGAAGAGTTGAAAGTTTTGCAATCCGACAGCAAGACCATTAAAGAATTTGACCAAATCATTAACGAATATGCGGATGGCGCAATGACCAAGGCGAAGAAGAAAGAAATGGATCTAAATGAAAATGAAATCAAACTCTTGCGCTATATGCTGATGAATTTATCGAATGATACTATACTTTATTTGCTTAACGATGACAATAGGTCGGCACTTAATAAACGCAAAGATCGTTTGAAACAGAAAATCAATACATCCAAATGTGATTTTGCTAAGGAAATACTTGCTTATTTGACATATAATACAAGCGTCAAATAGTTATTGTCTAATTTGGAGATTTTTCACGTTTTGTGTTTAGGTGATTTCTGAATAGCTAACTCATTAATCTATAATTATATGACACGTTTATTAACGTGCCATTTTTTTTTATATATGTCTAATCTGTTTCAAAGAATTATACGTAACTTTGCAGTGCAAAAAACAATAGTATTCACTAATCATAAACAATCAAAAATGAAAAAGATCCTTTATTTCGTTTTGACATTCGTTTTCACAATGCTTCCTGTTAACTCGTATGCATCATCTTCATCGAATGAAACAGATCAAGTACCATTAATCCCAATTTCTGGTGAAGAAGACGATCATCGTGGCCCCTATTATCTTCCCATCCAGTGCTACTACTCGAATGGCGAACTCACATTCACCTTCTCTGCCGATCTCGGCACAGTGGAGTGTGAAGTTGTCCGTTTGTCAGACGAGACTGTCTATGAAGCCACCTTCTACGCCACCAACGGAGGTTACGACAGTCTCTATGTCTCTACCGCAGCTGATGACTACGAAATTACCCTCACGTGCGCGGACGGTACTATTTACTATGGTGAATATACTATTGAGTAGTCACTTTCAAGAATCCATTCATTTCGATCACATTATTATTAACAGTATATTCATATGAAAAAGAAAAAACTACTACTAATGCTTTTACTTGCTCCATTTGCAATGGCATTTGCTCAAATTGAAGATAATGCAGAAACGGAGAATAATGATGATCGGTTGTTGATTCAACCGATTGCATTTGCTTACGATGCAGCGGGAAACAGAATAAGTCGCACAATTGTTTCAAATGCAGTGCGCGATTCAATATCGGGTGTCATTGTCTGGAATGCAGGAGAACTTGGCGGTAAAACCGTCATGATTACGCCCCGTCCATCACAAGGCGAACTGACCGTTGATATCATCGGCTATGATCAAACGGACAATTGCGCAATCGGCATCTATGATGCAAATGGTCATACCTTGACGACGCAATCCATTAATGCTGCTTCGACTGATATACAATACAACAGAGTCATAAATATTTGGATTGAATTAATGTAATAATAACTAAATCGACCAATTGTATTCGAGGTATAATTTTTGTTAATTCTTTGGATTATTTTTGGCCGATTTAGTTAATTATTATTACGATAAACAATAAAGATAGGGCTATTGCGTTTATATTAGGCAAACTATCTAGTTGTTTGAATTATTACTATCAAATTGCTATATTATGAAAAAAACTATTATTTTGTTTGTCCTTTTGATTGTTATGGTAAGAATCAATGCTATGCAGAAGTTCGTGGTAATAAACGGTGACAGCATTGTGTTATATGACCTTGTCGCCAATCAGCATATTGATGTCTTTTGCAATAAAGATTTGAAAGGGTGGATACCTGTTCGGTGTGTTTCGATGGGTGAAAAATATGTTATAGAGTTGAACAAGTATCACGATAATAGATTGGGGACAAGTAATATTGTATTAGAACAGTTATCAATTGCATTTGATCAAAATGGCAATAGTAATTATCGTATAGATACCATCATTCATATAGACGGAAAATATCATAGACAATCAATGGGGCGGACCGTTGAAATAGATAATATCGGTATCTATTATAATGATAGAGTACTAATGTATGCCAAACCTTCTGGATTTCGTCTTAGAGGCAACAATAATAAGACTAAAACAATTTTGAAGCCCATACGCAATAAAACAGGAATTGTGTCCTATAAGGATGTTCGTCTATCACATAATGGCAAAAAAGTAATAGGTATTGAATACGTTAGCAAGAAAGGTAATGATATTGCTTCCCCCTCAGTCATAGAATATGACATAGAGAAAAAAGAAATAAAAAAACTATCATTGATAGGCGAAATGGCAGATTATTCAAGTGATGATAACTATATATGTTATATCAATACTAAAAAGTCAGCATGCTCAATCTATGATCTCGCAAAACAAAAAGATATATTTTGTTGCGCAGGACAGTGGGTGTTGTGGGTGATTGATAAATCATTTAAGTAAATCTCTAGAAAAAGTAAGATCATTATAAAAAAAATGATAAAACTATCAATCCTATTAGCTGCCCTGTCGCTCATCTCGATGGCAGCGACAGCTCAGAACAAAGTCGGTGAGTTTTCGCTTAGACCGATTGTGGGCATCAATGTTTCGGACATTTCCGGTTGCTTGGATATTGAATCATTTGATGCAAAGAAAGGCTTTACAGGAGGTATGGAGGCTGAGGTCGGTCTTACTCCGTGGCTCGGTATTTCGTTGGGAGGACTGTATTCCCAGCAGGGAGCCAAGTATTTTGCCTCAGTTGAAGACACATGGTTAGATGAAGCAGATCAAGAAGTACCTATATTTCACATCAGAAAAGGAACATTGAAAGCCGATTATATCAATTTGCCATTGTTGGCCAATTTCTATATATGGAAGGGGTTGGCCTTGAAGACCGGTTTTCAAGTAGGTTTCAGTGTTCGTGATAAGTTTGATACACAATATGGAATAGGGCCACTGCAAAATGGTAAGATGTATCACTACGATGCCTCAATTCTAAGACCGAGTGCAGTTGTCAGAGGGAGATTGTCCGATAAAGAAGTCTGCAAGAGCCTCGATTTCGGTATTCCTGTTGGCATCTCCTACGAATACAGGAATGTAGTCATTGATGCCCGCTATTACTTCGGTCTCACAGACATGGACGATACATTTAACGCGGAAGCATCACACAATCGCTGCCTCTCCATCACCTCGGGCTATAGGTTCAAGTTATAAAGCACAGAAAACATCTAAGCCCTCAGCCCTTTCTCGCTCTATCCTCTAAAACCGAAGGCGCGGCATCGTATGGTGCTGCGCCTTCTCGGTATAATGAACAAAGATTCTACACTTCGGTAAGCAAAAATGCCATATACATGGGCATAGTCAGTAGTCGTTCTTTTCTTCCAATGTTGTAGTCACCCAGTTTCAAAGCACTTGTGACATGATATTTTTCCGGATGCTTCAGCACGGTTTGCATGGATTTGGCATTGCCCGTGGTGGCCTTACATTCTACGGGTGTACATCTTCCCTTATAGCGGATGAGGAAATCAAGTTCCAACCCACTATCTTTATGATAATAATACAATTTGCGTCCCATCTTGCCGAAGATGTCGGCAACCAGGTTTTCGTAGATGGCGCCATTATAGCTGAGAAGATCTCCTTGCAATATGCTTGACTGGGTGCCATCTTCCAACATTGAGACAAGCAAACCAATGTCTGCCATATACACCTTGAACTCACTTTGAATTCGATGTCCATCGAGAGGAAGTTCTGTAATCTCAGTATTATAACACCTACGTATGATGCCAGCATCTTCAATCCATTGCAAACTACCTGCATAGTCTCGTCCTCTTCCTCCAGGACGAACTGCTGTATAATTAAATTTCTTGTACTCACGAGCAAGTTGTGCAGGTATTGACTCGAAGCATTCCCTGATGCGCGGTTTGTCGGCAGCGGTGGCGTACTTTACCATATCCGATTTATACTCTTCCACAATACGTCTCTGCACCGCGAGCACCTTTCCTATCTGTTTCGTTTCGAAAAAGGTGGTTACAACCTCAGGCATACCACCCACCACAACATACTGATGGAGCAGTTCGCGAAAACGGTCATGAAGTGATTCTTCAATAGGGGTTTCGTTGCTTAGGCTTTTTTTCAGGTATTCAATGTGCATATTCCTGATGCCATTGGCCCACAACCACTCCTCGAAGTCCATCGGGAACATTTCGACAATATCTTCGAACCCGACAGGAATAGAGGCTTCCTCTTCCTCCAGCTTCTCTTCTGGAGTTTTGTATCCGTTTACGCCGAGTAACGAACCCGTACAAATAACTTCGTACCTGCCATCCAAATGAAAGTATTTTAGCGTCCCCCTTGCACGTGGACAATCCTGGATTTCATCAAAGATGAAACAAGTTTTACCGGCCTCTACTTCTATGCTTGGCATGGCAGCTGTAAGGCGCATGATAATAGAGTCAATCTCCAAATTCGGAGTAAAGAACTTTTTGTAATCTGGATGTTCGCGGAAATCCAAATATACCACATTCTGAAAATGCTTGCGAGCAAAATCCAAAACACTGCTGGTTTTGCCGCATTGGCGAACTCCTTTCACAACCAAAGGCTTGTGAGAGGGATTATCCAACCATGATTGGAGTACGTTTTCAATCTTACGCTGATACATAAACACACATTTTCCTACCGACTTTTGGTGCAAATTTACACATTTTTCTAACGACTTTTTGTGAAAATACACACATTTTCCTACCGACTTTTGGCGCAAATATACACATTTTCTTCTTAATATAAAATTGTGATGCCTGAATATGGCAAATAATTAAGGCTTTTTAACTAAATAGAATGGTAAAAATGGAGAAAAAAGCAGTAAAAGTTCCAAGGTATTGGTTGATTCAAGATCTCCAAAGAATTCCATTTTTTCGCAGCATGTCCCCTAGCGTTCGTTGGAGGACATGGTTCGACGGAATGATGTCCGCTTTAGTACGCTGGGGGACATGCTGCGACGGGATGATGTCCTCTTACGTTCGTTGGGGGACATGCGACGACAGGATGATGTCCGCTTACGTTCGTAGAGGGACATGATTCGACGGGATGATGTCCGCTTACGTTCGTAGAGGGACATGCTACGATGGGAAGATGTCCGCTAACGTTCGTTGGGGGACATGCGACGACGGGATGATGTCCTCTTACGTTCGTTGAGGGACATGATTCGATGGGAAGATGTCCTCTTACGTTCGTTGAGGGATATGATTCGACAGGAAGATGTCCGCTTACGTTCGTAGGGGGACATGATTCGACAGGAAGATGTCCGCTTACGTTCGTTGGGGGACATGCGGCGATTGGAGAATGTCCGCTAATGTTCGCTGGGGGACATGCGGCGATTGGAAGATGTCTGCTAAGGTTCGTTGGGGGACATGCGATGGTGGGAAATTGTTTTTCGGTATTTAGGTGCAGTGATTATCCTATGTCGGAAAGACTATCATCATCATGCTTTTTTGTTTTTCTATGTCTAAAAGCACTCTGACGGCCGACATGATGCTTGATGCGAGCGGATAGAGTACTCTGACGCGCGACACGATGCTTGCTGCGATTTTTTTGATTTTTTCCCACATCGGGGCGACAGATTCGGAAGGGGGTGGCAAGGGTTGTCGCGGATTAACAACCCTGACGCTATGTAATGATTAAAATGTGGAGAAAAAGTTTGCTGACTTGCGAAATATGCCCTATCTTTGCACTGTGAAAAAAAATAATTCACAAGTCAAGTGACCACTAACAATAATAATAACAAACAAAAAATATACCACTATGATCGCTATCGCATTCTTCACTACCGCTGTTCTCGTTTCTATCGCTTTGAGAATTGGTGCAATGTACATGGAAAATCATCGTCATGCAATGTAACTCCTAAGAAGGTTTGGTTTTAGTAAATTATATGTGTGTAGAGCACTTCGACAACCGTCGGGGTGCTTTATTATAGTTGTAAAATGCCATGTCGATTATTAAATAAATCGAAAATATTGGGCGAAATGTGAAGTAATGCTTAAAATATTTGGCCATGTTGCGGAAAATGACTATATTTGCGGCCAAATTCGATAACTATCGCAAAATGAGAATCAATCATATCGTTTTATATCTGGCTTTCAGCATGGTTGCACTCTGCTCCTGTGGTGAATACAACCGATTGCTGAAGAGCAATGACCCTGACGAGAAATACGACTACGCCAAGATCTATTACGAGCAGGGTAAATATGCCAAGGCTGCAACATTGCTGTCAGATGTGGTCCCAATCTATCGTGGCACTGAGGAGGCTGAGAATGCCCTTTGGCTGCTGGCGATGAGCTATTTCAATCAGAAGGATTACCTTTCGGCTGGAGAATATTTCGTGCGTTATGCCAACAACTACCCAAGAGGCAAGCATGCGATGGAATCGCGTTTCAATGTGGCATACGGAGACTATAAGGATTCGCCCGACGCACGCTTGGACCAGGAGATCACCCGCCGTGCCATCAAGGAGATTGACTCGTTTGTCGATGTCTATCCGCACAGTTCGCTGGCCGATAGCGCTGCCATCATGCGCTTGGAACTGACCGACAAACTCTGCTACAAGGAGTACTTGAGCGCTAAGCTCTATCTGAACCTTGGTAGTTACATGGGCAATAACTACGAGTCGGCCGTAATCACGGCACGCAACGCCCAGAACGAATATCCCTACAGCAAGTATCGCGAGGATTTGGCCTACATCATCTTCCGTGCACGCTATGAGGCTGCCATGAATTCGGTTGACGAAAAGGCCGAGGATCGTCTGCGTGAAGCTTCGGACGAGTACTACACCTTCATCAACGATTATCCCGAGGGGAAATATTCGAAAGAGGTGAACAGGCTCAACGAGCGAATCCAGAAAAAGCTCGCGGCTTACATTGACTGAGGTTCTTTTCGGGATTTCGGAATATCGGGATTTCGGGATAAAGAAAGAGAAGAAGAGAGAAATAGATAATTTAGAAACCAATAAAAACGGAATAAATGGATTATAAGAAGACCAATGCGCCAAGCAACACTGTGACGCGTGACATCATCGCCCTGTGCGAGGATACCGGCAACATCTACGAAACCGTCGAGATCATTGCTCGTCGTGCCAACCAGATTGCCAGCGAAATGAAGCACGATCTGGACAAGAAGCTCCAGGAGTTTGCTACCAATACGGATAACCTTGATGAGGTGTTTGAGAACCGTGAGCAGATTGAGATCAGCCGCTACTACGAGAAGCTGCCAAAACCAACGCTCATCGCAACCCAGGAGTATTCGGATGGCAACGTCTATTGGCGCCTGAACCAGAACAAGGACGAACAGCCGCTGGGCTCACAGCGTTTCTAAGGCTATGATACAGCGTGTACAGACCGTCTATATGCTGGCCAGTGTGATTGCCATCCTTACGATGCACTTCTTCTGGCTGGCATCTTTTGCAATACCAGAGGCCACTTTCGAATTGAATTCGCTGGGTCTGGTGTGCCAAACAAAGGGTTTCGAGACCGACCGTATGGTGTGGGAACTCTTCATCGTGCTGCTCCTGATGGTGGCCCTGCCACTCATCAACATCTTCCTCTACAAGAACCGTAAGCTGCAGCTGCGTGTGCTGATCTATACGATCATTCTCAACGTGCTCTATTACGGTCTCTTCTTCTGGGAGTGCTATCGCCTGAAGGGTGATGTGGCTGCCCTCTCGCAGGGTGGCGTGGTGGATGTGCACTACAACATTATGATGCTTGTGATGCCTGCCGTCAGCATCTTCGCCTTGATTATGGCTGCTCGCGGCGTGATCTTCGACATCGCGCTCATCAAGAGCCTTGAGCGTCTGCGCTAAGCGCTCGTCGCTAAATACAAAAGAATAGCCCTCGAAGCCATCAAGGCTTCGGGGGCTTGCTTTATTTTATTATCAAGAATTAGAGAATTAGAGAATTGAGTGTCGAATTAAGAGGGGGCACAAAATATTAATTCTCAAATTCTCTAATTCTTGATAGAAAAAGTGAACGAAAGATCAGAGTTCGAGATCGCCGTCGTGCTCCTCGTGCCAGGGTAGACCCTGGATGTTGAGTTCGGCCATGAACGGATCGGGATCGAACTCCTCGACGTTGTGGACGCCTGGCTTGCTCCAGATGCCCTTGAGGAACATCATAGCGCCAATCATGGCAGGCACGCCGGTGGTGTAGCTTACGCCCTGCATACCGGTCTCGAGATAGGCCTCGCGGTGGCTGCAGTTGTTCCAGACGTAGTAGGTGTGCTCCTTGCCATCGTTGCCGATGCCACGGATGCGGCAGCCGATGGAGGTCTCGCCGTCGTAGTTTTCGCCCAGTTCCTTGGGATTGGGCAGCACGGCCTTGAGAAACTGCAGCGGCACAATCTTGACCACAGCATCGCCTGAGCCGTCGGCAAGGGGAGCCTTGTATTCAATCTCATCGATGCGCGACATGCCGATATTCTGGATCACGTCGAGATAGGTGAGATACTGCTGGCCGAAGGTCATCCAGAAGCGCGCACGCTTGATGGTGGGATAGTTGATGACCAGCGATTCGATCTCCTCGTGGTGGAGCAGATAAGACTCCTTGGGACCGATGCCAGGATAGGTGAGGGGCTTGTGAATCTCCATTGGTTCGGTCTCAATGTACTTGCCGTTCTCGTAGTAGAGGCCCTTCTGGGTAATCTCGCGGATGTTGATCTCGGGGTTGAAGTTGGTGGCGAAAGCCTTGTGGTGATTGCCTGCGTTGCAGTCGACGATGTCAAGGTACTGAATCTCCTTGAAGTGATGCTTGGCAGCGTATGCTGTGAAGATGGAAGTTACGCCTGGGTCGAAACCGCAGCCGAGGATGGCGCAGAGACCGGCCTTCTCGAAACGCTCGCGGTAGGCCCACTGCCAGCTGTATTCGAAATGTGCCTCGTCCTTGGGTTCGTAGTTGGCGGTGTCCATATAGTTCACGCCAGCTTCGAGGCAAGCATCCATGATGGTGAGGTCCTGATAGGGAAGGGCGAGGTTGATGCAGAGTTCGGGCTTGAACTCCTTCATGAGTGCCACAAGCTGGGGCACGCTGTCAGCATCGACCTGTGCGGTGGTGATGTTGGCCACCACGCCGTTCTTGCTGTAACCCTTGGCGCGGATGGCCTCGGCCGTGGCGTCGCACTTGCTCTTGGTGCGGCTGGCAATACAGATGTCGGTAAACACGTCGGCGTTCTGGGCCAACTTGTGTGCTGCTACGGTGCCTACACCTCCGCAGCCGATAAGCAATACTCTTGACATTTCTTGTTGTTGATGTATTAGTGGGTTAAAGTTCGTTGTTTGGACGCATCCGCCGCGGAAAGGTTTAATCGGGCGGATGCAAAAAAACGAAATTGCGCGCCCGATCTGGGAAAGACGGACGCGCATCGTTTATTTCGTCAGATTAGCCCAGGAACGAGATGAGCACACCGGCAGCCACTGCCGAGCCGATCACACCAGAGATGTTGGACGACATGCAGTAGTTGAGGATGTTGTTCTTGGGGTTGATGCTGGTGGCGATGCCGTTGGCTACACGGCTGGCCATAGGCACGGCCGAAAGGCCGCAGGCACCTACGAGCGGATTGATCTTCTTCTTCGAGAAAGCGTTGAAGACATAGACCAGACCGATGCCACCTGCGATGGAGACGGCGAATGCCAGGAAGCCGCCCACCACGATGCCGAGGGTGGTGAGGTTGAGGAACGACTCGACAGTCATCGTGGCGCCCACCGAGAGGCCCAGGAAGATGGTGCAGATGTTCATCAGCGCATTGGCTGCGGTGTCGGCGATGCGCGACGTGTCGGAGCCGATCTCCTTGATGAGGTTGCCGAACATCAGCATGCCGATGAGGCTGACAGCCGAAGGCACGACGATGGCCACAAGGACGGTGACGAAGATGGGGAAGATGATCTTGGCCACGCGCATGTTCTTGATCTTGAGCGTGTCGGGGTAGAGCTTGTCCTGCTCCTTCATGTTGATCTCAAGGTCCTTCTTGCGGCAGCAGAGCTTTACGACCATCGGGATGATGACGGGCACGAGGGCCATGTAGGAATAGGCTGCAATGGCGATGGGGCCGAGCAGATGGGGAGCCAGCTTGATGGTGGTGAAGATGGCGGTAGGACCGTCGGCGCCACCGATGATGCCGAGCGAACCGGCCTCCTGGGGAGTGAATCCGAAGACGCCGATGGCTACAAGCACTACGCTGAAGATGCCGAGCTGGGCAGCAGCGCCGAAGATGGCGAGCTTCAGGTTGCGAAGCATGGGGCCGAAGTCGGTCATGGCACCTACGCCCATGAAGATGATGGGCGGGATGAAGCCGGTCTTGATGAGCCAGTAGTAGATCATGTTCATGAGGCCGAGCTCGTGGGCAATCTCGGGCAGACCCATCTTATAGACGTCGTAGTCGTGCATCACGCCGTTCTTCATGACGTGCACGATGCCATTGCCGTCGGCTCCATAGACGCCCATCTCGCCGCCAGGGAAGTTGGCCAGCAGGATGCCCATGGCGATGGGGACAAGCAGAAGCGGCTCGTAATGCTTGGCAATGCCGAGATAGAGGAACAGGAAGCCCAGCAGATACATGATGATGAAGCGCGGGTCGTCGGCAATGTTGCTGAACGCCGTCATGCTCCACAGGTTGGAGAATATTGTATTGATGAAATCCATGAATTCAATTAACAATTAATAATTAATAATTAACAATTAACAATTAACAATTGATGGATTGTCAATTACTTGATCTTGAAGATCGGGTCGTCCTCGAATACCTTGTCGCCGGGGTTGGCGAGGATGGCGGTGATCTGGCCGTCGCAGTCGGCAGCTACGGCATTGTAGGTCTTCATGGCTTCGATGTAGCCGATGGTCTGGCCCTTCTTCACCATGTCGCCCACCTTGACGGGCACTTCGCTGGCGTTCTTGACGAGGAAGAACTTGCCCTCGAGCGGAGCCAGCACGTCGGCACCTTCGCCGGCTGCCACGGGAGCAGCGGCTGCTGAAGCAGCGGGAGCCGAGCCGTCGTTGGGCGCGATGCTGACGGTATAGACTTCGCCGTTGACGGTGACCTTGAGCTCCTGGGCCTTGATTTCGCCGGTGGTGGCGTTCTTGGCGGCCTTGCGCTTGGCGAGGTCCTCGAGGAAGTCGGCCTTGGCCTTGCCGCTCTTGTAGGCCTCATACTGCGACGGGTGCATGGCGTACTCGAACAGTTCCTCATCGTCCTGGCCGAGTTCCCAGCCGTTGGCCTTCATCTTGGCACGGAATTCGTCGAGGCAGTCGGGGGCGTAGGTCTGCGGGTCCTCGGTCTCGAACTTGCGACCCTGGCTCTTGGCCAGCTCGACGAGTTCGGGAGCTACGGGGCCGGGCAGCTTGCCCGACTTGCCGAGGATCATGTCCCAGATGTTGTCGGCGATGAGGCTCCAGCGCTCCTTGCCCTTCTCCATCTGCATGACGTTCATGAGGGCGAGGTTCTTGACATACTGGCTGAAGGGGGTGACGAGGCAGGGATAGCCCACGCGAGGCCATACGTAAGCCACTTCGTCGAAGAGCTTGATGAGCAGGTCGTCGGTCGAGAGCTTGGGCTGTCCGTTCTTCTCCTTCCAGCGGTTGAGGCCTTCGAGGTTCTCCTCCAGGTCGGTCATCAGCGAGCCCATCATGCCGCCGGGAAGGCCGGGCTTGACGAGCAGCGAGTTGTTGAGGTGGTTGAGTTCGGGGATATAGTAGCCGAGGAAGTCGTCCATCATCTCCTGGATCTGGGTGCGAACCTCCATGTAAGCCTTCATGTTGATGTCCTTCACCTTGAAGCCGGCATCCTTGAGCATCTCCTGCACGGTGATGACATCGGCGTGGCCGGTGCCCCAAGAAAGTGGCGACATGCCGCAGTCGATGTAGTCGCAACCAGCCTTGCATACCTCGAGGATAGAGGCAATGTTGAAGCCAGGGCCGGCGTGCGAGTGATACTGGATGACGATGTCCTTCTTGTAGGCCTTGATGCCAGCCACGATCTTGCCGAGGCTCTCGGGACGGCCGATGCCGGCCATATCCTTGAGGCAGATCTCGTCAGCGCCTGCATCGATGAACTGCTTGGCGAGGTTGACGTAGTATTCGACGGTGTGGATGGGCGAGTGGGTGATGCAGAGGGCAGCCTGGGCAATCATGCCAGCCTCCTTGGCGTAGCCGATCGAGGGGATGACGTTGCGTGGGTCGTTGAGGCCGCAGAAGATGCGGGTGATGTCGGTGCCCTGCTTCTTCTTGACGACATAGAACAGCTTGCGGAGGTCCTTCGAGCATGGGAACATGCGGAGGGCGTTGAGGGCGCGGTCGAGCATGTGGGTCTGGATGCCAGCCTCGTGGAAGGGCTTGGTCCACTCGCGTACCGAGCGGTTGGGGTTCTCACCATAGAGAAGGTTTACTTGCTCGAAGCCGCCACCGTTGGTTTCTACACGGTCCCAGCAGCCCATCTCGATGATTTTTGGGGCTACCTTAACGAGCTGGTCAACGCGAGGCTGATACTTGCCAGCACTCTGCCACATGTCACGGAAGACAAGCGAAAACTTAACTTCTTTTGCCATAATTTTTTTCTGAATAGCGATTTCTTTTAGGAGTTGTTAATTAGCCCTTTGTAATTTTTGTAACCATTGCCTTCGGAGCTACTTGGGCAATGGCGGCCTTGATGGCGGCCTCGACGTTGGCTGGAACGGCTGCCGGAGCAGGTGCGGCCTTCTTGGGTGCTGCTTTCTCTTCGGGAGCAAATTTGTTGACGGCCATAATCATCAGCCTTGACAGGTAGATGATCAGGATTAGAATAATGAACACAGTGCCCATGCCGACAATCATTAGCAGCAGGGCGGTTTCCATCGGCTGTAATCCTTCCATAAATAGTTATATAATTTGAGTATGTATTGGAACGCTGGAATAATCTCAGTGTGCAAAGTTAATCAATCGGAGATGATTATACAAGAAAAACCGCGAAAAGCTTCGGAATAATCCGATTTTCGCGGTTTTTTTCTTTATTTTGCTTTCTCGAAGTTATCTTTTTAGTGCATCGTAGATGGCCTGAAGAATGCGTGGGCGCACATGCCCATCGGTCCAGGCCTTATTGTCGCGCACGGGACAAATCTTGTTGGAAAGGAAGATGTAGGTGAGTTCACGTTTGGGGTCAACCCAGAAGCACGTGCCGGTGAAACCCGTGTGCCCCCACGTCTGCGGGCTGCACACCTCGGGAAGGTTGGGGTTGTCGAGTTCTGCGCTCTGGCGGTCGAAGCCCAGTCCGCGGCGACTGTGGGGCGAACGCTGCGTGGTGAACAGTCGGCAGGTCTCCTTCGACAAGTAGCGTTTGCCGCCCAACTCGCCACCATTCGCAATCATCTGGATGAGCGGGGCCAGAGCCTCAGCTGAAGCGAAGAGACCCGAATTGCCCTCGACGCCCAATGCCCAGGCGCCCGTCTCGTCGTGGACGGTGCCGTGGATGAAGCGATGGCGGACGACGTCGTCCTGCTCAGTGGGAGCGATGGCTCCGCGGGGAACACCATGCTGCAAGGGATTGTAGCAGCACCAGGGGCCGTAGAAGTCGGGTAGACGACGTTCGAGAAACCGATCGAGACGTTCGCCCGTCTGCCGCTCGACGATGTAACGGAGGAGCACGAAACTTAGGTCGGAGTACAGATATCGACCCATCTTGCGTTTGGGGGCCAGTGTGGCGATGGTCTGCAGCATGGTCTTGCTGCGGAAGATTGAATCGGGCGTCTCGGTGAGCTTGTAGAAAGAACAGGTTGATCTCAGTCCCGACTCGTGGTAGAGGAGGTCTTGGACGGTGACTTTGGCATAGTGCGTGCCTTTGAACTCGGGCAACCACTTGGTGATGCGGTCGCGAAGCCTGATCTTGTGGTCGTCGACAAGCAGCATGATGGCGGGCACGGTGCCCAGCACCTTGCTGAGCGACGCGAGGTCGTACATGGTTTCGGCAGTGACGGGTCGATCGCCGTAGGGATTCTGCGCGTGGTTGCCGCCCAACCGTCCGAACGTCTGGTCATAGACCACCTTGTTCTTGCGAATCACGATAATCTGGCAACCGGGCACTGCACCCGAGTTGACGAACTCGTTGGCAAGCCTGGACACTTCGCCAAGCCGATTGATATCCATACCCACCTGCTGCGGGGTGGCCGTAGGTAAGGCAATGAGCGGGTAGGGAGGCTCAAAGGTTTCCAAAACCTCTTCTTTTACAGCTGGTTCAGCGGACTCGCTTGCGACTTCGGTCATGGCGATGTCGTTGAACTGGTTCTGCAAGGTAGGATCGTATTCCACGAGACCGGAATTGCCACTCAGTCGCTGAAGTTCATCCTTCAGGTGAACCGCAAATTCGGAGTTGACACGCTCGGCCAGGCCTTCCACCTCGACCATCTGAGGCTGGTCGAGACCCAAGGCGTATTTCCATTCGAGCACTCGTCGGCATTTCTCGTCCACTATTTGCTGGAATTCCTGGGCGGTAAGCTTGTAGCCATTGCCCTTGTAACCTTTCTTGAGTGCATTGCGTAGCGCATTCATCTGTGTCTTCTGGGGTGTGGGTTGCACCAGGATGTCGCAGCCCGCGAGAAGTGCGTTGATGCAAACGTCCTTGTACTTGGCACCTACCATCGCCAAGCCGTCGGTAAAGACCAGTCCGTCGAAGTGCATGGTGTTGCGCAGGATGTTGGTGATGATGCGCTTGCTGACGGTGGCTGGCATACCTTTCTTTTCGGCCAGTGCTGGAACGTCGAGGTGGGCTGTCATGATGCCACCCAGTCCTTGGTTGATGAAGTGCTGGAATGGGGGCAGTTCCACCTCATTCAATCGATTCACACTATGAGAGAGCTTCGGCAGGGATGTGTGCGAATCTGTTTGGGTGTCGCCATGACCTGGGAAATGTTTCCCGACGGCCAGTACGCCAGCATCTTCCAGACCGCGTGCATAACTCGATGCAGCGAGGCTGACAAGTTCGGGGTTATTGCCGAACGAACGTGTTCCAATGACGGGGTTCTTGGGATTGGTGTTGACGTCGAGTACAGGGGCGAAGTTGACCTGAATGCCGAGTTCGCGGCACTGGCGACCCACTTCGAAACCATACATATAACAAAGCGTGTCGCGCACGTCTTCGTTTATCTTGCCGAGTGCGCCGTTGCGGGGGTACTTGATGGCATCGCTCAGACGCATGGCCAGACCCCATTCTCCGTCGATACAGATCATCATACCGGGCAGACCCTCTTCCTGTGCAACCTCCTGGAGGCGGTTGACGAGTTTGGCGTGGGTGGCCATGGAGCCTTTGCTCAATAAGGCTCCACCGAAATGATACTCCTGGATGTCGAGGGTAATGCTGTTGAGGTTGGCCTTTGTGGCATCTGGCATATAATAGAGCGGTATGACGAGCTGGCCCAACCTTTGCTCGGGAGTGAGTTTCTCCATCTGTTCATCGACCCACTCCTTCATCTTCTCCTGATCCACTTTTCGAAGCATGTTCTGCCCAAGGAGATTCGTCGAACAGAGGGCAAACAAGCCAATTAAGACGAGCCATCGTCGTGCACGACGATGGCATTCGTTATCATAGGAATTAAGTTTGAACATACAGTTTCTTGGGTACCTATAATCAGAAAATTACGGTTTGGTCTTGTCGATGACACGACCATCGATCTTGGCGCTTACAGTCTTGCCGGCTGCATCAAGTTCCTTGACGTATTCGATCATTGCGTCGCGGGCCGAGATGTTGGGGTCGTAGGTCTCGACGGCGCGTGTCAATGCCGACATACCGCTATTGCCTTCGGCCAGGAAGTCGAGCGTGCTGACATAATAGATCTTGTTGGGGTTGATAGGCTTGCCTCCTATCAGGATGTTGGAAGCGATGCAGCGGTCGCCATCCATTTCGAGTGTGATGACGGCACCACCTGTAGCATCGAGTTTGCGTCCGGCGTTGCTTTCAATGAGCTGCTTGAGGTCGCTGCCCTTGAGGCCCAGCACGACAATCTTGTTTTCGAAGGGGAAGATGTTGAACATCGTGCCGATGGTCACGTCACCGGCATCGATCTCGGAGCGTAGGCCACCAAGGTTGGCAATGGCAAAATCGACCTTCTTGCCGGTCTTCTTCTGGCCAATCTGGATGTAGGAATCAGCCACGAAGTTACCCAATGTGCTCTGCGGCTTGCCCTTGACCAGGGGTTCGGGGGCAGTTCCCAGTCGCACATTCATCTGGTCGACGAGGGCTTGCTGATAGGGAGCTATAACGTCGCGCATCTCTTGACCGTATGGGCTGAGGTCATAGTCCTCGGGATGCAGTTTCTTGCATTCGATGGTGGATACGCTGTATTTGCATTTGGGATAGCGGCTGCCTTTCTGCATGGTTATCTTCAGGAAGCCCATGGGCAGCATCTTGCCGCCGGTTTGGGTGACGAGTACGGGCTGTTCGTCGGCATCGTTGATATAGACGCCCTCCTCAATGTTGTAGTGAGTGTGGCTGCCGATGATGATGTCAACGCCGTGGATGGCAGGAACAAGGTCGTTGTCAAGCACGCTCTCGCTTTCGCTATCGGTCTTGGGGTTGGGAAGGTAGCCCAGGTGACTCAACACGATGACGAGGTCGCAGCCTTCGCCTCGCAGGAAATCGGCTTCGCGATTGACTGCTGAGCGTGGATCCTCGAACGTGATGCCTTTCCAGTTGCGGTTGGCAATTAGTCCTTCGGGCGACACGGTGACGCCCGTCACACCAATCTTTACGCCATGGCGTTCAAGAATGAGGTGGGGAAGGATATGGCTTTCGAGCGGCGTGCCTTCGCAATGGTAGTTGCAGCTGAGCATGGGGAAGTTGGCTTTAGCCAGCATTTCACCGAGGAATTCCAATCCGTTGTCAAACTCATGGTTGCCCAAAGTGCCAGCCACCAGTTGCTGCTGGTTCATGCACAGTATCTCGAGCTCGCCATTGAAGATGTTGAAGTAGGGTGAACCCTGGAACATATCGCCAGCATCGAAATAAAGCAGGTCGGGATCCTGCTGGCGGAAATATTGAAGCATTGATGCACGTTCCACGACGCCACCCTGTACGGTGCCTTGGCGCGTCTTGCCTGGCTCGAACTGCGAATGGGTGTCGTTGGTGTGGATGATGGTGATCACGGGCGCATCTGGTTGACAACTGGTGCCGATACCGAGGGTGATGCAGAACACGAGAAGGAGTCTGAGAAGCTTATACATAGTGGAATTAGTTTAGTCGGGTTTTCCGGTGCAAAGATACAAAGAAAAATTGAGAATGTCAAGAAGTGTGACAAAAAAATCATTCAAAAAGTGATTTGAGCACATCGACACTTTTCAGACGCCCCATTTCAGGGATGTGCTGGCCCAGGAAAATGAGCAGGGTGTCGAGCAGATAGTCGCGCCCTGCACGATTGACGTCGAGCTGCTGCATCGTGTCGTAATGCGTGTCGAAGAGCTTACAAAACCATCGGGCCGATTCCTCGTTGAGGTAATAGGGATGGAGGATGGGACTTGTGGTGAAGATGCCTTCGACAAGGTCGAAGCGACACCCTTGCTCATAATTGCTGGTATCGACGCTGAAGCCGAGCTGGGCGATGAGTCCGCAGGTGAAGATGAGGTGAAAATTGGCCCATCCCGCCTCGCATTGCTCGAGTATCGTCAGACTGGCGAGGATGTAGTCCCAAAGACGCGGGTTGGCTTCCTCCTCACGCACTGTGTGTGCGATGAGTTCGGCCATATAAAGACATTGCGCCGACTTGTCGGGATGGCTGAGGGTGAGCATATAGGGCGACTGCACGATTTGTGCTTCGCCGATAGACCGTATTTCGTCGGAGGGATTTCCCTTGAACACCAGGTCGAGCACGGTCATGGGCGTCATCATCGTTCGCAGACGGTTAGCACGTTTGCCTTTCGAAGCCAAGGGGATACGACACGTCATCCGACCATATCTCTCGGTGTAGAGATGCACGAACTGCGAATGGTCGTTGATGGGTACTGTGGAGAGTACAATGGCTTGTGTCTTATCGGTTTCGTTGGCCATTATGAAAACGCGGCAGCAAAGTTTGTTAGTTTCGATTGTCAAATTTGCGTGCAAATATAGCGCATTTCGCTTTAAAAACAAAGTTTTCTTCGATTTTTCTTCAAAAAAGTTTGTATATATGAGAAAATTTAACTATCTTTGCACCCGCTTTTGGGCTTTTCCTCCAAAAAGTGCACCTTGGTACACTGCAAGTCCCGGCTTCGTGATCGGGCAATACCAGCGGGAGCGACATGGCGGTGCTTGGCTGGAGAGTTCTTTTGGATGCTTCGTCTTGACGATGACATCGGAGGGGAAGAGCGAGAGCAATACATTTTAAAATAATTATCAAACAATACGCGGCCGCTTGTAACTCCAATGCCGCAAAAACTATTAAAAAACAATGGCAAACCACAAGTCATCAAAGAAGCGCATCAAGCAGACCATTACCCGCAACACCGCAAACCGTTACTATGCCAAGACTGCACGTAACGCCGTTCGCAAGCTCCGTGCCACTACCGACAAGGCTGAGGCAACTGCAGCTCTCCCAAAGGTATCTGCAATGCTCGACAAGCTGGCTAAGAAGAACGTTATCCACGCCAACAAGGCTGGTAACCTCAAGTCCAAGCTTGCCAAGTACGTCAACAAGCTATAAGCTTGTACGAGGGTCGTTTGTGCCCAATAATGCCCGTATTGTGCCCATATTGGACCTTGCGGACATTATTATATTACGCGCGCGTACGCACGTGAATGACTCTTCCGAATAATCGGGAGAAAACTAAAAAACACAATTTTACAACATGTCACAGATTGAGAACAACTACGACGCCAGTCACATCCAAGTCCTTGAGGGTCTTGAAGCTGTGCGCAAGCGTCCGGCCATGTATATTGGCGATACCAGCGTGAAGGGTTTGCACCACCTCGTCAGCGAGGTGGTCGATAACTGTATCGATGAGGCCCTGGCCGGCTATTGCCACAATATCGAGGTCTATATCCTCCCAGGAAACACCATCAAGGTGGTCGATGACGGACGAGGCATTCCTGTGGACATGCATCAGAAGGAGAAGCGTTCGGCTCTTGAGGTTGTTATGACCGTGCTGCACGCTGGTGGCAAGTTCGACAAGAACACCTACAAGGTTTCCGGTGGTCTCCATGGCGTGGGCGTGAGCTGCGTCAATGCCTTGTCGGATAAATTCGTGGCCGAGGTTCATCGTCAGGGTCACATCTATCGTCAGGAGTATGCTTTCGGCAAGCCCGTGACGGGAGTGGAGATCATTGGCGATGCCGAAGATACTGGTACAACCATCATCTTCCATCCTGATGACTCGATCTTCACCGAGACGGTGTTCGAATGGGATCGCCTTGCAGAACGTCTGCGCGACCTTTGCTATCTGAACACGGGCATCCGCCTTTCGCTCACTGACCTGCGTCCAGAGGCCGTCCAGGCTGATGGCAAGCCACGTTTCCAGATGTTCTACAGCACCGAGGGCTTGAAGGAGTTCGTGAAGTGGATGGACGAGAGCCGCACCCCGTTGATTCCCGACATCATTCACCTCATTACCGAAAGCGATGGTGTGCCTGTCGAAGTGGCACTGACCTACAACACCGGCTATTCGGAGACGATCCACAGCTTCGTGAACAACATCAACACCTACGAGGGCGGTACACACCTCGATGGTTTCCGTTCCGCCTTGGGTGGCGCTCTGAAGGAGTATGGCAACAAGGAAAAGATGTTTGAGAAGGCCAAGCTTGCCAACGACATTAAGGCCGAGGACTTTAAGGAAGGACTCACCGCCGTGGTGAGCGTGAAGGTTGCCGAACCACAGTTCGAAGGCCAGACCAAGACCAAGCTGGGTAATGTGGAAGTGCGTCCTGCCGTACAGAAGGCTGTACGCAAGGCTATGGACAATTACCTGGAGGAACATCCCGAACAGGCTCACATCATCATCGAGAAGGTTGTCTTAGCAGCTCAGGCTCGTATCGCTGCCCGTCAGGCACGCGAGAATGTGCAAAAGAAGTCGAAGCTCACAGGCGGTGGCCTGCCAGGCAAACTGGCCGACTGCTCAAGCAAGAATCCCGAAGAATGTGAGATTTTCCTGGTCGAGGGTGACTCGGCAGGTGGTACCGCCAAGTCGGGACGCAATCGCTTCTATCAGGCCATCCTTCCGTTGCGTGGTAAGATCCTGAATGTCGAGAAGGTGCTTATCCATAAGATGCTCGACTCGGAGGAGATTCAGAACATGTTCCGCGCCTTCCGTGTGAACCTGCGTGAGGACAAGACGCTCGATGTCGATAACCTGCGTTATCACAAGGTCATCATCATGACCGATGCCGATGTCGATGGTGCGCACATCGCCACCCTCATCCTTACCCTCTTCTTCCGCTACATGCGTCCACTCATTGATGGTGGATATGTGTATATCGCACAGGCTCCGCTTTATCGCTGCACCATCGGCAAGTACGATGAGTATTGCTGGGACGATGCCGAGCGTGATGCCTTCCTCCAGAACTATGGTCAAGGCAAGGAAGACAGAGTGAAGATCCAGCGATACAAAGGTCTGGGTGAAATGAATGCCGAGCAGCTTTGGGACACCACCATGGATCCGGCTCACCGTCGTCTGAAGCAGGTCAACATCGAGGATGCTATTCAGGCCGATCAGACCTTCTCGCTCCTGATGGGTGAAGAAGTGGCTCCACGACGTGAGTTCATCGAGCAGAACGCCACATACGCCGAGATTGATGCATAAACAAAGAAATCGAAAACTATATAATTAATACAAACCTAACAATGAATATTACAAAGAAAGTCGTAGATGACGTAAATATCGTCCTTAGCCTCGACATCGAGAAGGCCGACTACGCAGAAGCAGTTGAGAAGCAGATCAAGGAGACCCGCAAGAAGGTACAGATGCCTGGTTTCCGCAAGGGTATGGTTCCTGCCAGCCTTGTAAAGAGAATGTATGGCACACAGATCGTTATCGATGAGGTGAACAAACTGATCAACGATTCGATGTACAAGTATATCGCCGACAACAAGCTTAACGTCCTTGGTGAGCCTATGGTTGCTCAGGATCAGAAGCCTGTCGATTTTGCCAACGAAGAGAACTTCACTGTAAGCTTCGACATTGCCATTGCTCCAGAGTTCAGCCTTACCGTTGACAAGAGCGTGAAGGTGCCTTACTACAATATCAAGGTTAACGATGAGATGATCGACAACCAGGTGAAGGCTTATCAGACCCAGTACGGCGAGTATGTAAATGCTGATACTGCTACCCAGGATGACGTCATCAAGGGTGACATCGCCGAGCTTGATGCCGACGGCAATATCAAGGAGGGCGGCATCCTGTACGAAGGCACCACCGTTTATCCTCGCTATATGAAGAGCGATGATGAGAAAGCCAAGTTTGAGGGCGCTAAGAAGTTCTCAAGCGTTGACTTCAATCCTGCAGCTGCCTACGACAACAACGTGAACGAGCTCGCATCGTTGCTTGGCAAGAAGAAGGAGGAGGTAGAAGGCCTGACTTCCAACTTCCGCTTCACCATCACCGAGATCAACCACCACGAGCCAGCCCAGCTCAACGAAGAGTTCTTCAAGAAGGTGTTCGGTGACGAGTGCACCACCGAGGAGCAGTTCCGCAAGACCGTTGCTACTCAGATCGCACTTCAGTACAAGAGCAGCAGCGACTATAAGTTCAGCGTCGATACCCGCAAGACTCTCATCGACCAGGTAGGTGAGCTCAAGTTCCCCGAGGCCAGCCTCAAGAAGTGGCTCCTCTCGAAAGACGAGAAGCGCGATGCCAAGAAGCTCGACGAGGACTTCCCCAAGATGATGGAGGACCTCACCTGGCAGCTCATCGAAGAGAAGATCGTGGCAGCCAATGACATCAAGATCTCTGATGACGACATCAAGGCTGAGGCTACTGGACACGTACAGGCTCAGATGGCTCAGTACGGCCTTACTGACATCCCTGAGGAGTATGTAAAGCAGTACGCCGAGGATATGGTTAAGGATGAGAAGCAGCGCGGCCAGCTCCGTGATAGCGCCATCACCCGCAAGATCATGAACTTCGTCGGCAATGCCATCACTCTCGAGCAGAAGGAGGTAACCTTCGAAGAGTTCCAGAAGCTGCTGGCTTAATGGCGAGAGATAGTGCCTATAGTGATTATCGTTACTATAGATAATATAGTCACTATAGAAAAAACACAAGCGTGTCAAGGGAAATTCCTTGACACGCTTGTCGTTTTAGGGGGCTTGGTTATATCACTTTGATTTTTGCGAATTTCAGCAGGAGGGTTTTGTTCCCGACATGGTCGAAATTGACTGAGATACGTGCGCTGTCGTTGCTGCCATCGACCGAAGTGATGGTGCCTTCGCCGAAACGGTCGTGGGCGATGCGTGTGCCTGCCTGCAAAAGCTGGCCATTGAAGGTGATGGTGGCTGATTCGGATGAAGCAGGGGTGGCCTTGGGCTTCATTCCCTCGGTGTATGCTCCGTTGGGACGAATGGTCTTGCGGATGGGACCGGAGAGATCGAGCGGAGAGGGTTTCTGTTCCGGCCGCTTTTGTGTTTCGGTAAGTTCTCCGGGATGATGCCAGACAATGTTGCGCTTGTCTATCGTCCTTCCCTCTTTGCCAGCTGTGCCAAAGCTGGTGTGCCCACCATAGTCGAAGCCGAACCTTCCACCGCCTGCGCTGCCGTAGTCGGTGCTTGAATCGGGACTGCCGGTCTGCTGGATGAATTGCCTGTCGATATCCTTGATAAATCGGCTTGGACGGCTTGCTTCGCTCTTTCCGTTGCGAAAACGCGACTTGGCATAGCTCATGAAGCAATTCTCTTCAGCACGGGTGATGGCTACATAGAGCAGGCGACGCTCTTCTTCTACACCACCAGGTTCGTTGAGCGACATTTCGGAAGGCAGCAGGTTCTCCTCGATGCCTACGATAAATACATTCTTGAATTCGAGACCCTTGGCCGAATGGATGGTCATCAGGGAAACATAATCGGAGTTCTTGATGTCATCGTCGGCGTCGTGTCCTTCGGGTTCCAAATCTCCGCTCAAAGAGACGTCGGCAAGGAAATCGACGAGTTTGACTTCGCGACCTTCTTCAACGGCTCCCAGTGTAAACGTCTGAATGGCCGACAGAAGTTCCTGGACATTTTCACGACGGCTTATTGCTTCGACAGTGTTGTCCTGAGCCAGGTCGGCTTTGATACCACTCTCGACGATGACGCGATCGCAAAGCTGATAAGCGTTGAGTTGTTCGTTCAGTTCCTGGAAATGCTGGATAAGCGCTGTGAACCCACGCAACTTGGCTGCTGTACCCTTGTTGACATCCAGGTTGTGGGCCTCGGGATCGGAGCACACTTCGAAGAAGGTCTTGCCAGTTGCCACGATGGCTGCAATCTTGTTGATGGTGGTTTGGCCAATGCCGCGAGCCGGATAATTGACTATGCGCTTAAATGCCTCCTCGTCGGCAGGATTGGTTATGAGTCGCAGATAGCTGATGATATCCTTGATCTCCTTGCGCTGATAGAACGACAGGCCTCCGTAGATGCGATAGAGGATGTTGCGTTTGCGCAGGGCTTCCTCGAGCGTGCGGCTTTGCGCATTGGTGCGGTAGAGGATGGCAATGTCGCGGTAGTTGTAACCCTGGTCGTCGTGAAGCGACTGTACACGTCCAGCCACTTGATAGGATTCCTCCAGGTCGGAGTAGGTGCCAGTGAGGATGAGTTTCGAGCCTCGGTCGTTTTCGCTGAAGATTGTCTTGCGTATCTGATCCTTGTTCTTCGCAATGAGCGAATTGGCGGCATCCACAATGTTCTGCGTCGAGCGATAGTTCTGCTCCAGCTTGAAGAGCTTGGTGTCGGGGATCTTGTGCTGCATATCCAGAATGTTGTGGATATTGGCGCCACGGAAAGAATAGATTGATTGGGCATCATCGCCCACGACGCAGAGATGACCGTGCTTGGCAGCGAGTTGTTCGACGATGAGATGCTGGGCACGGTTGGTGTCCTGGTACTCATCGACGAGCACATAGCTGAAATACTGCTGGTAGAACTCGAGCACATCGGGATGGTCGCGGAAGAGGATGTTGGTATAGACCAACAGGTCGTCGAAGTCCATTGCTCCTGCCTGGAAACAGCGGTTCCAGTAGTTCCGGTAGATAATGTGCAGCAGTGGGCGCTTGGAGCGTGCATCATAGGTGAGCAATTCCTTGTTTGCGCTGTACATACCCGGAGTAATCAGGTTGTTCTTCGCGTTTGAAATCTGAGCCTGCACGCTGTTAGGCTTGTAGATCTTGTCGTCGAGCTCCATCTCCTTGATGATGGTCTTGATCAAGGAGCGGGAGTCGGTCTGGTCGTAGATGGTAAAGTCGGAACGAAAACCCAGACGACCCGCTTCGCGTCGGAGGATACGGCAGAAGAGCGAGTGAAAGGTGCCCATCCAAAGTCGTCGGGCGGGTGCAGGACCAACAATCTGCTGGATACGTTGCTGCATCTCGGTGGCTGCCTTCTTGGTAAAGGTCAGTGCAATAATGTCCTGGGGGCGGTATCCGTGGGTCAAAAGATAGGCAATCTTCATGGTCAAGACGCGCGTCTTGCCCGAACCTGCACCGGCAATTACAAGTTGAGGGCCGTCGCAGTATTCTACGGCGGCCCGTTGGCTTTCATTGAGTGATGATAGGTAATTCTCCACTATTATTGAAGATTTTTAGAATCTGTAACCGATGGTGACATCGACATTCTTTTCGCCGAAGTTCACGTCAATGGGCTCAGTGGGTGCAAAGTCACCGGGATAAGCGGCAGCATGAATTTTCGAATGATGGTACATGAAGGCTGCGTCAATGTACCAGTTCGCGCCGCTCCAGCCCAAACCTCCCGTGATGTAGTATTGGTTGCCAAGGGTTTGGTAGTTGACTTTGGTAGTCTCATAGAAGCACTGGTTGATGTCGCCGGCAGCAACGTTGCCGTAGAGGGCTTCGTCGGTAAAGGGTGATGTGACGAATGCATATCCCAGACGACCGCTCAGATTCTTTGTGATACGATACTCGCCACCAACCTTGAAGGTGTGTTGAGGCTGCAGGTAAGTGTCGATGCAGTCATTGGCGTAGCTGAAGTAGTTGTCGGTCAAGCCATAGCTGCGGTTATGAGAGTATTCCATGGTCGTGAAGTCGCGAAGGTCATACTCGACGCTCAAGAGTCCTCTTGTGCCAAAGATGTAGGCTGCTGAGAACTGATATTCCCAAGGTGTGCTGAACTCATATTTCCAACTGTCGTAGTATGTGCTCCAATCGCTCACATGCTCGTCATCGGTAATCATGGATCCCTCGTAGTATTCGCTGATGGTGGTCCATGTAGGAGTGTGTACAGATGCACCAATTCGCCAACTGTCGAAAGGAGACCAGATTACACCCGCTTTGAAGTCGATGCCAGAACCTTTGAATTCAACTTTGTTGTCATACGCAATGTAACTGCCATCGTAGTCGTAAGAATAGTCTTCGTCAAATTCAGTCCGCTGGATTGACCGATAATCCGAGATGCTCATCGTGGCTCCCAAGTAGAAGACATCGTTGAAGTTGAAGGCACCGGAGATGTTGTAATGATCCAAGCGTGTGTCTTCATCGACGAAAAGGCGCTTGTAGGCTGTCTGTCCTTTCATCGGATCAATCACAGCGTGAGGATTGTGGGGATCATCGACAATGGCATAGATGTCGTAGGCCATCATTGAAAGGAATGGTGCCTGCGAGCCGTTGTTATACCAGTCGAATTCCGTTTGAGGAGACAGTGTTCCGCCAAGATAGTTGTTGGCCTGATTCGTAAGGTACTGACCAAAGCTGCTTCCTCCATCAATGATGGTATTGTATTTCGAATTGTTCTCGTACTGACGGTCGATGCTGAGGGCGAAGTTGAAGTTCACGAGGTTGTCGCTATTGGGCGTGCGGTAAGAGAAGATCGCTGCCAGGTTCGAGAGAGCAAAGTTGTGGTCGCTATTGGTGGCTTCTTCCGAACCTTTCGATTTTGTGCCAGTGAATCCCCAGTGTGGGGTGATGGTCAAAACATTGGTTCCGCGATAAATAGCCAAGCCGGCAGGGTTGTCGGTGATAACCGATGGGTCGCCACCCAATGCGCCAAAGGCTCCTGCCATCGACCGATAGCGAGCAGTTCCACTAATGCTTTCGGAGCCAATATGTGCGGCATTGACAATATTTTGTGCGTTTGCTGATGCAGCAACCAATAGGATGGCGGCTACTGATGTTATAATTCGTTTCATATATATGAGGATGTTCGAATTAAATATTATGCTTTTTCACGTTGATTTTCAAGATAGCGGCCATCCCTGATAGGATGCCGCTATCGATTTAGCTTTTATCGACGACCGCCGCCGCTGTGTCCACCGCCGCCACCGCTGTGGCTGCCACCGCCGCCACCGCCGCCGCTGTAGCTGCCGCCGCCACCGCCACTGCGTGTGCCGCCACCGTAGCTTCCGCCACTATAGCCGCCACCGCTGCTGCGAGAGCTTCCGCCGCTGTAGCCGCCACCGCCGATGTGAAAGCCGCCAACGCCTCTTCCGCTGACACTGGCACTGCCGCGTGAACTGCTGCGGGTACCGCTAACACCAGTTTGGCGTGTGCTTGTACGTCCTGTGTCGGACTGGCGTACACCATTGGCGCTACGTCGAGCACTGCTGTTGTCGAAGTTGCGATTGCTGCGCGAGCTTACGGCAGGGTTGTTGCCCGATCCAGGACGAGTGGATGTTCTGCCATCTGCGCCTATAGTACCGCGCGATCCGTTACCGCCGCGAGTACCGTTGCCACCACGTGTTGCCACGCTGCCGCCATCACGTCCGCGATTGCCGCGGCGCATGTCGCCTCGCATGTTGCTGTTGCGAAGGTTGGCACCATGACGGCTGGCAATTCCCGGCTGGGTGGAGATGGAAGAGGTGCGTGTATTATCGCGTCCGCTATGGAAGCCGTTTCGACCATAGTGATTCCCCATTCCATGCCCATCGTAATGGGCATAGTGTCCACCCATGTTGTTGCGGTAGCCACCTCCACCACCATACCAGTATGGACCCCAGTAGTGGGGATAAGGATGATAGAAGGGAGAGTACCATCCGCCGTACCATCCGGTGTAGTAGCCATAGTTCCAGCCATACCACCAGCTGCCCCAGTGATAACCGAAGGCGGGAGTGACATACCACCAGGGATCCCAGTAGCAGTAATCCCAGAAGTATGGATCCCAATATGCAACGTCATACCAGGGGTCCCACATCCACCAGGTGAATCGCGGATTGTGGAAGCGGCGAATACGGTTGCTGTTATAATACTGCTCCACCACGTAAATGGTGTCGGGCACAGCTTTGGGTTGAGCGGAAAGCATCAAGCTGTCGCTCTGCAGTGTTATTTCAGGCGTAGTGTTGAACGAAGACGACCGACGGTTGTAGGCGTCAACGTCCCAATCGTCATTGGCTTTGGTGGACCAAACGTCATTCGAAGTCGATTCGTAAGCCTGCTTGCGGCTGTTCTTACGGCTGTAATAGACGTCGTCCTGAGCCTGGGTCGAGATTGCTGCGGGAAGTGTGACTACCACTGCCAGTGCAGCTAGAATCAAACGTTTCATCATTGCTATCTAGGTTTTAATTTTCAGTGTTTGGACGGGGAATCCTAATAAAAGTTTAAAAAAACTTTGATTAATTTGGCCTTGACAAGCAAAAAAATAGCTATATTTGCAGCGATGAAAAGAGATTTAACAAAAAGGGGCTTCAATTAACATTTGAATTTTAACATTTAACACTTTATGGATTATATAGAAGTCAAATTAATGCCCACACCGTTTGCCGAAGAGACGTGTGATGTCCTTGCTGCCCTATTGGCTCCGCTGGGTTTCGATTCATTTGCTACGGAAGGTGGTGAGACCGCCTGTCTTAAGGCATATATATCAGAGAAACAGTTCTCAGGCCATCAACTCGATGCATTGCTTGCCAATCTGCCCTTGCCTGATGTGAAGGTGACATGGGAATCACAGGTGATCGAGATGCAGGATTGGAACCATCAGTGGGAGCAAAGCCGGCAGTTCGAACCCATCGTGGTGGGAGAGGAGTGCTGTGTGCATTCGCCGCTCACTCCTGCCAGCCAGATTCCCGCGTGCCGATATGATGTGATCATCGATCCGCGTATGTCGTTCGGATCGGGAACGCACGAGACGACAAGCCAATTGCTTGAAGAGATTCTGGAAATCAAGCCGACGGGCAAGGTGCTGGATATGGGAACAGGTACGGGCGTACTCGGCATTCTGTGTGCCCTTGTTGGCGCCGAACAAGTGCGTGCCATCGAGATTGACGACTGGGTGGCTGCCAATGCTGTTGACAATGTGCTCTACAATGGATTGGCCGGACGAATGAAGGTAGAATGTGGAGATGCCTCACTGCTCGCCGAAGGTCCTACTTACGATCTCGTTCTAGCCAACATCAATCGCAATGTCCTTTTGCAGGACATGGAGCGTTATGTTGGCGTTATGCGCCCGGGCGCCACCTTGTTGATGAGCGGATTCTACGAGACAGATGTCCCAGCCATCCAAGCTTGCGCCGAACAGCTGGGTCTTGTTTATCATCATCACCGTAGTCGTCACGACTGGGTGGTGATTCGGTTCAATAAATAATATTCGTATTGTTCTGGACTGTTTAGACTATCTAGATCACTAGATTTCTGGTTTATTCTTCGTCTGTTTCTGCCTCATCGAAGTTGACAAGTCCTTGGGGCAAGTCCATAAGGATGGTTTCGTTCTCGTCGTCAATACCTAAGATAAGGTCATCGGCGGCGGGAATCATTATTTCTTCCCCATCGTGTTCGACGATGAAAAGCACATTCTCGGTCAGGTCGTTGATGTCCACAATCTCGCCTATAGGGCCCAAGGTCTTGTCAATGAGCTGATAGCCGATGAATTCAAGGTCTTCCTCAACCTTTTGATCATATTGCTTTTGTTCTTCGGGTGTGAAACACTTGCGGTCGAAGTATAGTTTCAGTCCGCAGAAGGGTTCTGCCTTTTCAGCCGAGTCGATGTCTTCAAACTTCAGGAGTGCACTTTCTGAAGAGCGAAAACGCAGACTTTCGAGGAAGAATGGAACATAGATGCCATCCAGTTCGCACACCAGGTAGGGGCAGTGCTCCACCTCGTCGATGATGCTGTCGGTGATGCGAGCCTGCATCTCACCTTTCAGGCCGTGGAGCTTGGCGATGAAGCCCACTTCGATAAGTTGTTGCTCGGTAATCATCTTACATTCCTATTTTCAGTTCGTCGTCATCGATGGAGCCGATGCCTTCGTTGTTGCGCTGATAGCTGTAGGCACGTCCTTCGATGTCAATTTTGCCGATGCCCTCGTTCGAGACAATAAGGCTGTCCACATAGGCTTCGATGTCCACCTTTCCGGCACCCTTGTTCACCACTTCGAGCTTGGGGCAGGTCACGTGGTCGATATCAACCTTGCCGATGCCTTCCAGTTCCACGCGAATGGGCTGTTCCTGTTCGATTTGTCCGTCGAATTCAACCTTTCCGATGCCGCGCATCCAGAGGTTGGTGATGTAAGGGGCCGTGAGATATACCTTCAGGTTCAAGTTGCCCAGATTATTCTTGTGGCCCAGCTGGTCGTCCTGCGTGATGAGCATCTTTCCGTCCTCCTCTTCGATGATGGTGTGCTTCAGCAAGAAGTCAGCACCATTGACGCGTACGCTGCAGCTGTCTCCCTTGCGGTAGATCACCTGCCCGATTCCCTGAACCTCCACCTTGTTGAAGGCTGGGATGGAATAGATTGAGTCACAATAGACTGCACTGCCTCGGTTCTCCCAATCGTCGTCGTCAATATCCCAATCGACGCCATTGATGACGGAACTCCAGTCCACGTCGTGCCACTTTTGCGATAGTCTGTTGATGCTGGTCCAGCCAATCAGTGCAGACAGGAGCATCAGTGCGAAGAGAATGATGTAGGTAAGTCCGCTGGCGGGAGTGCGGTCGCGATGGAAGAATCGATAGATCGTGTAGATGATGAGAGCGATGAACGCCAGTGCAGCCAGAACAAGGGCGAGGATGGTCCATTTCTCGGGAGCGATCACTGATCCGATCAGCGAAGTGCCGCCTGCAGTGAGGCCGGTTGCCAGTCCGAAGAGGCTTGCTACGAGGCTGAACAATACGGCAAAGAGGGCGAAGAGCACAACAGCGATGACGAAGAGAACGGGGATGGCCAACAGTACAAGAAGTATCTTGAAGCAGATTGCCATCAGTCCTGTGAAGCTGCCCAGGCATCCGCTGTTGTTCTGCTGCGTGCTTGTCGAAGGATCGTCATAGCCCAGCACCTGCGACTTGATATTCTCGGGGTTTACCTCCATACCCTTCATGCGGAGGCGTTCTTCGGCGGTCTTTGCCTCGGGAGCACAGAGCCAGACTATCAGATAGATGGGAATGATGGGGATGGCAAGGCCAAAGAGGGTCAGCACCACGAAAAGCAGACGCCAGACGATGGGGTCACCGTTGCCGAAGTAGTGTGCTAAGCCTGAGAGAACGCCACCTACCATTTTGTCCTGAGGGTCGCGGTAGTAGCGACGATGGCTCATCCAGTCCCTGGTTTTCGAGCCTGCATTACGAACAGAGTCTTTTATCTCTTGCTTGAACTGTTGGCTTCCGTCGGTCGATTGCTGACCATCATTGTTCGTATTTTGTCCATCGTCAGTGGGCCGCGCTTCGTTGTCGGTCTGTGATCCACCCAAATCTTCGGGATTGCCGATTTCCTGGATGATGCTTCTCACCTGTTCGATGGTGATCGATTCGTTGCCTGCCTGTTTCAGTTCCCAGAAGAGTTCAGCTACGCGGTGTTCGATGTCGTCCGAGATTTCGTCGCCTCCTTCCTGCTTGCTGAAGTAACTCTTCATGTTGTCGAGATACTGTCTGAGCAGCTGGTGTGCGTCCTCGTCGATGGCGTATAGCGTGCCGAATAGATTGATGTTTATACTCGTTTTCATATTCTTGACGTTTTGATGTTTGATGATTTGGTTTCCTTTACATATATTATACTATTCGTGGGAAATGACGACTTCGCTGCCATTGTGGAGGATGTTGACGGTGTTGGTCAACTCGTTCCAGGCCGAGTCGAGGTGTCGGAGGAATTCCTCACCATCGAGCGTCAGCGCGTAGTATTTGCGCGGAGGTCCTTGGGTCGATTCCTGCCATTCGTATTTCAGCAGCCTATCATTCTTCAGGCGTGTCAGCAGGGGATAGAGGGTGCCTTCCACCACGATGAGTTGGGCCTCTTTGAGCTGCTGAATGATGTCGGAGGCGTAGGCCGGCCCTTTGTGCAGTAAGAGAAGGATGCAGTACTCCAGCATTCCTTTCCGCATCTGCGATTTAGCGTTTTCCGTATTCATTTTGCTTCTTTTTATTTTGTAAGATGTTTTTTTTCGGCTATTTTGTTTTGCCGCTGCAAATATATGCATTATTTTAGTACCTTGTATTGCAAAGTACATTACATTTAAGATAATTTTACAAAATACTTGTAATTTCGTGCGTTTGTTAACGTTTGTTTGCAGGAAAATAACTGTTTTTGTGCTTCGACAAAATATTTTCGCCAAAAAATTTGCACAATCACGATTTAGTGTTTATCTTTGCGGCGTTGAAATGCTTTATTCATTCTTCAGAGACTACATTTATTTATTATAAACTATCAATTATCCATCAGAAACATGGCAACTTTGATTTTAATTGCGGTCATTGCCGTTGCGGCTATCATTCTCATCGGCATGTATATCGTTTACAACAACCAGGAGGTTGCTCTTCGCAAGGAGGCAGAAGCCCAGAAGGGCAAGGTAGAGAGCGTACACGACCAGATGTGGAAGGTTATCCAGCAGAAGGCTGGTGTCTCCGATGAGTATCGTGAAACGTTCGAGAAGGTTTACCCCGAAATCATTTCGGGACGTTACAACCAGGACGGTGGTACGGCTATGAAGTGGATTCAGGAGAGTAACCCCGACTTCGACACCAGTCTCTATAAGGACCTGATGCAAGCCATCGAGGTACAGCGTTCCTATTTCACTCAGGCTCAGACACGTATGCTCGACATCATCCGTCAGCGTGACACACTGCTTGAGACCATTCCTGCCAAGTTCTTCATCTCGAACAAGAGCAAGATTGACTACACCATCATCTCCAGCACTCGCACCAAGACTGTCACTACGACGGGCATTGACGACGAAGTCGAACTTTTCAAGAAGAAATAATCTGCAGAAGTGCATCGCTTAGCCTATCTACTTCCTCCAATTGCCCTCTTTGCCCACTGGTTGTGGGTCTATCAAGGAGGGGGCGACGCCTACCGTGTACCCTATGAGTTCTACGCGGTAGCGCTTGTTGTGACCGAAGGTTTAGTAGGTTTGGCGCACTATCTGGCACGTCGTGCGGGCCTCGATACCGAGTTCCTCAGTGGCTACGTCACCGAGGTACGCCACTATCGCGAGTGGACCGAGCGTCAGGTTTATCTCGAGACCGTCCGTGATGGCAGGGGTAATACGCGCACCGTGCAGCGCGTGCGTTATGTCCATCACCCCGAATATTGGACGTGGACACTCAATACGGGCCATGTCGAGAACATTTCACATGCCATCTTCGATCAGCTGGTATGGCTTTGGGGAGGACATATTTCCTACTTCTCGACCTTCCATGCCAATTGTGTGGCAGGTGGCGGTGGCGACCTTTGCGTGTGGGACCAGGTCATCGAGCACATGCAGACGCAGACCTATCCCCATCGTTACGACAACCCCCTCGACCGCTCGAACTCCATCTTCCGCTACGAGGAGGTTTCCAGGCAGGAGGCGCAGGAACTGGGGCTTTACGACTATCCGGCAATCCACAACTACGAGCAGCAGCCTATCATCGGACTCGACATAGCCACCGATGCCGACCAGCGAGCCTTCCAGTTGCTCAATGCCACGATGGGCAGTTCGTGCCAGGTGCATTTCTTCGTGCTCATCTACGATGCGAGCAAGGGCCTGACGATAGGCGAGAAGCAACGTGCCTACTGGCATGGCGGCAACAAGAACGAGTTCACCATCTGTCTGGGCGTGGAGCGTCCCAAGGTGAGCGATTCGTCGGACGATATCGGCGAGGATCCCTACGTGCTCCGTTGGTGCAATGCCTTCAGCTGGATGGACGAACCCCAGATGGAGATTGCGCTGGAGAGCTGGGCACGCGACCACGATGGCGAACCTCTCAATCTGCAGCAGTTCGCCAACTGGCTTCGCGAGAATATCCAGCTTTGGCAGCGGAAGGAATGGAAGGACTTCAAGTACATCGCCAACCCTATGACATGGTGGCAGCTTCTCATCGTGTTTGGCACAACATTGCTCGCTTGTGGTGGTGCCTGGTATGTATTGATCAACTTTCGATAACTATCTTTTATAACACTGATAATCCGCGGTAGTCCAATCGACTGCCACGGATTTTTAAGACTCACATCCTTATGAAAAAACTCTTGACTTCCTTGTGTTTCCTCTACTGTTTGGCAGGAGGGTCAATCGTAGCAAACGAGGTGCCACAAGTGGCTAATGTACTGGCACGTCAGACAACTTCGCTCAATGGCTCCTGGAACTATATTGTCGATGTGCAGGAGGAGGGCTACTACGACTATCGTATGAAGCCCATGCGTTGGGGCTTTTTCGTCAATGCCAAGCCGCAGCGTCCCGAAGACCTCATCGAGTACGACTTCGACAAGGCTCCGACCATGCAGGTACCTGGCGATTGGAACACTCAGGACGAACGTCTGTTCTTTTATGAGGGTACCTTGTGGTTCAAGCGTTCTTTCGACTGGCGTCCCAACGGGAACCATCGCACCCTGCTCTATTTCGGTGCAGTCAACTATGATTCATATGTCTATGTCAATGGCAAGTTTGTCGGACACCATGTGGGAGGTTTTACTCCTTTCAACTACGATGTGACCGATGAGTTGAAGGAGGGTGAAAACTTTGTCATCCTCAAGGTCGATAACAAGCGCCACGCCGAGAATGTTCCTACCCAGATCTTCGACTGGTGGAATTATGGCGGCATCACTCGTGACGTGATGCTCATCGATGTCGCTCCCACCTATGTAGAGAATTATTGCCTTCGTCTTGCCAGTACAGAAGTTGACAAACGGGGCACTCGTCCCGTCTCCTTCTGCGTCAAGCTCAATAAGGCAGAGGCAGGGCAGCAGGTCACGCTCGATATCCCCGAACTGAAACTGCATCAGGTTGTTACAACCGATAATGAAGGCACGGCTTCAGTGACTATGAAGGTCAGGAAAGTGCAGCTATGGTCGCCCGAAAATTCCAAGCTTTATCAGGTGGAGATTCGGTTGGGTGAGGAGATTATCAAGGATGAGATAGGCTTCCGCACCATCGAAACGCGTGGCAAGCAGTTGCTGCTCAATGGTCAACCCATCTTCCTCAAGGGAATCAGTATCCATGAGGAGAAACCCAATGGTGGAGGACGTGCCAATTCGACCGAAGATGCCCACACGCTGCTTTCATGGGCAAAGGAACTGGGCTGTAACTTCGTTCGCCTTGCTCATTATCCCCATAACGAATATGCTGTGCGTGAGGCAGAGCGAATGGGCATTCTCGTCTGGTCGGAGATTCCCGTCTATTGGACCATTGCATGGACCAATCCTGACACCTACAAGAATGCCGAGCGCCAGTTGACCGACATGATTCTACGCGATCAGAACCGCGCCAATGTCATCATCTGGAGCATTGCCAACGAAACGCCCCATTCGCCCGAACGCGACCAGTTCCTGAGTCGTTTGGCGTTGCACGCTCGTTCGCTCGACACCTCACGTCTCATCTCCATGGCGATGGAGGTTACATCGGCTTCCAACTTCAAGAATCGTCTGCAGGACAATATGCACGAATATGTCGATGTGGTAAGTTTCAACCAATACATCGGCTGGTATCGTGACGTGAACGATGCGGCGAAGATGTCGTGGGAAATTCCTTACGACAAACCAGTCATCGTCAGCGAGTTCGGTGGTGGTGCCAAATATGGCCTTCATGGGGAGAAGAATCAGCGCTGGACGGAAGAATTCCAGGAGAACCTCTATCGCGAGAACTGCGCCATGCTCGACAAGGTTGAGGGCTTGGCTGGCACCTCTCCCTGGATTCTGAAGGACTTCCGCTCTCCTCGTCGTGTGCTCAATGGTGTTCAGGACTACTACAATCGCAAAGGACTCTTCTCCGATAACGGAGAAAAGAAAAAGGCCTTTTATGTGCTGAAGGAGTGGTACGAACAGAAATAACGACGATATGATTGTAGAAAACTTGCTTTGAATAGAGATTCAGCAATCTACAACAACGGCATGACCAATTTTGGCTAAGATTGGTCATGCCGCTATTGTTTTATACCCAATTTTGGCCAAGAAAGGTTATGCCACGATGGGCGCATACCCGATCTTGGCTAGGAAAGGTCATGCCTCGATAGGAGCATACCCAATTTTGGCCAAGAAAGGTTATGCCACGATGGGCGCATGCCCAATCTTGGCCAGGAAAGGTCATACCACGATGGGCGCATACCCAATCTTGGCCAGGAAAGGTCATGCCACGATGGGCGCATACCCAATCTTGGTCAGAAAAGGTTATGCCGCGATAGAAGCATACCCAATCTTGGCCAGGAAAGGTTATGCCGCGGTAGACGCATACCTAATTTTGGCCAAGAAAGGTCATTCTTCTGGAGGAGAATAACCAATCTTGGCCAAAAAAGGTTATAAGGCAGGATGTCATAGCTGACGTCCTTCACTTGTTTGAGTTTTCGATGACCACGGATGGATGGTCCTTAATAGGAGAATGGCGATGACTGCTCCGCAAAGACACATGAACATATCCGACTGTGTATCCCAGATGTATCCTTGTGTACCCAGGAAAGCTTCGGTGTCTTCCGGATTGCCCAAAGACGAGAGCCATTCAATGATTTCGTAGAGGGCTGCAACGGTCATTGAGATGCAGAACGAGAAGAAACTTATCCACCTGAAAGATGTAAGCGGAGTGCAGCGACGTATGATTTCCACCGAAACAAGGGCAGGTGTGAATCCTTGCATGAAGTGTCCTATCTTGTCGTAGTTGTTGCGTTCGAAGCCGAACCAATACTTCATCCATTCACCAAGGGGTACTTTAGCATAAGAATAATGTGCACCGACAAGCAAAAGCGCCATGTGAATGGTGATAATGACATAAATAGAAGTGGGGAATTTAAACTTCTTATAGGTGAAGAGGAGGATAGGTAGTGCGATTATGACAGGCGCAGCTTCAAGCGCCCAGGTGAGATAGGTGTCCTGCACATTGATTGCTGACCATATGAAGACTATGACGACAAAGGACAGTAGCAAGAGGTGGAGCCGATTCGTTTGATTCATAGCTTGTCGTTTTGTTAGAGTCTCTTCACTCAAAATATCAATAGTCGATTATTGTGGTTTGAGCTGGTGGAATGGTGATGGTTTTTCCATCGATGAAGAGCGTGCCGGGACCGATGCCGAGAGGGGTGGTTAGGGTAACTTTATGCTTGGAGACTTCGATACGGATAGGACCGAAAGGCGTGGGTACAGCTCCGCGCATCCAGTCGAGGTCGGATAGATGAGGTTTTGCCTGCCATGTGGTATAACCAGGAGAAGTCGGCTCGATGCCGAGGTAATAACGGCCGAGCAGATAGACAGGGCTGGCTCCCCAAGCATGGCAGAGTGACTTGCCATAGGGACGACCATACATCGTTAGGTGTTCGTCACCCTTCATCTCGGGATTGTATTTCTCCCAAAACGTTGTGGCTCCTTCGCGAAGCATGCCGCCCCAGTAGGCTTTGATTTCGGAGAGGACATCGTCGTGCTGTCCGAGTTGACAGAGAGCGGCGAGTTCGTAGAAACACATGTAGGGTGTGGTAATGGCTGGTACTTCGGGGTTCTGCATCACGTGCTGCAGGATCTCGCGTTGGCGCTGCTCGTCGGCATAGCCATAGAGGATGGCGAACATGCTGGCGAACTTGTTGACCTGAGGGTTGAGGTCGGGTTCGAGGGCGTGGAGATAGGCATGGGAGGCAGGGTTCCAGAAGGTCTTGTCGATTTTCGAGCGGAGTTCGGCAGCCTTGGCTCCATAGTCCACATCGGGATAGGAGAGGTGCAGGTTGCTCATCTGAAGGTCGGAGAGCGGGCCAACAAGATCCTTGCAGAGCTGCATGGTCTCGAGACTCTTGCAGAAAAGGAACTGTTCGAAGCATACGATGCCACGCTTGTGCATCGGGAAATCGACCCAATCGATGAAGACCCAGTCATCGGGCTGACCGATGGCCCAACCCTCAGAGAGACGGCCCAGGCAGTAGTCCATGAGGGTGAGCATGCGCGGATACATCTCGCAGACGAAGTCGCGGTCACCTGTGTATTGATAATAGTCATAGACTGACTTGAACCAGTAGAAGGTATAGTCGAGGATGGTGTTGATGTGGGACGAGACGGGATCCTTGCCGCGCAACTGACGAATGGTGCGCTTCACGGTGTCGCTGTCGAAGCGCAGATAATAGTTCATCAGATAGGACTGAATGGCATCGCCCGACCAGGTCCAGCGGTCGCGCTTGATGCCGTCCATCATGAATTCGCGTGTGGTGAGGTCCATCGTGTAAGCGCCGACCTGCCAGATGCGGTTGAGTTCGTCGTCGGAACATTCGAACGAACCGCTGCGCGTGAGGTCCTGCGGCAGATATTCGTACTCCATGCTGACACTTTCGACTGTCATCCCCTCAGGAAGCACGACCTGCACGAAGCGGAAGGCTTTCGATTCGGGAACGACGAAGCGCGGACAGGTTTCGACCATGAGTTTGTCGAGTGTCTCGCAATAGTCCTTGTCGAGCGCTTCGGCTTCGCTTTCGCCGTAATAGAGTTCGACGATGCCGTGGCCTTTGACGCCGTTGAGGACGATGTAACCCATGGTCTCCTTGCCGAAATCGATGAGAAGGGTTGTGGCTATCCCGTTCGAAGGTTGGTCGGAAGATGAGCCCGACAAGACGCGCGTGGATACTGCCTTCCATTCTTCGCGTGCAAGGCGGAAGAGGGAAGGACGATCGGAGGGCGTATTGAAATTCCAGAACCCTGGTTCAAGGTAGATGCCCGAACCGTGTGCGACACCATTTTCGTCAATCCAGATCTTGTCCTCATGGGTGACGCGCCAGGAGGCGTCGGATTTGATGGTTTCTCCCTCGATGAAGAGGGCTGGAGGCGTGGCGGGATTGTGGACCTTAATGTTGATTTTATGTCGGCCTGCAGGAACCAACCATTCGGCGGGTTCGCCGAACTGCAACTTGCCATCGAACATGAAGTTGTAGCGACCCTCCACATAGATGCGGATGGTTTCGGGCTTTGCCAATTCATATTCGCGACTGAATTCGACAGTCGCCCAATGGCTGTCTTGTTTCCAGAAGGGTGGGAACATTGCACCGCGTTCGGTGCGTCGGTTGTTGAAGCGATTGCCGAGCCAGATTTCAAAGTCGGCGGGGTACCAAAGCCAGGTCATGGGAAATGGGGTTTGAGGAGACCCCCTCGGTCCCCCTGCTTAGGGGGAGGACTTGCTTGTCGGGGTTTGGTTCTTCCCCCTAAGCAGGGGGATTAGAGGGGGTCTGGGTTCGAAAGGTTATTTTTTGGGCTTGCGCGTTTGGAGGAGGGGACGGATACGTTTGATGTCGTCGAGGCTCATTGAGGGGATGGGGTCTGTGCCCTCCCAAAGCCAATGTCGGCAGCCAGGGTTGTGGAGGATGGAGTCGGGGACGTTGGGGCCGTTGTTCTGCCAGGTGTTGCCGGGACCATTGGCATTCTGCAGGAACTTCTCGGCAGGGCACCAGTTGTCCTGCACGGTGATGAACGAGGACCCTTCGTCGGTGTAGAGGTAGAACCAATGGTTCGGGTCGTGGACGTAGGAGGGGTTGCAGATGCTGTCGATGACATTCTCGGTGATGTAGGTCTTGGGCTGTGCACTGAGGGTGTAGATGCCTGCCACGTCGTACATATGGCGTGCATATCGGGTGATGCGGTTGCGATAGACCTCGTTACCACTCATGCAGTTGACCGACTGCGTCCATCCCCAGCCCAACGAGATACCCGTGTAAGGCACGTTGCGGATTGTGTTGTAGGCAATCAGCGCATCGGTGACCCATCCGGCCGAAATAGCGGGAGTGCCCCAATCTTCAAGTCCGGTATTCTCTATCCAGTTGTTGGCAACGATGAGCCCACGGCAGAGCTGTCGAGGGTCTTGGGGTGAGTAGGGTAGATGCCCTTCGAAAGACTCTGGACTGAAAGACCCAGCTACAATAGCTGCTCCTCCTATATTATAAAAGATGCAGTTGGCGACGATGCAGTCTTGGATGCCTTCCTTGAAGTCGAGACCTGTGGATGCGGTTTGTGAAAATGAGCATTGGTCGAAGGTGATGCGCTGGGCATTGTGAACACGGACTGCTGCCGCAGGACGACCACAGAAAGCCTGGTTGTCGAGCTTGTGATTGCGGTCGGGACGAACGATGGAAGGTCGTAACTTGTAGCCCTCGATGAGATACATGCCAGCCTGGAGCGGCACGTGACCGTGGGTGGAAGGACGCATCCAAGTGGTGCCAGAGAAGGCGAGCTGACGAATCACGACATCGTGAACGGGACGTTCGGGTGTGCCTTCAATGATGAGGATGTTCTCGAGAGCGGGCACATAGGGGATTAGTTCTCGGTTCGAATCCGGGTGCAGCATCCAGTCTGCCTCTTCGGCATTGCGAGGATAAAAGTACAGTTTGTGCGAACCGGTGTCGTGAAACCATTCGCCCGGTTCATCCAAGAGGGCGAAATGATTGGTGAGATAGAAGGGCGAAGCGTGTTGGCCGGTGAATGGAAGAGGCCAGGGATGTTCCCAAAAGACATCTGCCTCGGGTTCGTGAAACCTGATGGCAGCAGAGTCGCCTTGGATCGCGATTGTCTTGATGCGCAGGTTATTGGTGCACCACATCGTGTGCAACACCATCTCGGTATGTCCTATACCCTGACGAGCAATCTTACGGATGGCCGGCGTGGCGGGGACATAGAGAATGCGTCGAGTCTTGTCAAGGCTCAGGATGCGTGACATTTGCTCGTACTCGTCCTGTTCGGAATCACCGCCAACGGGAACATCCTGGGCACGCACAGCCTTGATGGGGCTGTAGAACTGGCGGAAGTCGATGGGGTAGCCATTCCATTCGGGGACGTCGGCTACAAGCAGTTTGCCCTGTCGTTTCCATCGGGTGATGGGCATACCACCGCTCAGTTCGCTTCCTTCGATCGACGAATTGCCGGTGATGACGAGAGGCGCTTCGGGCGTGCCGCTGTCCTCGGGACGGATGCGGATGGGCTCGGTGAGGAGAAAGCGTTCGGGCGTGTCGGGATAGTCAATGATGATGGCTCCTTCGTTCCAACCCGTGCGTCGCTTTTCACGAGCCAAGCGCAAGGCCTGCTGGTAGGAGGCGACAGGCGAGAGGACGGTCCCCTGGCACGTATCGTTGCCGAGAGGCGATACGTAGATATGAAAATCCTCAGCCCAGCCTTTCGAGAAGGTTAGGTTGAGGATAAGTGTTGCAATAAAGATGGACAATCTATTCATCGTGCTGGTGTTTTGTCCTATCTATTGCCAAAATCCAATCGAGATCAGCGCTTGTCGGGCACGCCGTACTGATTCCACTGCTCTTGGTCGAACATCGTCTTGATGCCATTCTTGCCGGCGTATAGATCACGCTTCAGACCACTGAGGATGGTGTGGCATCTTACGCGATGCTTCGAGAGAGCCTCCTCTTCGATGGCAACTGCCTCTCCTTCGCGGGTCATTTCCTCACAGGCTTTTTCCAGACGCTCGATGATAGAAAGGTCGTAGCCCTTGGTTTCAAGATAGGAACGATTTTTCTTAAGTCCCTCGATGAGAAGTTGTGCCTTCTCGATAGGGTCACTGTAAATTTTGTTCATAGCGGATATTAATTTTATTTATATGGTTTACAGTAAATGATTTTAATTTAGCAACTTCCCCAACAAAAGAAAGGGGAATGTGTGTAATTAGTCGGCGCAAATATAATCATTTTTCGACTAATAGGCAAAAATATCGTATTAAAAAATCCTAAAATCCTCCTATGAAGCCCATACAGTTGTTTTATTTGGATGTCAAGTTGAGCTGCTCTTGTTCATATCTGGTGAGCACTTGCTCAAGCTGCTTCATATTGCGCGAATGCAGAACAGTCTGCGAAATTCCCATGTACTGGAAGACATACATGAAGTCAATCGAGACCTCTTTTTCGGTCAGGTATTTGAGCACACGACTCATCGATCCGATGTGGTTGGGGACATTCATCGAATACACGTTGGTAAGCTGTGTGCGGAAGCCGACATTGCGCAGCACTTCGTCGGCCTTGGTCGCATCGTCGACGATGAGTCGCAGGGTGCCTTGGGGCGGAGTGTCTTCGATGCTATACGAAAGGATGTTGATGCGGTTGTCGGCCAAAGACTGGAAAACCTGCCAGCTGGAACCGACACGGTCCTCGATGCTGACGCTGACTTGCTTGATGATCATTCTGTGTAGTGTTTTTTGTTGGTTTTTCGCTTCTATATAACAGGATGTAGGTGCCAGGCTTTTGTCTAGCTCTACATTCGTGATAATCAGTTGCAAGCTGCCTTCTCATTTTCAAGGCGATTCAACCTGTTACGGAGATTGGCTATCTTGCGG
>Ga0256407_10001780_pt1 | contig 43616 bp, 36 predicted proteins | sample RumenRJG_04DNA_FD_193489 | JGI IMG/M metagenome (GOLD analysis project Ga0256407, IMG submission 193489) | Bovine rumen microbial communities from Lethbridge, Alberta, Canada - RJG_04 | ecosystem: Host-associated > Mammals > Digestive system > Stomach > Rumen | place: Canada: Alberta...
AGCACTCTACGTCAATGGCCGGCTCTACAATCCTTCTGGCTGCAATCTGTCCTATGCCCGCAGCGTCACGCTGAGCCATCGTGAGAGCACCGTGGCATTTTGCCTGACAGACATTCCTTTTGCCGACCACCCCTCGGCACTCTATGTCTATCGCCTTGAAGGACACGACAAGGGATGGACAGCATTGGATTCCGAGAATGGACACATTGTCTACAACGGACTGCCATACGGCGATTATCGCTTGGAAGTAAGAACGCTTGACGGCAATGGTCGTCCTGCCGACGAAGTCTATGGCTTCGACGTTCATATCCTGCCGCCTTGGTATCTCAGTATGTGGGCAAAGGCAGTGTATGCCCTGCTCTTCGTGGCACTGTGTTGCTGGGGGTGGAACTTCTGGCGTGTGCGCCAGCGTCTGCGTCAGGAACAAAGAGAGAAGGCAAAGATATTGGAGCAGGTTCACACCAAGGCTACGTTTTACTCACAGTTGGCCCAGCGCCTTAACCACCATCTGCGCACACTGATGGCTACGGCCAACACGATGCTCGCAACAGGCAACGCTAAGACAACAGGAGTGACGAAGACACGACATGAGTGGGACATCGTAAGAAGGGAGTCCGGGCAGTTGGCCACGCTCGTATATCGAAAGCTGAATGTCGATGACGGACAAGACTCCTCCCCGGCAGACCCACCGGTGTCTGTCGATACGGTGGCTTATCTGAGACTACTGACAGAAGACAGCAAGGAAAAGGCACACGGACGAAAGGTCAATGTGGCATTTACCACCAATACCGACGCGCTTATTGCCGAGGTGGACATCATCAGTTGGCACCATCTGTTTGGCTCGCTTATGGACTATCTCATCGACGGTTCGCATCCACAGGCTACAGTGACCGTGGCTGTGAATGCCGACATGGTGGGGCAGCAAGTCAGCTATGTACTCACCAGCACGGACTTGCCACTCACGCCGGAACAGCGGATCACTCTGCTACAATCGCTTACGCCGCTGAGTGATGTGAGGAGGGAAGTGGAGCTGGGACGAGGCACCATCGACGTAATGTCCGAGGACACGGCACTGAGCTTCCGGCTGACATTCGGCATCAAGCGTGATATGGCCAAGCCTACTGCCGGCCAAGCGCAGGACAGCACGGAGAAGAGTGCCGACGAGCGCTTGCTGAACGAGGTCTTTGAAACGATAGAGAAGAATATATCAGACTCAGACTTTAACGTCACACGACTGCAGGAGACTGTTGGCATCGGCAGCAAACAGCTCTACCGAAAGGTGAAACTCATGACGGGTATGACACCTGTGGAGCTGATTCGCAGTCTGCGCATGCGCCGTGCCGCCTCACTGCTCAAGGAGGGACAGTTCTCTGTGTCGGAGGTGATGTATATGGTAGGCTTTTCTGATTCTGGCTATTTCTCGAAATGCTTCCAAAAAGCTTTCGGTGTGACCCCAGCCAAATACAAACCATAAAAAAGCCCATGCCACGGTGGCATGGGGCTACATGCTTGTATAGATGGGTTTAGAACTTGATGAAATGGAGGCGGAACGAGCCGTCGTTGATAACGAGTTTGCCACTGGTAAACTCGTCTACTGTGAAGTCCTCTTCCAGGTTGTTGAAGCCGAAGGGGCTGATGGCTTCAGGATCAGTCAGCAGAGGATCGCCTTTGCTACGGTTGCTCTGTCTTGCGTCAAAGATCTTGAGATGGCCGTTGGAGTGGTTGAATTGGAAGATGAATTCAGCACCGTTGTTTCTGTTGTTGAGCATCATGATCTTTCCCTGAACAGCCATAAATAGGCTCTGTTCGCTGACATCTTTCTGTCCGCCAGAGGTCAGCGTGTCAATGGTGGTCAGTTTCCAATAGCCGTCGAGCTTTCCGTTTTGGGAATGCTCTAACAGATCGCCGCATGAAACCAGAAGGAGTGCAGTGGCAATGAGGGAGAAGAGTATGTTGAAGCACTTGGTCATATTGTAATTTTTTGTTTGTACTTGGTTAAAGTCACTCGAATATTATAAGTTGAAGATGCCGGACTTGGAGATGGTGATCTGAGCCCCTCTGTTGTGTCCGAGGATATGGCCGAAGTCCATGCCATAGGCAACTTTGGCACACCACTGCCGGGGCAGAGCATACCGCGCCTCGATCATGAAGCTGGCGTTGTGGTGCTTCTTGGTGTAAGGATGCTCGTATGTGCCGAGTCCCTCCTGCCAGGAAGCCAGCACCCGATAGGAGAGGGCGTCAGTGGGCTGTCCGTCAAAGCCGAGATGGAAAGCCGTGAAGCGCGTGTCCTCAAACCGGAGCGTTCCGTCGGTGTTGTAGATCGGGGATCGGTAGAGCGGGTTGCCCATGGCTTGTCCCCAGTGTTGCCATCCGGGGAAGATATAATGATTGTAGTAATCATCCTTGCCACTGATATGCTCTGGCCTTCCTGCTGTGTGGTCGTGATAGAGCGGTCCGCTCTGGTATTTGGTATAGAGATATTCCACGACGATGTCTTTCAGCCAAGTGCCGTTGCGCAGGTTGAGTTCAGCTCCGAGCATCCAGTCTTTGAAGTCGTAGAGAAAATAGTGATGACGCTTTTTCACATTCCACTCGTCGCCCGTGCCATAGCCGTCGTAGTCGAGTTGCAGCATGGAAGAGTGGTCTTCGAAATATTTGTCGGCATAGACTCCGAGTTTCCAACTGTCAGCCTCGTAGTTGAAACGGGCTACCCAGGAGCCGAGGATGTCGCCTTCCGCGTTTTGATAGTCAGATCCAAGTTCTGGAGTATCGGCACCGCCAGGGATAAGTGCTTTGAGATAGTCCTTCAATCCGGATCCGTTGTGCACGGGCGACATATTGCCATTGCCGTCTGGCCGGTAGGCGGTACCCCCGAAGATCGTAGCCATCTCCAGTCCGAGTTCCAGCGACCAGGGGCAGAAGCGGTCGGGATTGCCGATCATCAGATAGCCGGCTTTGGTGTGCAGGAGTACGTCGTCGGCATATTTTGATTGTTTCTGGGTGAAGTCATGCTGCCAGTTTTGGTCGGTCAGACGTCCGTAGGCGATGTGTCCTTTGAGATGAAGCCATCGGTTGGCAAAGGGCAACGTCCAGTATTGTGGCAGTGCCAGCCGCACTTGAGGTACCGGTCGGGCGTTGATGCCCAAAGCCTGTGAGCCAGAACTGAGGGCATTGTTTTTCAGTTCCATTGGCCACTCCTTGGCACCCACAGTGAGTGTGCCGTGTAGCCAGCGTAACTCAGCAAACGCCTGCTGGACGACGACATGGCTGGTATAATGAACGGGAGCCGCCACATCGAGGCCGTAGCCGAGCCCCCAGCGTCTGGAAGAGTCGTTGTTCAGCGGTCTGATGGCCTGCACGCGCAGATAACCATTGTTCTCTTCAAGCGAAGAGAGACCATATTTATTAGCATTGAGCCAAAGAGGAGTCTTACCGCTGGACACGGAGCCTTGTATCTCCACTTTGTAGTTGATGTTGTTGCCGGGGTGCCACTTTCCGGGATCAGCACCTTCCTGCCACGCATACTGGGCAGAAACAGCACTGGTGAGGCAGAGAGCGGCGAAGGAAAGAAGGAATCTTTTCGTCATTTTTTAGCCTGTGATCGTTAATTCTTCTGCAAAGTTACGGCTTTTTAGGGATTTTCCTCTCCACGATAGGGGAAAACCTTTCATAAGTCTTTTCTTTTTTCTTAATTTTGCAACGTGAAGAAGAGAAAAGTACTTCTCCAAGTCTCAGCCTTCTGTCACATGATATGTTGAACAATTAAAAAGATGAAGATATGAAAAAGTTAGTTTTGACTCTTGTCGCCCTCTTGGTCATGGCGGTTCAGGCATCGGCCATGAGTTATGAGCAGGCACGTCAGCAGGCTTTGTTCCTGACCGACAAGATGGCTTACGAACTCAACCTGACGGATGCGCAGTATGAGGCTGCCTACGAGATCAACCTGGATTATCTGATGAGCATCAATACGTATGATGATCTTTATGGTATCTATTGGCGCCAACGCAATCTCGACTTGAGCTATGTGCTGCTTGACTGGCAGTATCGTACCTATGTCGACGCAGCCTATTTCTATCGCCCGCTTTACTGGAATGGTGGGTATTGGCACTTCAGCATCTACGCACGCTATCCGCATCGCGATTATTTCTTTTTCGGCCGGCCGAATATCTACATCACCTACTATGGCGGTCACAGCTGGCGAATGAATGGAGGACGCAGCTGGTACTACGGACGTCGATTCGACGGACCACGTCACGGAGATGGCGGACGCTACATGGGTATGCGCGACGGATTTGACCGCGGCGTCTACGGCAGAGGCACACGCTTCGACGGTAGAGACTTCGGCTACCGGGACAACGGCAACCGCAGCTTTGGCAATGGCACACGCTTCGGCGGTAACAATGGCACTCGCAGCTTTGGAGGCGGTAGCCGTACCTACAGTGTGTCGAGTACGCCATCGGGCTATGACCCGCAGCGTGACCGTACCCGCACCTTTGGAGCCCGCGAGAGCAGTACACGCACTACCGTGACGCAACCGAGCCGCTCATTTGGCGGAAGCACTACGATGGGAGAGCCCAGCCGCACGTTCTCTGCTCCGAGCCGTTCGTTTGGTACACGCAGCAACGAGTCCAGCCGTTCATTTGGCAGCAGTGCTCCCAGCCGCTCGTTTGGTGGCAGTGCTCCCAGTCGCTCTTTCGGTAGCAGTGCTCCGGCCCGCTCCTTCGGTGGCGGCAACAGCGCTCCTACACGCTCCTTCGGTGGCGGCGGCAGCTTCGGCGGCGGTCACAGCTCGGGTGGCGGTCACTTCGGAAATGGAAGATAGAAATCAATAGATATAAGATACAGTATTAAGTGTCGTATTTTGGATAACATTTTGCCCGTTCTCCTGTCCTGGGAGAGCGGGCTTTTTGGTAGGGGGCTGCTGCACAGCAGCAGCAAACCGAATGGAGAGGACTCGGTGCGCAAGGCTTGCTTTTTGCGGAGGGCTGCTGCACAGCAGCAGCAAACCGAACGGAGAGGACTCGGTGTGCAAGGCTTGCTTTTTGCGGAGGGCTTGCTTCCTTGCAAGGGGGCGGGTAGGATCCTTGCTTGCGGCGGGGGAATCCTTGCTTGCAGCGGACGGCTCCTTGCTTGCAGCGGATGGCAAGGGGCTCTTTGCTTGCAGCGGGCGGCGGGGTGTTTACAAGACGAGCTTGCGGACTTCGGCGTTGGTCATCTTCTGGATTTCGTTCATCGGCTTGCCATAGTAGATGCTTTGGATGGCTTTGTTGACGATGCCGTGGCCAACGGCCAGCACGGTCTGGTCGGGGAAGGAGTCTCTCACCCAGGCAATGAACTGCTTGGCGCGGCTCTTGAGGCTTTCGAGGCTCTCGATGTCGTCGGGCCACTGCTTCACGGCTTGCAGGTTGGGAATGAACTTTCCGGTGAAGCTGCCCCAGTCGCGCTCCCGAAGCAGGGACGTCGTGATAATGGCCTTGCCATGCGGCTCGGCAATGATCTCGCAAGTCTGGATGGCACGGTGAAGATCACTGGCTACGAAGGCGTCAATGTGTATGTCTTTCATCTGGTCGCGTACGGCCCGGGCCTGTTCCTTGCCCGTCTCATTGAGTTCTCCGGGTGTCTGTCCTTGAAGGATCTGTGCTTTGTTGGCCACGGTCTCGCCGTGACGTACTAATAATAATGTGGTCATATCCTGATTGAAACTATTTTTTGTATAACTAATATCAAGTAATCGTTATCGTTTCCGTTTTTTTCCTTATCTTTGCAAAAGAGAAACAAATGTAGATAACATCATGAAAAGATTTCCCAAGTCCATTCTTCGCGCTTGCTGTGCTATTGCAGCCGGTGCGGTTCTGGTGCAATATCGTGAACAAGCCGTGATGTGGATTACGGTGGGTATTGGCGTCGTGTTCTTTATCTCTGCTGTCATCAGCTTCATCGACTATATGGCTTCACGCAAACACAGCGATAATCAGGTGGAACTCTACGACGCTCAGGGCCGCAAGATGGGTCAGCGGCGGCCGCAGCGTTTCCCTGTTGTCGCAGTTGGTTGTGGCATATTGGGCAGCGTGATGGCACTCAGTCCTGGGACTTTCGTCGGCGGACTGATGTTTGTGCTGGCTGCGCTGCTGATTGCCGGTGGAGCCTATCAGCTGTTCAGTCTCTCACTGGCAACCCGCTTTGCCCGAGTAGGCTTGGTATGGTGGGTGTTGCCCGTTGCTATTCTGCTGTTGGGTCTTGTGGCACTTGTTAAGCCGAGCGCAATAGCCTCAGCCCCCCTGCTCATCATCGGCTGGTGCATGATGGTCTATGGTGTGGTGGATCTCATAGACGCCCTGAAGATCCATCGTTGCAAGAAGCAGTTCGACAAGGCAGAAGAGATCTCGTCTGTACGAGGGAATGCTGGGCAGACGCAGGACAATGTGGCAGGACAAGCCAATGATATTGTATCAGAGGACGGGCCTACCGCATAGCTTCTTTTTTTATTTCTTTGGCACCAGGCCCTCGATGTAGTTACAGAGGATGCCGATGCCCTTGACGTTCTCACCACCTTGGGGGATGATGAGGTCGGCGTAGCGCTTGGTGGGCTCGATGAACTGCTCGTGCATGGGCTTGAGGACTTTGAGATAGCGATCCACGACCATAGACACCGTACGTCCGCGGTCGATGGTGTCGCGCTGGATGTTGCGGATGAGACGTTCGTCGGAGTCGCAGTCTACGAAGACTTTCAAGTCCATCATGTCGCGAAGGGTCTTGTTGAGCAGCGTCATGATACCTTCAATGATGATCACCGGCTTGGGCTCCACATGAATGGTCTCTGGCAAGCGGTTGCTGAGGATATAGCTATAGGTGGGCTGCTCGATCGCATGACCATGGCGCAACTCGTTGACTTGTTTGATGAGCAACTTCCAGTCGAAGGCGTCGGGGTGGTCAAAGTTGATGGCTGAACGCTCCTCCTGGGTCATGCCCGTCGTGTCGTTGTAGTAAGAGTCCAAAGGCACCACGGTGACATAGTGCGGTGGCAGCATCTCCACGATTTTCTTCACCACGGTGGTCTTGCCGGAACCAGTGCCGCCGGCGATGCCAATGATGGTGACTTTCTTATTTTTGTTTTCCATATTGCTTGTATTTTGTTGTTTCTCTTTCTCTAACCTTTTAGTACTACTTCAGCCCTATCTCCTGGAACATGCGGTCGTAGTATTCTGCTTTCTTTTCCACCTTCATCGGATAGGCACGTGAGGAGCTCGGCTCGCGGTAGAGGCGGATAGTGCGGCCTTCGAACGTGAAGTCGAGATGGTCGCCCATCTTCATCTTGCGCGCGTCGATATGATAGTGCTCAGTGAAGAGCGTAGTGGCAAGCTGTCCGGCGGCAATCACGGCCTTGCATTCTGGCAGAGCGCGCAACATGCTGTCAAGGTCAGCCTGCTCTATGACTTCCAGGTCTTTGTCCGAAGCGGTGCCCTTGGTGCGACGGATGCGCAGGCAGGTGTCAAAGATGGCCACGCCACGGTCACGGAGGAAATCTTTGAGTTCCTGCAGTCGGTAGGTCTTGTGGTCTTGGTCTACGAACCGCAGTTTGTCGCCAAAGAAGCACAGGCCGAAGATGCGCCACATGTCGTTGGTAAAGTTGGGGTAGTACCATTCCATGCACCAACGCTTGGGTGCGGGTGGAAAGGTGCCCAGCATCAGCAGCTTGGCATTCGACGGGAGAAAAGGCTCAAAAGGATGAACTTCAATCATGATGAATGGCGAGTGATGAATGAGTAGTGGGACGGCGCACAACGCCGTCATACCGAACGGATCCTCGGTACTATTCTCTACTTTTTACTTTGCCTCCTTTACCAAGTACACGCAGACAGGCAGGTGATCGGAGAAGCCGTCGAGCCACACGCCACCGGCTGTGGTACGCTTCGGCTCACCCTTGTACTTACCCTCAGTCTGGAAGAGGTAGGGCATGCGCTGGATCTCGCACTTGAAGTATTTTAGCGTCTTGTAGTCGTGTGTTCCCTTCTTGTCAAGCAGGGCGGGACTGAGGATAATCTGATCGAAAAGGTTCCAGGCTCCTTGATAGCGCAGTGTGCCGGTGCCCTGCTTGGCGAGGATGTTATACCAAGGATTGTACATGTCGTCGCTTCCCACCTTGCTGATGTCTTCCTTTCCGGCGAGCACCTCGTGCATGCTCTTGTTGGTTGGGTCGTCGTTCATATCGCCCATGACGAAGACCTTGGCATTCTTGTCTAAACGGAGTAGAGAGTCTTTGACAGCCTTGGCCTGGGCAGCTCCTACCTCACGATAGTAGGAACCATTGAAGCGACTGGGCAGGTGGCAGACAATGAAGTTCACCGGTTCGCCGGCCAGTGTGCCGCTGACCGTGAGGAAGCCACGTGTGGTGAAGCCCGAGTCTTGCTTTTCTGTAGGGATATAAGGAACCAGTTTCATCGTCTTCACCTGAAACATCTTGGGATTGTAGAGTAGGGCACAGTCGATGCCACGCTTGTCGGGACCCTCAACGTGGCAATACTGATAGCCGCGCTGTTTCAGTTCTGGCTGTGCGCAGAGGTCAGTGAGCACTTTGTCGTTCTCTACCTCAGCCAGGCCGATAACCGAGCAGCCCACACCGGGCAGCATCGTCGTGCCCATGTCACTCAGAGCGCGCGCCATGTTGTGGAGTTTGTGGCTATACTTCAAGCCGTTCCAACGATACGAGCCGCCAGGCAGGAAGTCGTAGTCACGCTTGCCTTCGTCGTGGCATGTGTCGAACAAATTCTCCTGGTTGTAGAAGCCTACCGCATAGACGGCGTATTTCTTCTGCGCGGATGTGGCCAGGCACAACAGCAGGAAACAAGCAATAGCTAAAAGATGTCTCTTCATTTGTCTCTTTATTGTCGTAAAATCCATGTATGATATATTGCTTTGCAAATATCGTAATTTATTTTGAGATAATAGGCCTTTTCTTGGAATTTTAACAAGAGAAATCGTGAACTCTCCATTTATTTTGGTAAATTTGCACATATTATCAATAGTATTATAACAACTGACAATTATGCAAAAACAGCTTATCTTAGCCGTGATGGCCATGAGCTATGCCCCGCTGACGTTCGCACAGAGCGATTCGACCAACGTCGGTGAGGCTGCGTTCACCTTCACTGAAGCACAGTTGGGTGAGGACGAGAACATGGGGCAGAATGTCTCCATTGTCTCTTCGGGCTCGAATGTGTATGCCTCGGAGGTGGGGTATTTGTTCTCGCCGATGAGGTTCCGGTATCGGGCGCTCAATCAGAAGTACAACGAGATGTATATCAACGGCACGCCGGTCAACGACATGGAGACGGGCCAGTTCCGCTACTCTCTCGTCGGTGGTCTTAACCAACAGACACGCAGCATGGAGGCGGCACTGCCCTTCGAGTCGAACAACTTCTCGTACACAGGCATTGCCGGGTCGAACAACTACAACTTCCGTCCGGCTGCCATGGCGGCAGGACAGCGTATCACACTCTCGGCGGCCAATCGCAACTATGTGCTCCGTGGCATGTACACTTATAATAGTGGTCTGACCGATAAAGGATGGGCTTACTCGGCCAACATCACCTATCGATGGGCAAATCCCGGATATGTCAAGGGTACATCCTACAATGCCCTGTCGTATTTCTTCGGCGTGCAGAAACTCCTCGGGGGTGGTCACAGCCTTGCTTTCTCGACATGGGGCAACCCCACTGAGCGCGGCACACAGGGCGCATCGACCGATGAGATGTATTGGCTGGCCAACGACAACCAGTACAATCCCTATTGGGGTTGGCAGGACGGCAAGAAGCGCAACAGCCGTATGGTGCGTGACTTCGCTCCCTCTGCTATCTTCACCTGGGACTGGAACATCAACGACAACAACAAGCTGACGACATCGCTCTTCGGTAAGTACAGCATCTACTCCAGCACGAAGCTGAACTACAACAACGCGGAGAACCCGCAGCCCGACTATTACAAGCGGTTGCCGAGCAACTTCTATGATGTGTGGAATAGCGGCAATGTTCAGAACACAGAGTTCGCGTTGGCTGATTGGGAGAATGCCCGCGAATATTTGGCTGGCAGTGAGCGCAACCGACAGATTAACTTCGACGAGCTCATCTATGCCAACCGCCAGGCTGCAGCCAACGGGCAGGATGCGCTCTACTATATCCAGAAGCGTCACAACAATCAGTTGAACCTCACGCTGTCCACTTCGCTGACCACCAATCTGACGAAGAACAGCACGTGGACCAACGGATTCTTCGCAGCTCATAATGTCAACTATCACTATCAGACGATGGACGATCTGTTGGGTGCCGCCTCGTATCACAACACCAACAACTACGCGCTCGGTACGTTTGCACAAGGTTCCGACCAGTTGCAGTACGACCTCAACCATCCCAATGCCGTCGTCGGCGAGGGCGATAAATTCGGTTATGACTACACGATCCTCACCAATCGCGTGCAGGGCTGGACAAGCTATACCGAGGATTTTGGCATTGTACACTATATGATCTCCGGTCGCCTGGGCTATCAGAGCATGCAGCGCAACGGCAAGATGCGCAACGGTCTCTTCGCCAACAACTCCTACGGCAAGAGTGGCACGGCCAACTTCCTGGAGGGCGGCATCAAGGCCAGTGGCAACTTCAACCTCGGAGGTGGCAACACGCTCACCCTCGGCATGGGCTACGACAGCAAGGCACCGCAGGCTTCCGTGGCTTTTGTGGCTCCTGAGATGAACAATGACTTTGTCGGAGAACTGCACAACGAGCATGTCTTCTCCTCAGAGATTGGCTATCAGTTCCTCAACAGTTGGTTGCACGCCAATATCAGTGGTTACTACAACCACATTACACACGCTACGGAGTGGACTTGCTTCTACTTCGACGACATCAACAGTTTCTCCTATAATTCCCTGACGGGACTGAAGAAGGACTACTATGGCGTGGAGGCCGGCCTCGACTTTAAGCTTACCTCAGCCTTCAACCTCAAACTTCTCGGCACTATCAGTGATGCCAAGAACGTGAGCAACGCCAAGGTCGTCTACCTCAATTCCACACAGGGTACTTACAACCAGGATGTGGCTTTGGTGAAGGATATGCGCGAGAATGGTACACCACTTACCGCCAGGAGCATCAAACTGAGCTATCATCAGGGTGGCTGGTTCATTGATCTGGCCGGTAACTGGTATGACCGTATCTACCTGAGCTATTCACCGTATTACCGCTATCAGAGTAGTCTGAACAAGACCGGCAGCGTTGATGAGGCTGGCAATCCGATTGTCTCGCCACAGGATAAGGGTCACGGCGGTTGGATGATGGACGGTTCTATTGGCCGCAGTATCTATCTGAAGCATGGCAGCCTGAGCATCAATCTCATGGTGACCAACATTCTCAACAACACCCATCTGGTGACCGGCGGTTACGAGCAGAGCCGTTCTGACTATACGTCTACGGGTAACTCGCGACTCTATCGCTTCTCGAAGAACCCCAAGAAGTACTATGCTTACGGTACCAACGGTATGTTGAACATCGCATATAAGTTCTAAGATTAATCAATGATAGACATGAAAAGCAAGATATTATATCTGTTGGGTCTTCTCGTCTGCGGCGTTGCGCTGACGCTGACCTCCTGCCAAGGCGACTTCGACGAGCCGGAGAAGACAGCTGAAGAAGCCGGCATTGGCAATAGCAGCATCAGCGAGACCAACCTGGTGACCATTGCTCAACTGAAAGAGACCTACAAAAGTTATATCAATACGAGCTATAGTTATAAGAAGGTGGAGGAGCCCATGGAAATCAAAGGCTATGTCACCGGTAATGATGTGCAAGGCAACCTCTACAACGAACTCGTTATCGATGACGGAACGGGCGCCCTCACCATCAGTGTCGCGCAGGGTGGTCTCTACGGACTCTTCCCCGTGGGTGCCGAGGTGATCATAGAACTCAATGGACTCAGTGTGGGCAACTATGGTTTGCATCCGCAGATTGGTACTCCTTATACAAGTGCAAAAGGACAGAACTCTATCGGTCGTATGAGTCGTGCCGTGTGGAACCAGCATTTCCGCCTGACGGGCAAGAGCAAGACGATAGATCCCATCGATTTCAACAGTAGTTGGAAGCCTGCTTCCGATGGACTGACCTACAGCGGTAAACTCGTCACCATGAAGAATGTGAGCTTCAAGGGTGCTGACGGCAAGAAGACTTTTGCCGATGCCAGTGCCGGAGCAGGCTCAGTAAGTGTCTACTTCAAGGAATATCCTACTACGACGATGGTCTATACCAGCAACTATGCCGACTTCGCCAGCAATCCACTGCCACAGGGCAAGGTCAACGTCACAGGTATTCTCAAACGCTACAACAACTCGTGGGAGCTCATCATTCGCAGCCTCGACGATATCGAGAAAATCGAGGCAGTCAAGTAAATACACCTTATTATATATATAACATACAACGACAATGAAAAAGTTATTATCATATCTCTTTGCGCTGGCTGCCGTCGCCTTTGCGTTCACCTCTTGCGAGGACGTGCCCATGCCGTATGACTACCCGACAAACAATGGCGGTGGGTCAGGTGAAACAACAGAAGTGGAACCGTCTGGTACTGGTACTGCAGCTGACCCGTATAACGTGGCTGGAGTGCTCAAAGCTATCAAGGGTTTAGGCGAAGGCGAGTATACACCCGTGGTCTATGTCAAGGGTAAGATCAAGAACATCAAGAGTGTGGAGACCGAGAAGTTTGGCAATGCCAGTTACTACATCACCGACAATGGCTCCAACGAAGTCTATATCTTCCAGAGCTATTATCTTGGTAATGTGAAGTTCAAGGCTGAGGATCAGATCAAGGTGGGCGACGAGGTCATCGTCTGTGGTCGCTTCTACAACTACAACGGTAATACACCTGAGACAGAGGGCAAAGGTAAGTCGTATATCTACTCGCTCAACGGAAAGACAGCAGAAGGAGGCGGTGATACGCCAAGTAGTGGCGAGGCTAAAGGTGATGGAACACAGGCTAATCCATTCAATGCAGCAGGAGCCAATACGGCAGCGTCTACGCTTGATGATGCTGGCAAGATGGAGAATGTCTATGTTAGTGGCATCATCAGTAAGGTTAGTATTGATACCAGCTATGGAAATGCTAACTATTATATTTCCGACGATGGCTCTACTACAAGTGAGCAGTTCTACGTGTTCCGTGGCTATTATACCAATGGCGACAAGTTCACAGCTACCGATCAGCTCAAGGTCGGTCAGAAGGTCACCGTCATGGGTACCTTGGTGAATTATAAAGGCAATACTCCGGAAATGGCACAGGGTAGCAAAGTCATTTCCATTGAAGGTAATGGCTCTTCTACAGAGACTCCAAGTACGAATAAAGGAGTGACCATTGAAGGTACTACTGTTACACTTACTAATAGTGCAGTAACAGTTGGCACAGCTACCGCTTCGCTTGATTTGTCTACATTGACATATGATAATGCACAAGAAGTCTCTGAATTGACTCTTAGTGATGGATCTACAATTAAATTGGATCCTAATGGCGAGGAAAATGGCCCAAAATATTATACTGCAACAAAAGGTATCCGTGTCTATAAGAACAATAAGATTACGGTGAATGGTAAGAGTACGATTGCAAAAGTCGTCTTTGAGTGCGATAGCTATAAAGGTACGGATTATGTTGGTAATACAACCGCTACGGTAACATTTAATGGATCTACGGCTGAGTATGTCAATGTCTTCAAAGGTACCTCTGGTGGCGGTACACAACTTCGTATTAAGAAGATTACTGTTTACTATGCTAAATAACAAAGCATGACTTAAGTCATTAGCCCTGCACCGCCTTGCGGTTTGCGGGGCTTTTTCTTGCTACATTGTTTTTACGGCTTGTTTCCTTGTGAACGAAATTCCTTCTATCCATGAAAAATAATCAGCTAAAAATTTGCTTTTGTGAGATAAACTTATTATTTTTGTATATCTAAAATGTAATAGTATGACAACGTTGCAATTAAACCAAGAACTTCTTCGACAGGTTGGCAATATTTCCAATGATGACAACCTGTTGAGAAAAGTCATTGGCTATATTAAATCCTTGACTTCTGCAAAAAAAACTCCAAAGGCGGATAAAGCATCAATGTTGCAGGATATATTATCCATGTCTAAACCTTGCCCAATGTCAGATGAGGAAATAAATGAAGAGGTCGAGAAGGGAAGGCAAGCATTCTATGATGGGAGGGTTGGAAAAGATGAAGATAATCATTGATACCAATCTATGGATAAGTTTTCTACTAAAGGGAAAAGTCTATAAAGATCTTTTAGAAATACTTGCGAGTGAAAAGACCACATTGATTTCATCTCAGCTTTCTATTAATGAATTTACTTCTGTAGCGACGAGGCCTAAATTCAAAAGATATATCTCAGAAAAACAGATTAATTCTGTAATTGGCTTCATTTTGCAAAACTCACAAATATATTCTTTGCGAAATATCCCCTCACGTTGTAGAGATCCAAAAGATGACTACCTTTTAGAATTGGCAGTTGTCTCAGATGCTAATTTCTTACTGACTGGTGACGATGATCTCCTCTCAATGCGAAACATTGGGAAGTGTAAAATCATTAGTGTCTCAGAATGCAAATTGTATTTGACAACGGCATGAAACAAGCAACGGTCATACTTCGGAATCTTTCCATTGGCTATCACAATGGACATGACGTGCGTACAGTGATAGCCGACATCAGTGCTCGGCTCTTTGCCGGTGAGGTCACTTGCCTGCTGGGTGTCAACGGCGTGGGCAAGTCCACGCTGCTGCGTACTCTCTCCGGCTTCCAATCACCGATAGCAGGCAGCGTGGAGATTAGTGGCAAGGACATCAAGGACTATGGCAGTCATGAGCTGGCACAGACCATTGGCGTGGTGCTTACCGATAAGCCTGACGTGAGCAATATGACAGTGGAGGAAATCGTGGGCATGGGACGATCGCCCTATACCGGTTTCTGGGGACGGCTCAGCGATGTCGACCGTCACATCGTGAACGAAGCTATGACCATGGTGGGCGTCACGTCGTTGGCTCCGCGCATGATCCAGACGCTGAGCGATGGTGAGCGACAGAAGGTGATGATCGCCAAGGCACTCGCACAGCAGACGCCAGTCATCTTCCTCGATGAGCCGACGGCCTTTCTTGACTTTCCCAGCAAGGTGGAAGTAATGCAACTCCTGCACCGTATCTCTCGCGAAGCTGGCAAGACTATCTTCCTTTCAACGCACGACGTAGACCTTGCCTTGCAGACTGCCGATAAGCTGTGGTTGCTCGACCGAGACAATGGATTGAGCGTGGGCACACCGGAAGACTTGTCGCTCAACGGACAGATGGCATCGTTCTTTGCGCATAAAGGTATAGCCTTCGACACTGAAAACGGCTTATTCCGCATTGACAATGCTACACAGCGCGACATCCATATGGATGGCAGACATGGCGTCGGCTATCTGATGGCACGTAAGGCTTTGGCTCGCAATGGCATCCATGGCAGCAGACATGTCTACTCAAAAGACAGTATTGAGGTGCTGGAGGAAGGCTATTGTTACCATCATGATGGAACGGATAAACAAGTGAGGACGATCGGTGAATTACTGGAGTTGATAGAAGGCACTACACCTTATTCTTGTTAAAGTGGCTCATGATGAGTCGTCCGCCAAGACTGAGGACGAGCACGATGAGGGTAAGCACTACTGCGGCAGCGTAGGCACGATCCTGCACAGACTGTTGCGGAGCCGTGAGCTGATAGAAGACACAGAGGGGCAGGGTGGCTGCCTGTTGTGAGAGTGATGTAGGAATATGGTCTGAGAATCCGGCGGTGAACATCACACCGGCGCAGTCACCGATGGCCCGCCCTATGCTCAGCAAGGTAGCCGTGGCGATGGCTGGAGCTATCTGTCGGAGCACGATGCCGATAGTCTCTATGCGTGTGGAGCCAAGGCTATACGATGATTCCAAGAGTCCGTGTGGAATGTTCTTGGCTACCTCGTCCATACTGCGGATAAGCATGGGCACAATCATGATGGTCACTACGATGATGCCGCCTAAAAGCGAGGCACGCATGCCCACAGCCACCATCAGCGTGAAGGCAAAAGCACCATAGACGATGCTCGGAATGCCGAAGAGTGCGTCGAAAGCCAATCGGGCGATGGCAGCAAAGCGCGACGTAGGCTTGAGATAGACATTGAGGTAGAACACGACGGGCAGGGCGATGAGCAAGCCGAGAATGGTCGAGCCGCCAACGATGTAGAGGCTGCCGACAATAGCATTGAGAAAGCCACCCTTACCACCGATGAAGAATCCACCGCCCGGTACCTCGCTCACCATCTCCCATGACAACACAGGGATCCCGCGCTGTAGGATGGCTCCAACTACGCTCACTACACAATAGACCACGATGAGCACACTCAGGTACATCAATCCTTTGGCTATCTTTTCTTCGTAAAAAGGTATTTTATTCATAACAGCCTCACCCCCTTACCCCTCCCCGAGGGGGAGGGGAGTAATATGTTCCAAGGGCACTCCTTCTTGTTGGTTAATGATTATATTTTATCTATGTTTGAAGCATAGATTCTATTCACTATATCCTTGCTTTCTTCTAACTTCTATCTTCTAACTCCTAAATCTTTGAAGCATAATTCTTGACCCGATATTCATCAGTACTACAAGGATGAAAAGAAGGAAGGCGGCAAGCATGAGCGCACTCTCGTACATGGGAACAGAGAGCATCTCGCCATAGTTGTTGGCGATGAGAGCCGGGATAGGATAGCATGCATCCAACAGCGAACTGGGTACGATGACGAGATTGCCGCAGACCATCAGCACAGCGATGGTCTCACCCATCGTACGGCTCAGGGCCAAGACGATAGCCGCCATCATACCTGGTGCAGATTGTCGTAGCACAACATGTTTTACCGTTTGCCAGCGGGTGGCTCCCAAAGCCGTTGATGCTTCCCGCAAGTCATTGCCTACATTGGCAAAGAGTTCCATGAAGAGCGAAATGAGCAACGGCAGAATCATCACGCCAAGGACGATGCCCCCCGCCAGTACCGTGTAGCCACTACTCTGTCTGTCTGCGAAAGGAGCAACAGTATGTGAAATCCACGGTACGATGAGCAGCGAGCCCCATACACCATAGATGACCGATGGCAGCCCTGCCAGTATGTCGAGGAGCGGGTAAGCGTAAGTGTGTAATTGTGGGCGGGCATATTCTGTGAGATAGACAGCCATGAGCAACGATACGGGCAGTGCCAGCACGATGGCTACCACTGTACACCAGAACGTACCGGCGATGAAAGGCAGAAAGCCGAATTCGCCCTTCATGGGTTTCCAATGGCTTTCGGTAAGCAACGTCCAAAGTGAGTAGTGGTGCAGGATGGGCGCAGACTTCACGCACAGCTCTACAGCCATGACCACCACCAGCAGAATTGCAGCCAGTGTCAGGGCGGCCATCACCCCGCCTGCCATCTTATCTTTGAAAATACGATAGGTCATTCTACTCACTTAATTCTTTCTTGTGCTTTTTCTTAGTTTCTTTGATGCAGTCCGCACTCTCGGTGATTGGGGTCTTCCCACCACCATCGTCCCGAGCGGATATCCTCGCCGGGTTTCACGGCGCGTGTACAGGGCTCGCAGCCGATGCTGGGATAACCTTTGTCGTGAAGCTTGTTATAAGGAACGCTATGCTCATGGATATAGTCCCACACCTGCTGTTCGGTCCATTCGATGAGCGGGTTCACCTTGATGAGTCCGTGTATGTCGTCCCATTCCACGAGGTTCATGTTCTTGCGGGTCACGCTCTGCTGTCGTCTCAGTCCGCACACCCACACGTCGAGTCCTTGCATAGCTCGGTGCAAGGGCTCCAGCTTACGGATCTGACAACAGCGATGACGGCTCTCCACCGAGTTGTAGAACAGGTTGATACCCTCTTCTCTCACCATGCGTTGTACCTCGTGGTAATCGGGGAAGAATACCTCTATCTTGATGCCGTACTTCATGTCTGTGCGGTCGATGAGCTGATAGGTCTCGGGAAAGAGACGGCCGGTATCGAGAGTAAAGATGCGTGTTGCTGGTGCCTCTTTGACTATGATGTCGGTGAGCACTTGATCCTCAATACTCAAACTGGAGGACAGGGCAATGCGTCCCTTATACTGTTCCAAAAAATAGCGCAGCACCTCTTCTGCACTCTTCCCCTCCAGCTCTGCGTTCAGTCGTGTGATTAGTTCTTCATTCATCGTTGTGTAATTCATCATTCAACATTCATCACTCAACATTCTTAATCATTCCCGCTCCCACTGTTTCGTTGGTGTCGGGATCGATGATGATGAGACTGCCGGTGACTTTGTTCTCAGCATAGGCGTCGAAGACAAGCGGCTGTGCTGTGTGGATGGTAATCTCAGCAATGTCGTTCATAGCGAGTTCGCTGACGTTTTGTTCCTTCTCCAGTGTGTTGATGTTACGTCGGAAGTTGATGCTTCGTATCATCCCCTGTGTTTCGAAGGTAGCCTGTCGGATGATGTATTTCTTGCGTATCTGAGCCGGGTTTTGGTTCAGCCAGCACACGTCCAGCGTCACGTCCTGCTCCACGTGCGGCTGCTTCTCGTCGGCACGGACGAGCGTGTCGCCGCGGCTGATGTCTATCTCGTCGTCGAGACGGATAGTGACACTCTCCGGGGCAAAGGCCTCGTCAAGGCTCTCTCCGGCAAAGTCGATGCTCTTCACCGTGCTCTCCAATCCAGAAGGCAATACACGCACGCGGTCGCCCGGATGGATGATGCCACCGCTGACACGTCCCGCATAACCACGGTAGTCGGGGAAATCCTTGCTGATGGGGCGGATGACATATTGTACCGGGTAGCGAAAGAAGTCGCTCACCGTCTTATGCCCCACGGGTACTGTTTCGAGATAGTCGAGCAAAGCCTTTCCAGAGTACCACGGCGTGCGGTTACTCTTGTTCACTACGTTGTCGCCGTCCTTGGCACTGATGGGGATGAACACCACGTTCTTGATGTTCAGCGTCTCCGACATCTTGCGGTAGTCAGCCACAATCTTGTCATATACTTCTTGGGAGAAGTCCACGAGATCCATCTTGTTGATGGCTACTACAATGTGGGGAATGCCGAGCAACGAAGAAATATAGCTGTGGCGCACAGTCTGCTCGAGTACACCATGGCGTGCGTCTACAAGGATAATGCTCAGATCAGCAGTACTGGCTCCGGTGACCATGTTGCGCGTGTACTGAATGTGTCCCGGGGTGTCAGCAATGATAAACTTACGTTTCGGTGTTGCGAAATAGCGGTAAGCCACGTCGATGGTGATGCCTTGCTCGCGCTCTGCACGCAGTCCGTCAGTGAGCAGTGCGAGGTTCACCTCCTCGTTTCCCCGGCTTTTTGATGCTGCCTCCACTGCTTCGAGTTGGTCTTCAAAGATCGACTTGCTGTCATAGAGCAGTCGTCCGATGAGCGTACTCTTGCCGTCGTCTACGCTGCCGGCCGTGGAGAAGCGCAGCAGCTCCATATCTAAATATCCTCGTTTGGTCATTTGTCTATATTTTCAGGGTTGATGGATGAAATGATGTTGATGAGTAGAGAATGGCCCTTCGTCGTCTTATTTTCAATCAAGCAACGGGCTTCTCTTTAGAAGTATCCTGCTTTCTTGCGGTCTTCCATAGCTGTTTCCGAGCGCTTGTCGTCAGCTCGTCCACCACGCTCAGTGACGCGGGTTGAGGCAATCTCGTCGATGATGTCGGCCACAGTGGTTGCTTTTGACTCGGTGAGTCCCGTGCAGGTGATGTCTCCGATGGTGCGGCAACGCACGAGTTTCTTCACGACTTGCTCTGTGGGCTTGCGCTTGATGACGGGTAGAGCAGCCAGCCACTGTCCGTCTCTCTGGAATACCTCACGCTCGTGAGTGAAGTAGAGGCTTGGCATGGGAATGTTCTCTTGGTAGATATATTGCCACACATCCATCTCGGTCCAGTTAGAGATAGGGAAGACGCGGAAGTGCTCTCCCATGTTTTTGCGGCCGTTGAAGATGTTCCACAGTTCGGGGCGCTGATTCTTTGGATTCCACTGTCCGAACTCATCTCGATGGCTGAAGAAGCGTTCCTTGGCGCGCGCTTTCTCTTCGTCGCGTCGAGCGCCTCCGATGGCAGCGTCGAACTTATATTTGTCGATGGTGTCGAGCAGCGTCGTAATCTGTAGTTTATTGCGGCTGGCGTAGTAGCCAGTTTCCTCTTTCACGCGTCCCGTGTCAATGCTTTCTTGTACTGAGCCGACGATGAGCTCCAGTCCGAGCTTCTTCACTAAAGCATCGCGATAGTCGAGCGTCTCCTGGAAGTTGTGTCCCGTGTCGATATGTAGCAGTGGAAAGGGAATCTTGGCAGGATAGAAAGCCTTATAGGCAAGATAGGTGCATACGATGCTGTCCTTGCCGCCCGAGAAGAGGATGACAGGTCGCTCGAACTGTGCTGCCACTTCACGCAGCACATAAATGCTCTCCGATTCGAGTTCCTTGAGGTGTTGAATGGTTTTGTTGTCCATATATAATAATGTGTTGTTATCTCGTTTACTGCTTGCAAAGTTACGTCAAATCCTTGGTTGTAGAAATACCACACTATGACCATTTGGTATCCCATCAATGTGGTAGAAGGGATACCCCAAAGAGGGTATTACGTAGTTATAAGAATGAATAAAATAGGGCGCACCGGATCAACCCTGTGTATGGAGAAGCGTCAAGTTCTAGCAGTTGATGCCGGCGAGCTGGCCAATGCGTGATAATTGATTTTGCTGTCTGACAAACAATCGTTCGCTACCTAAAAAAAGATCATTTTCTACTTAGCGAACGATCTTTTTCTATAAGGTTACAACATTGGAAACATTGCTTCAACCTCATAAGAACACAGTTTCGAACCCGTGAAAACACTGATTTGATGCCATAAGAACACAACTTTGATGTCATAAGAACTACATAGCTTGTTATAATATCCAACTACGGAAAATATCCACTGTACCTACTATAGCAAAGAGTAAGTGTAGATGAACAAAAAAAGAGTGGTCAGCTCATGTCGAGCAGACCACTCTCTATTAAAACTTTGATACGGTTGCGGATGCGTATGGATCGTCGCACGTCAAGGCCGTCGGATCCAACAGCGATGGTGATGTTGTCTTGTCGGACGATGGCGGGTGAGATGAAATCGCAATAGGGCTTGTCGTCACAGACGCAGGCGAGGATGCCGCGTTGGTGAGCCATGCGGTAGATGTCGTGGTTGCGCCGGGTGTCATCTGTGCAGATGAAGACTATCTTCACCTCGTTGAGGTCGTTGGGCTCGAAAACTTTTTCCTTGAGTGTGAAGCCGAGGCTTCGTACACAGTCCGGTATATGAGGAGCGATGAAGGTGACATCAGTGGTTATGCGGGCCAGCCGCTGTGCCTTGCGCACGCCCTCGTCGCTACCTCCGATGATAACAATCGGAGCCTCGGCGAGGGCAAGAGCAATGGGAAGATAATTCATGCTATTTCTTTCTGATGAGTACCTTCCAGTAGTTGTCGACCTTCTCGGTGGAGAGTACGGTGTGGCCCTCGTTCTTCACGCTTCCCGGTACGTTTTGAATGGGCTGGCCGTCATCGAGGAGAATCTCAAGCACCTGACCGCTCTTCATGGGAGTGAGCGCGATCTTCGTCTTGACGAAGTTCATCGGGCAGGCTACACCACGGAAGTCTTTTTTCACATCGGGTGTAGGTTCATCAGACGTAGAAGGCTTGGCTGTTGGCGCCGTTGTAGCAGGTGCTGTTGTCGGTGTTGTGGGCTTCTGCGTAGCGGATAGCTGAGAAACAGCTGACTGTGGCTGTGTTGTTGCCGAAACTGTTTTGAACTGCAGGTTATCGTCCATACCCTTGTAGAGTTCGTTGAGCAAGTCGGCAAGCTCATAGATAAGTGGCTGCTGGTCAGCGAGCGGCTCGTGGTTGCGGGCACGGTCAGTGAGCACGCTGAACTTTTGAGGAACGATGCCAGTGGCGATGAACTCTTTGAGGAAGCCGTTGTATACGTCGTCGTCGGTGCGCGGGTCAATGCCACGTGTGACGAGGAGCATACGGTTTTCGGAGAACACGATGTCGTGGAGCTCTTTCTCCAAGTCTTTGGCCGTGCCAGCGGCGATAGCCTTGCGCTTCTCCGCAATCGTGTCTTGATCCAGTTCAATGATGTCGAAGAGTCCTGCCGAGCATTCTGCCTGGCCATATTTGATGAGGCTAAACTTCTCGTCATCCTCCCAGTCGTGATAAGCCTCGGGCTCCTCGGCGTAGGGCTTGACAGGCTTGTATTTCTCAAGCAACTGCTTCACCACTTCGGCACCATGCTTCACGACATAGTCGTAGTAGTCGGCATAGTTGTCTTTCTCGGCGATGACATCTCTGAGATAGTCTTCGACGAAGCCCGGGAGGTGGCGTGCAGGGATGTAGCCCACGCTGAGGTCAATCTCGTTACGCCCCTTGAGTGGCAGCCATACCGTATAGGCCGGGAACGGGTCATCACCCACGCGGCCAATACGCCCGCTGAAGCCTAGGTCAGCCCAGGTGGCATTGGCACAGATATTCGTACAGCCATTCATCTTCAGTTCAAATTCAGGGATGGCATCAAGGTCGAGGTCACTGGCAAGCAACTTCTTGGTGATAGCATTGATGGCCCCTTTTGGCAGGCAGATACCCAAGCGGCAGGTGTCGGCACCGGTGCACGATGTGAAGTTCGTGACTACCACGGGATAGTCGACCTGATAGTCGCCCAGCCGCTTGAAGAAATGGTAGATGTTGGGCAGATATTCCTCAGGGATATTGCGCACCTGTATTTGCTCACGTTTGGTGAAGCGAATGACGTCGTTGCCATAGTTGCCCAGGTAGTCAGCCACCTCAGCAAAGAACTCAGGGCGGTTGTTGCCATGGTCAACGGGCAGATAGGCAAACCACAGGTTCTCACGCTTTCCCTCATCAGTGGTTTGTGCGTGGGCATAGCGCCGTTTCCAGCGAAGATACTCCTCGCTGTCGTCTTTCTCTGGGGCAAAGTCGGGACGATGATGTTCGAGAGGCAGTGTCGGCACGAAGAAGTCGAGAGCTCCGTCTTTCTTCAGTTCGTTGAACTCTTCGAGATAGAGTCTTTTTGCCTCCTCTTCACCATATTTATAGAACACGTAGCGCATACGGGCTTTGTGACGGTTGCGCCGGTTGCCGTATTTGTTGAACCAGTTTTTCAGAGCCTTGGCAGCGCGATAGAGATCCACCTCTGGCAGGAAGTCAAAGACCTGCCAACCCGTGTGTGGATTCGGAGCCGTGCTGCCGGCTATGAGCACGCGGTAGCCCCGTTGTCCGTCGACGATTCTTGCCTGCAATCCGAAGTCTGCCACAAAAGAGTAGTGTGCGTCCTGCTCGTTGTAGTCCATGGCCACCTTATATTTTCGTGGCATGGTGAAGGAGTCTCGCTCAGCAATAAGTCGAGAGGTGAGCTCCTCAACAACTGGGTAGACATCAAAAGCCTCCTCGGCCACCAGTCCGCTTCGGTTGTTGACCATCATATTGCGAACCGTGTTACCACCGCCACCGGCTGTGGAGAGTCCTACCTTTTCGAGTTTGCGCAGTGCGGGAACAGTGTCGCGCAGGTCAACATTGTGGATCTGTATTTCTTGTCGTGTGGTGATATGCAGGTGCGAGGTAGATACTTGGCGTCCCACATAGGCCACCTCGGCCAGTTGCTTAGGCGTGATGAGACCACCAGCGCAGCGCACGCGAAGCATGTAGTGCTCGTTTTTGCGTTGCTCGTAGATGCCCATAGGCACGCGGTTGCTCTTCAGTTCACCGGCTTTGATGTCACCGGCCTGATATTTCTTGATGAGTGACTCGGTGTAGTCCAGGTCGCTATTGAGTGTAGAAGGTATGCGGTACATGATAGAAGACCCTCTCTGCTCTCCCTAAAAGGGAGAAGAAGAGCATCAGGGTAAAGAGTGAATTAAATGGTTATTATCTATTTATTGATTATTAGCGATCCTATTCGCGGCACATTTAACATTCAACATTTAACATTCAACGTTCAACATTCATCATTCAACATTCAAAATGTGTCTCTTTGTTGATGACTTCACCTTGCAGAATCTTGAAGGAGTTGAGGTGGATGCCGTCGTGGAGCGAAAGAATGGCATAGCGGATGGTGGGATCATTGGCCAACCGAATGTCCTCTTGTGAAGGACGTGATGGGCTGGCGGGATGAGAATGCCAGTTAGCGAGAATCTTCAGATGCTTGGAACGAGCGTATTTCAAGGCAGCAAACTGATCCTTAGGCGCAAAGGAGAAGTGCTCCGAACTGTGATCGATATTCTCCATCCAATAGTTCTCGGTCACCACGCCGTTGTTGCCGAGCAGATAGCCGCAGGTCTCGATGGGAGCGTCTTTCTGCGCTTGCGCAATCATTTGTTTGATGACATCATCGTTGATTTTCATGGTGCTGTATATTATAAATAGGTGTGGGAGACAGTGGTGTGAATGCTTAGTGCAGGTCGCAAGCCGTCTGCTCGTAGTCGATGAGATGGTTGATGGTAGGATGTTCACCACAGATCTCACAGTTGGGCCGGCGCTTCACCTTGATCGTACGGAAGTTCATCGTCTTGGCGTCGAAGGTAAGCAGGCGGTTGGTGAGCAGTTCGCCCACGCCAAGGATATATTTCAGTGCTTCGGCAGCCTGTATGGTTCCCAGCATGCCGGCGATGGCACCGAGCACTCCTGCCTGTGAGCAGGTGGGTACTGCTCCGGCTGGTGGCGGCTCCTTGAAGAAGCAGCGGTAGCAGGCCGAGCCTGGCACATGGGTGAAGGTCTGACCGCGGAAGCGCAGTATGCCACCATGGCTAAAGGCCTTGCCGAGCATCACGCAGGCATCGTTGATGAGGAACTTCACGGGGAAGTTGTCGGTGCCGTCGATGACGAAATCCCACGGCTCAATGATCTTCTTGGCATTGGATGAGTCCATGAACTCGTGGTAGGTGGTCACCTCTACATCGGGGTTGATGGCGAGCATCTTCTCTTTTGCACTCTCCACCTTAGGTCTTCCTACGTCTTTGGTGAAATGGATAATCTGCCGTTGCAGGTTGCTCAGGTCCACCACGTCGGCATCTACAATACCGATATGTCCCACGCCCGCCGCGGCAAGATACATGGCGGCCGGTGCACCTAAACCACCGGCACCGACGATGAGCACACGGGCGTTGAGAATCTTCTCCTGGCCTTCCAGTCCCACATCCTGCAAGAGAATATGGCGGCTGTAGCGCTCTATCTGGTCTTCTGTCAAATCTATCATAAGCTGCCTCCTCCCATGAAATAAAGGAAGTCCACATGATCGCCTTCCTTGATTTGCGTCTTGTCGTAGTCCTCCTTTTCCACAAACTCCTCATTGACCTGCATGGTCACCATTTCTGGCTGAAACACTTTGTTCAGTTTGATGAGCTCGCTGAGTGTCAGCGGCAGTGTCACGTCTTGTTTTTCATCGTTTACGATAATCTGTGCCATAATGCTATATTTTGATGTTTTTGTTGCGTGATTGAAGCAATACAACTTTCGTCGTTTTCCGCCTGCAAAGTTCGCTATTTTTTGCTTAGAAAGTAATACCCCTCTATCGGTATATTACCATCCCACGATTGTGGTAGGCATCTACTCTAACTATGGTATTGTCTGTTTACGATTATTGGCATAACTTTGCACTTTGTAAGGCTTTGACAAACGGAGAGCCCAGTATATCATCAAAACAGAAAGCATGAAGCAAAGACGAAGCACTACTCCTCTTTTATTATTATTTGTCTCGTTGCCCTTGGCTGCCCAAACTGACAGTGTGGCAAACCAACGAGTCTATAGTCTCAACCCTGTGGTTGTCACGGGCACCGGGCACCATCAGCGGCTGCGTACTGCCATCAGTCCCGTGGAGGTGATCGGGCAGGGGAGTATTCTCTCGGCTTCGCCTCGATTGTTCCAGAATGTTGTGGTCAGACAGCTGCCCCAACTCTCGATATCCCCCAATTCTACCGGCGCCTATCTGCGGCTCAACGGACTGAGCAACAAATATGCGCTTATCCTCGTCAATGGCAAGCGGCTCATCGGTGACATTTCGGGCAATGTCAATCTCAACCGCCTCGACATGACCAACGTGCGGCGCATAGAGGTGCTCGACGGAGCAGCCTCATCGCTCTATGGCAGCGATGCTATTGGTGGCGTGGTCAATATCATCACGCAGCAGGAGGCCACAAAGCCTTTCTCGTTTTCCACCGACACGAGGGTGTCGACCCATGGGCAGTTCAGGCAGGCAGCCAACGTGCAATTAGGCTTCCATGGCTTCAGCAGCCTGACCTCGTTCTCCCACGACCAGAGCAGCTATTATCGCAACAATCCCTTGACATACAAGAGTGGCAGCGAGGGCGAGACTTATCAGTCGCTGGCTCCTTTGACTTCGGGCTGGCGTACCAACCTCGTTACCCAGCGCTTTGCCTATGACAGCCGTCGTGCTCTCAGCCTCTTTGCCGAGGGCAGTTATAACTGGCATAAGACGGTGAGACCCGGCACTCAGACCGATGTGCCCGGTGGCTTTGACTATGAGTTGCGTTCCGAGGCTTGGCGTTGGGATGCGGGAGCCACCTATCGTCTCTCACCCAAGAACAGCCTGCAACTGCGCTTCAACGGCGACCATTATACCTATGGTAACGAGTATGATGTTGCTACCAAGCAATATGCTGTAGGTGACTATGTGCGCAAGAAGACGCAACGGCTCTACGAAGGTGAACTGAAAGGAGTGTTTTCGCTTCTTCAAGGCGCAACGACCATTGCAGGAGTGGATTGGCAAAACAGTTTTCTCGATGCCGTCTCGGGCAGTGTCGACCGACATGTGTACACTTGGGCCGGGTACCTGCAACACGAGCAGCCACTGACCAAACGGCTGAAAGCATTGGTGGGGCTGCGCTATACCTATCATGAGACCTTCGGCAACAACTTCACGCCCAAGGTAGCTCTACTCTACAACGACGACCATTTGCAGTTGCGGGCTTCGTACAGTCGTGGCTATCGGGCTCCAGGGCTCGATGAACTCTACTACCATTACTACACTTTCGTGCGCAACTTCCCCACGCTGACCGTCGGCAACAGTAATCTTAAGGCTGAGACCAGCGACTATTTTTCGTTCAATGCGGAATATCAGGCAAGTCTGTGGACGGCCGGCATCACGGCTTTCGTCAACAACATCCATGACATGATCGTCAAGACCATTGTTGACGTAGGCGCCGACGAGCTTGCTTCCATCCGCCGCGACTTCCCGGAGATTACCGATGTTCAGGCAACAAAGATCACGCATTACAACCGCTACGGCAACAGTGACCGTGGACGTGTCTATGGTTTTCGGGCTCATTTTACAGTAGAACCGGTTGACGGACTCAGTCTTTTTGCCAACTACAGTTATATACTGGCACGTCAAGAATCTGACGAAATATGGTCTAACGTGGAGCGGAGTATTCGCAACACAGTCACACTGGGTGCTGACTATTCCCATCGTTGGGGTCGCTACACGCTCGGCCTCCATGCCGACGGACGACTGCAAAGCAAAACCTATTATCCGGCACCTTACGAGAATGCGCCTGGATATGGTCTGTGGAACATCTCCACCACGCATACGTTCCAGTTCCGAGGCTTCGAGCTGATTCCGAGCTTGGGCGTAGACAATGTCTTCAATACCCGCGACCGCCGCATAGACAGCACGTTGCGACGCTACGCCAACTTCTCATCAGGAGCGACGATTGTTGCGGGATTAAAAATAAGATACTAAGAGATGAAGATGGGGAGTTGGCTTTTATGAATAAGGTGGCTCTGAGAATGCGATTTTCGTCAGCAAGGGGGCATTTGTCTGCGATTTCTCGATTTTTAGACGATATTCTTAATTGCTACCAAGTATCATGGATATGTTCAAGGATTTATCATCCATTTCAACGCATTGGTGCGGATGATACCGTCATAATCGGAGTCTGGGTCATCATCAAGCGTGAGAAGGTACTTCGGATAGTGGTCGTCAATGTTTCTCAGGGATGCCAGCTCACGCTCCAGCGTCGCTGGCTCTCTGACGGTGGCGGCTACTTGGTAATAAGCAAGCCCATCGGTATTGATGGTTACGAAATCCACTTCAAGCTGGTCGTTCTTGCCCACATACACCTGTCCATGACGGTGAAGGAGCTCAAGATAGACTTCATTCTCCAAGACTCTCCCCACGTCGAAACCTCTGGAGCCTAACAGCATACGGCGAAGACCAATGTCTACAAGATAGTATTTGCTGAGCGACTTGAGCAACTGCCTTTCTTTTATATTGTAACGTTTGGCCTCGTAGAGGAAGAATGTCTCGCATAGCGCGTGCATATACTTCTCGACCGTCTTCTGGTCTATCTTCCTGCCCTCCGCCGTCATAAGGTCAGCGATACGCTTCGTAGAGAGGATATTGCCAATGTTGTCGGCCGCAAAACGGATGACACTCTCCAGCATCGTCACATCCTGTATCTTCTGGCGCGTCATAATGTCCTTCACCACAATGGTATTGTACACCGCATTAAGGTAATCGCTGATCTCATCGGCGGACTCCAGTTCCAGCGTATAGGGGAAGCTGCTATTGGTGACATACCGGTTATAACTGTCCTGCAGGCTGTTCTGTCCGCCTATTGCCTCAACATACTCTCTGAACGACAACGGGAGCATGGGTATCTCGACATATCGGCCGGAAAGCAACGTGGCAAGCTCACTGGAGAGCATATAGGCATTGGAACCGGTAAGATAGAGGTCTGTATTAGGCTTGAGATTAAGACTGTTGACGACATCGGGGAAGTCCTTCACGTGTTGTATCTCGTCAAAGAAGAGGTAGGTCATCTCTGTTTCTGAGAGCCGCCCCTTGACATAGCCATAGAGGTTTTGTGGGTCGCGGAGACTAAAAAAATCGTAGTCTTCAAAATTGATGAAGACGATGCGATCGCTGCTTACCCCTTGACTGATAAGCCAGTCGCGGTATATCTCCATGAGGGTTGACTTGCCGCACCGGCGGATGCCTGTTACGACTTTTATCAGTTTCTTGTCTCTGAATTTCTTCAGCTTACTGAGATATTCCACTCGCTCTATTCTATTCATAGTCGCTCAATATTAGTTTTACTGGCACAAAGATAAGAAAAGTTTTAGGAATCCATTCCGAAAAGTGGGCAAAAATACAAAGTTTTAGGAATCTATTCCGAAAAGTGCCCACAAATGGAAAGTTTTAGGAATCCATTCCGAAAAGTGTACTCAATAGCATAGAGCCGAATAGTCGAAAAGCTTTGCATTTACCACAAGGCCGATGGAGAACTGCCGATAGCGTCTTACCCCGATTATGGGCGCAGCGGATATTTTCCGTGGGTGAGAACTGGCCTCTATCCTTGTACAGTGAACACACGGAACATGAAGAAAGATACATCGTTGACTCCATTATTATGGTCTTTATGCCCACAATCGGGGAAGCCTTATGCTCTTTTCTTTTTAAGTAACACGCTGACGACCACTGGGGCACCAACAAGAGCTGTCACGGAGTTGACCGGGAGCACGCCCTCATAGCCTGGCATGCGGGCGAGCAGATTGCAGAAGAGTGCTAATAAGGCTCCTGTGAGCAGGCAAGCCGGTACGAGCAAACGGTGGCTGCCTGTCTGCAGGGCTCCACGGCACAAATGAGGTACGGCCAGACCAATGAAAAGAATAGGACCGCAATAGGCAGTGACGATGGCTACGACAGTGCCACTGAAAAGAATGACCAGAGCACGCGCCTTGCGAATGTTCAATCCCAAATTGCGGGCATAGCTGTCACCAAGCAAGAGTTGATCCATGGGCTTCACCATGAAAAAGGTGAGCGGCAACAGAATTGCCATGACTGAAACAAACAAAGTGACCTCATCGCCAGAGACACGAGAGAAACTGCCCAAGCCCCAGATGACATATTCGCGCACGTCGTCGTCGTTGGCAAAAAATTTCAGTACACCAATGGCCGCATTGGCCACGTAGCCAATCATCACGCCGATGATCAGCAACGTCACCGTGTTCTCAACACGGCGGGCGATGAGTGTCATCAACAGTAGTGTAGCCATCGAGCCGAGAATTGCCGCAGTTGTCAGTGCCACATTGCCGAGAAAGCCAAGACTGCTCAAGGCGACACTGCCCAAAGTACCGGCCAGCAGTACGACTAAGGCGACACCGAGAGAGGCTCCCGATGTGATGCCCAGGACCGAAGGCCCAGCCAAAGGATTGTGGAAAACAGTTTGCATCTGCAAACCAGACACGGCCAGCCCCGCACCGGCCATCACGGCAGTCAGAGCCTGTGGGAGCCGAGAACTCAGGATGATATTGCGGTGGATGGTGCTCAGGGTAGTCCCTTCACCGCCATGAAAAAGAATGTCTATTGTCTCGTGCAAAGAAATGGGTACAGACCCCCACAGCAGATTCGCGGTAAGCAACAGCACTAAGCCGACAGCGAGCAGGACAAACGTAGCGATAGGATTGCGGTGCATCATGGTACGTGAATTTCAATTCAGAGTCAGCAAAGAAAGACTTAAGCAAGTTGTTGAGGCCTTGCTGGTTAGAGCAACTTATAGAAATGGGGCTGATAGGCGGGCAAGAGCTCTGGGTGCAGGGCTTTGATAAAGTCGGCCAAAAGCCAGTCGGGGCGCAGGGGCGCCAGCTCGTGATAGCCGCTGGAAGCGATATTGCAGTAAATCACATGGTGGCGTTGAAAAGCCACAAACTGTTCGTTGCGCCGGTCCTCAGCCCTGAGAGCCTGATAGGAGAAAGTGCCGGGATAGCTGTTCATCACGCGCCAATAGTCGGCTTGTGCAGCCATGGCATACATCGACTCAAAGTCAGAGGGGTAGCCTCCCGTGTGGTGGTCGTGTTGAGGCAGATAGACAGCACCGGCATCTCGCAGGAGTTGTGCGAGATAGCTTTTGCCGCCCATGACAAACCACTGCCCGCCCTTCTGCTCTCCGCTGAAGATGGTGGGCCGTTGTTTTGCCTTTGCGGCTACGGCTTGATAGGCATGGTAGTGTTGCTCCACTTGTTGGAAGAAAGCATTAGCCTCTTTCTCCTTACCAGTGAGCATACCCACGAGTTTCACCCATTCTGCTTGACCTAGTGGCGTTGGTTCCTTAAAAGCCGTATAAGGAATCAGCGGACAGCCCACTTGCTGCAGGGCTTCATAACCGCCTTTCTTAAAAGGAGAGACGAGGATGGCGTCGGGTTGGAGAGCCATGACCGTCTCGGTGTCGAAGTTTCCCTCATAGCCAATCTTGGCAATCTTGCCCTCAGCAATACGTTGCTTCACGTTTTTGTTTTGCAGATGGCGCACGCTGGTGATTGCCGTCACCTGGTCGAGCGCCTGCAGTTGGATGAAGGCAGCCAACTGCTCCGTGCCCATGGGGATGCAATGCTGCACAGGCACTTCCACCCGATGACTGTATTCCTCGGGTATGCTGGATGCGTTGACTCCACGTGGAATCAGTGCCAGACGGTAAGTGCTCCGACTCTTATGTCCGGCCACACTGATGTCGACAAGGCGTGTGCCGTCGGAGAGATAGCGTACGGTGAAGTTCTTGGCATAGCGAAGCGTAACGTGAGCACTGTCAGAAAGGATCTCGCTAACGTCGGCTTTCTGTCCCCGATGGCTGATCGCGCCTGGTCGGCAGGTAGAAAACACAAGAAGGCATAGCACGATGGCTATGCCCTTCTTCATCTCTCTCACCAGTAAATATCTGTCAATCAAAAAATGGTTTGCTTTCATATTATGTTCTCGATAGAGTGGGGAAACCCTGACGTTCTTGTCAACACTATCCGTGTCCGCGGCAGCCTCAACCGAAGTCTGTTAACTGAATGCGCCGTTGAGATACTTGCGTGTCAGCTCGTTTTTCGGATGGCGGAAGACCTGCTCGGCATCGCCTTCCTCCACCACCTTGCCCATGTACATGAAGATGACGTGGTCGGCAATGCGGAGAGCCTGACTCAGCGTGTGGGTGACCATCACGATGGAGTTGGTAGCCTTCAGCTCAGTAAAGAGCTCTTCAATCTTGTGGCTGCTGATAGGGTCGAGTGCACTTGTGCTTTCGTCAGCGAGCAGATAGGTAGGCTCCACTGCTAAGCTGCGTGCCAGGCAGAGACGTTGCTGCTGTCCGCCGCTCAGGCGTGAGGCCGGTGAGTGGAGTCTGTCCTTGACCTCGTCCCACAATCCCACGGCGCGCAGATAGTGGCGCACGATCTGATTTTGCTGATGGCGGTTGCGGATGCCGTGGATGCGGCAGCCGTAGGCCACGTTGTCGTAGATGCTCATCGGCAGGGGGCAGGGACGCTGTGGCACCAGACCGATGTTGCGGCGAAGTTCAGAAAGACGGCTGCTGCCTGCTTTGAGGATGTTGGTACCGTCGAAGGTGACCTCTCCGGTCATACGCAGACCTTCTACACTGTCGTTGAGACGGTTGAACGTGCGAAGCAGCGTGCTTTTGCCGCAACCGGAGGGACCGATGATGCAAGTGATCTTGTTGCGGGGAATCTCCACGTTGATGTCCTTCAGTATGTGTGCTCCATGGATGTAGACATTGAGATGATGTGTCTGTAGACGCGCTCCACTGGCGTGAGCAAACTTGTTGGTCACGACAAAGGAAGCGTCCTCTTTGTAGAGGCTGCTGAAAGCAAACGGAAGGAAACCGTTGCCAAAGTGGTGGAGTGTACTTGCTATTGCGTTCATAAGCGTCTCTGATTTTACAGTTGCAAAGTTACGGAAAACATCGATGCCGGGGAATACCATGCTAATAGTATTTTCATACCACAATGATGGTATGGTCAAATACCCTCATAGGGTGATTGCTTATTTTGTTGATTCATTCTATCTTTGCACTGAAATAATAAGCAATATACCATGAAGACTCACTCATGCAAAGAGAGACCAATCCCATACAAGCTATATATAATAAGGTGTAGGATGGCGAACCCCATCATCGCACTTCTTTTGTTGCCCATGCTTTTCAGCGGATGTGGGCGAAAGCAGACTGCCAAGGCCGGAGACCTGCATGGCAATGTCGCCGTGTCCGGAGCGTTTGCGCTCTATCCGCTGATGCTTCGCTGGGCCGACGCTTTCAGTCAGCGACATCCTGGAGTGACCATAGACGTGTCGGCCGGAGGTTCGGGCAAGGGCGTCACCGACGTGTTGGCGGGACAAGTGGACTTGGGTATGGTGTCTCGGGATTTGAAAGCACCTGAGCGTCAGCGTGGTGCTCTGGCGGTGGCTGTAGCCCGAGATGCGGTCGTGCCGATCATCAACATCCATCACCCGCTCTACCGTCAATTGCTTCGGCGGGGACTCTCGCAGAAGACGGCATGCGGCCTCTGGGTTTCAGGACGCATCAAAACCTGGGGCCAGGTGGCGGGCTTTAACAATCAAACGCCTGTCAATGTCTATACACGCAGCGACGCTTGTGGGGCTGCCGAGACTTTTGCCGCCTGGCTGAAGTCCCATCAGGAGGACTTGCTTGGCACGGGCGTGTATGGCGACCCGGGCATTGTGCATCAGGTGGCTAACGATCCCAACGGCGTCGGCATGTGCAATATCAGTTATGCCTTTGACGATCAGACGGGGCGCCCCAACGACGGCATTGCTCTTTTCCCCATTGACACAAATGGTGACGGACACATCAGCAGGGATGAGCAGTTCTATGCTTCCAAGCAAACCTTGATCAAGGCTATTCAAGACGGACGGTATCCCTGTCCGCCGGCTCGGCAACTCTATGTGGTGAGTAAGGGCAAACCTCACAATGCTATCGTCGAGGCTTTCCTGCGTTTCATCTTGGAGGAGGGACAGCAATACAATATCCCGGCGGGATTCATACCGGTGCATGTAAAGGGCAAGACAAAGCGCTGAATCGTTGCACACCTCTTGGGGCTGTTGTGCAGAAAGTGCGGAGTATGTTTTAAATTAGTTTAATAGTGTCTTCGTGATTAATAGTGTGTAGTGAAAAATGGATAACTTTGTTATAAAATTAAAGTTTCAAATTCGTTAACGTCAATCAATAATGACAGATTTTAAAGAGATTTTTGAGAGTCGCTACACATGGATAGAGGGATTTATGCGCAATGTTCGCCGCTATGGATGGCGCACGGCAATGATTGATCCCATTCAGAAGAAAACATGGACTTACCGTGAACTCAACGCTGATGTCAACCGTCTTACCAACCGTCTGGTGACCGACGGACTGAAAAAGGGTGACGTGATGATGATGATGATGCTCAACTGTCCTGAGTTCGCCTTCATCTATATTGCCGCTCATAAGGGCCACTTTGTCAACAGTCCTGTGAGCTACCGACTGTCGTCGGGCGAGCTGGCTGACCTGCTGAAGACGAATAAGCCAAAAATACTTTTCTTTGACGAGGCACGCAAGAGCGATGTCCTCGCTGCCGTGAAGATGAGCGGATGGCGTCCTCAGCGCCTCGTGGTCGTCGACGGAGCCAGCGACGACACGGTCATCTCGTTTGTCGACTATGTCGATGGCAGCACAGCCGAGGAACCGGCATTCACTTACGAGTATAACATCTACGACGAGACGACACGCCTCTTCACTTCTGGTACGACCGGACACGCCAAGGCTGTGCCACTGACGAGCATCAATGAGGTGCTCTCCAGCCACGACGTGATGATTCATTTCCCGATGAGCTACAAGGATGTGACGATGAACACTACTCCCTGGTTCCATCGTGGTGGACTGCACTGCGCCGGTCCTTGCCCAACATTCTATGCCGGAGCCTCCTTGGTAGTGATGCGCAAGTTCGACGCCGGACTGACGCTGAAATATGTCGACCGCTACAAGATCACGTTTGTCATCGGCGTGCCTACCGTCTTGGAGCGTCTCGCCGACGAGCAGGAAGACAAGGGTTACGACCTCAGCACGCTGCACGGCATCGTGACGATGGGCAGTCCGCTTGAGCGCTCGGCATGTATCCGCTATCAGAAAGTGCTCACGCCGAATATCTTCAACGGCTATGGCACGACAGAGACCTTCTGGAACACCTTCCTCCGGCCTTTCGATCTGCCTGAGAATGCCGGTACGGCCGGTGCCTCGTGCATTGATGATGATGTGCGCGTGGTGAAGGTCTATGAGGACCGCCGCGCCGAGCCTGATGACTTGGCCAAGGACGATGGCACGGAGATTGGCGAGGTCATCATCTCGTCACCGGCTAAGTCACCATTTAAGTATGTCAACAATCCGGAGGAGACCGAGCAGAAATACTACAAAGGATTTCTCTATACCAACGATCTGGCAACGTGGGACGAGCATCAGTTCGTCACCATCGTTGGCCGTAAGGACGACATGATCATCTCTTCGGGCGAGAATATCTATCCTGTGGAGATCGAGGAAGTGCTTGACCTCAATCCTAAGGTGAAGGACTGCATCGTCACGTCTGTGCCTGACAAAATGCGCGGACAACTTGTCACAGCATACGTTGTCAAGGCCGATGAGAGCTTGACAGCCGAAGAACTCGACGAGTTTTGCAAGGACAGTCCCGAGGTAGCCAACTTCAAGCGGCCACGCTATTATCGCTTCGTATCGAGTGTTCCGCTCAACGCCACGGGCAAGAAGCTCCACGCCAAGATCAAGGCGATCGCTGCCGATGACCTGCGCAATGGACTGCTTTACCGCGTATAGTCATATCGAAGCGAAGACCTCAATGTAACAGGAGAAGCAACGTAAACGACATGTTTCCGTTGCTTTTCCTGCTTTTTTTATGTCATACTCTATGTTTTTCTCTTTTTTTGTCATTACTTTATTCGCGTTTTCTTATTTTTGCAATAAGTTTTATCTTTAAACCTGTTGCTATGAGAAAACAGTTATATTCCCTAATTGTGTTGTGTTGCTGCTTGGCGCTGTTCTCCTGCCAGAAAGCCTTTACAGGTGACGATGATCCAGATGAAATCCGCAAAGAAAGTGGCGTGAGGCTACAACTCAGTATCGTCAGGCTTGGCGATGCCGACTTTGTAAAGTCCTGGCAAGTCTTGCGAAGCACGGATGTTACCACCTTGTGCAATCGGGTGAGCGTCGCTGTTTACCAAAATGGTACAAGAGTGAAGCAGGTTAATCAAACGACAAATGACCAGGACTTCGGAAAGATACAGCTCACGCTGCCTGCCGGAAAATATAAGTTGCTGGTCCTGGCCTACAACGGATCGAAGAGTGCAACGATGACCGATGTGGAGAAGGTGACTTTTAGTGGCGGAATGAGTGACACTTTCTGGTATTGCAAGGACATCGACCTGGAGTCCGACACTTCTGAAGACATCACGATGAAGCGTATCGTAGCCATGTTCCGGTTATCACTGACCGACGCTATGCCTAAGAATGTCAAGACGATGAAGTTTGCCTATACAGGCGGTAGTTCCACGCTCAACGCTGTGACGGGTCAAGGTTGTGTGAACTCCCGTCAGAGCGAAGACTTTACGGTCACGTCGGATATGGTAGGAAAGGCCAATGACTTTGACATCTACACCTTTCCAAAACCTGACAGTCAGACTTTGAAGGTGACAGTGACAGCTCTGGACGCAAACGGTAATCAACTCATCCAGCATATTTTTGATGGGGTGGAGATCCGGTGCAATATGATCTCCAAGTACACCGGAGCATTTTTCTCTGATATCGGTTCTGGAACCAGCGCCAGTTACTCCGGCCGGTTGCTGACCGATGATGAGTGGGTACAGACCGACACCACGTTTTGAATATAAAAGAAATATCCCCGGCTTGAGCTGTTTGCTCAAGCCGGGGATATACTTGTTATTAGACAAGGTGCGCTTTCCTGTCATCCGAGGTATTGCGTGAGGATTTTGGCGTAAGGACTACGTCTGATTTTCTCGATAGCCTTCTCACGGATCTGGCGCACTCTCTCGCGAGTGAGCCCCAGGCGCTCACCAGTTTCTTCGAGCCCTTCCTCTTGACATCCGATGCCAAAGTTGCGTGTAATCACTTCTTGCTCACGAGGTTTCAGCACTTTCTTAAAGATGCTCTCTAAGTCGATGCGCATGGATTCGCGGTTGGTGATATTCGACACCGTATGGTCGGATGAAGGCAATATATCAGCCAGACTGTTGCTGTCGTCTTCGTTGAAGGGCGCGTCGATGCTCATGTGGCGAGTGTCGGCAGTCAGTGCAGCCTGTATCTTGTCGCTGTCAATGTCGGTGATGGCACTCAGCTCTTCTGTGGACGGCTTGCGGTGGTTGGCCTGTTCAAACTTCTCAATTTCTTGGTTGATCTTCGAGATGGCCCCCACTTGGTTGAGCGGCAGTCTGATCATTCTGCTCTGTTCGGCGATGGCCTGCAGAATGCTCTGACGTATCCACCACACTGCGTAAGAAATGAATTTGAAGCCTCGTGTAGGATCGAACTTCTCAGCCGCCTTGACCAGTCCAATGTTGCCCTCGTCGATAAGGTCGGGCAGTGAGAGTCCCTTGTGCTGATATTGCTTGGCAACGGAAACGACGAAGCGCAGGTTGGCACGTATGAGTTTGTCCTTGGCACGCTCTCCCTCGCGTCCTCCTTTCTGTATCTTTATGGCCAACTCTTCCTCCTCGTCGACGTTGGCCATCGGTATGCGGCCAATCTCCAAGAGGTATTTGTCGAGCGACTCGTTCTGCCGGTTAGTGATGCTACGTTCAATCTTTAACTGTCTCATGACTTTTATGATCCTTTCTCTTCTTATAATCCCGGGAGTGAAGATGCAAAAACCGTACCAACTGAACGATGGAGGTGAAGGATACGTTTTTGTTGGATAAACTGACATTTTTCCGCCCAAATACAGACGATTTTCCGAAGCGAGCCTCATCTTGCTTCGATTTTCGTGAATTTTAGCCTGTTTTTGTAAGTTCTTAATAATCAGTAAGATATAATCATCTGACTGTTTTCGGCTGATCAGAAAGGTGTTTTGACGAAAAATTCTCTAGAGAATTTCTCGTCAAAAAGCCTTTTTCATCGTGTCATAAAAGCGTTCTGACATGTTCATCTAAGCTTTTTGATGTGGTCAACAAGCTTGTTTGTCTGTTTCATCTCACCATTTTCTTCGGTTCAACTCGCAAATTTGAGCTTTTCTTCTCGTTCTTCCCCATTTTCGTCTCTCTAGATTGAAAGTTCGCGCGAACCTACTTTTGTAATATTTTCTACCATACTTATGATTCTTGTAAGTCAACGAACTATTGAAAGCCGAATGTCGACCATCTGCTTGTAGGGACGGAGGCAAATGGAAATAAATAGGGGAGAGCTTCATATTTCTTGCTCTTCTGACGCTGTTTTCGATTATTTTTTGTAAGTTTGCCAAAGATATGGCAATTTCTCTGTCCAGTCAGTAGAATCAAGCATTGCCATTGTCGAGTGTCATTTACTAAACACCATTAACAAGCATTATGAAGAAACTCATTCCTGTTTTGGGCCTAGCCCTGATGATGGCAGCCTGTGGCGGCAAGAAAGCTCAGCCGGCTGCAAGTGCAGATTCCACAAAGGTGGCAACCAATGATAGTGCGGTTGTAGACACTTCCTATTGTGGCACTTACCGTGGTACCCTGCCTGCCGCTGACTGTGAAGGCATTAAGACGGTGCTCACTATCAGTTCCGACAGTACCTATCATCTGTCGAGTGACTATATTGGCAAGAAAGACGGACAGTTCGTCACCAGTGGCGTCTATCATCTCAAGGATGGAAAGCTCATCGAACTCGTCACTCCTTCGTCCGGTGAGAAGACTTACTACAAGGTGAAGGATGCCAAGTCTATCGTCATGACCGATTCCCTCGGCACAGAGCCAGAGGGCGAGATGGCCAAGCTCTATGTGCTGACGAAGTAAAAGGATACTTCAATTCTTAGATGAAACGAGAGACGGAGAGGCGCTGGCTTTCCGAAAGTTACGTTCATGGTTAAAGACTTTCTGGAAGGCCAGCCTCTCGTCGCCGTTGAGCAGATGGATGATGCCACAATAGCAGAATCCGGCCTTCTGAAGGCAGTGTTGCATGATGAGGTTGTCGCGGTGTGTGTCGATGCGAATGTTGTCGGTATGAGCGAAGCAATAGCCGAGAATGTCTGTCATTACACCATGATGGTTTGGCAGACTCGCCACGCGGTGAATGACATAGTAGGGGCTTTCGTTGTCAATCCATTCACCTTGCTCTATCTTGCGATAAGTGATGTCGGGTCCGGGGATAAAGGCAAAGGTAGCGATGTTCGCATCGTCTTCTTTCAGCAGATAGCAGTGGCCGTGCTCAATGTCCTCTCGCAGTTGGTCTATAGAAGGGTGGGTGTCGTCCCATTGATGGAGATTGCCGGTTTCGCGCATGATGCGCCTTCCGGCATCGATCAGTCTTTTCACTTCTGGCAGTTCCGATAGTGTGGCGCGTGTCACTTCTCTTGTTGTTGTGTTCATGATATTTCGTTGTTTGGTACAAAGATATAACAAATCGACGGGTCTGCCAAAATAATGAAGCGGCACAGAGAATGATTATATATATTAAGGTGTAGCGTTAATGAAGCTTAAACTTAGGAACTGTCACTAAACGATATAAATCAAATGTCATCAAAGAGTTATCAATTTTCAGATAAAATAAGTCGAATATGATTAAGAGGAACGCAAAGATTCTAATGAGTGCTTTATTGTTGCTCGGCGGTAGCAACATGGCCATTCTGGCCAAGCAGTGGACTTTGGGTGAGTGTGTCAGCTATGCGTTGACCAACAACATCTCGTTGCGCAAAACGGTGGTGAACTATCAGAGTGCACAGGAGACCTTGTTGCAGAGCAAGGCAGCCCTGTTGCCTTCGCTGGCGGCGTCGACATCGCACAATATCACCTACAACCCGTGGCCCGAGCGTGGTAGTTACATGCTTGCCGGTGACAAGGTGCAGACCAATGTCGACAAGGCTTACTACAACGGTTCCTACGGTATCAACGCTTCCTGGACGGTATGGAACGGCAATAAGAATCACAACCAGGTGAAGCTCGACCAGCTCTCCGTCGATGAGGCCCGCCTCGATTCCGCTACGACAGCCAACAGCATTCAGGAACAGATCGCACAGCTCTTTGTGCAGATCCTCTATTCCAAGGATGCCGTCGATGTCAACAAGGCCACGCTTGAGACTTCCAAGGCCAACGAGGCGCGCGGTAAAGAATTTGTCAGAGTAGGCAGCATGAGCAAAGCCGATTTGGCTCAGCTCACCGCCCAGCGTGCACAAGACGAATATGCGGTGGTGCAGGCAGAGAGCAGTCTGAGAGAGTATAAGCGTCAGCTCAAGCAACTGCTGCAAATCACCAGTGAGGAGGAGTTTGACGTGGTCGTGCCGACTACGACCGATGCGATGGCCTTGGCAGCAGTGCCCAGCGTTTCGTCTGTCTATGAGAGTGCACTGGCCAACCGGCCGGAGATACAGCGTGCTGCAACAGCCATCAAGGCCAGTGACTTGCAGTTGAAGATTGCCAAGGCCGGAAAGATGCCTACGGTGAGCCTCAGCGCCGGGCTGAACAGCAACACCACATCAATGAGCAACAACAATTGGGGCTCTCAGCTGAAAAACAACTTTGCCTTTGGCGGAGGCGTGACGCTCAGCGTGCCGCTCTTTGACAACAGGCAGACCAAAACCGCTGTCAACCGGGCTATCTTCGAGCGGCAGTCCAATGAGCTCGACCTTCGCGACAAGCAGACCACGCTCTATTCCACCATCGAAAACTATTGGTTGCAGGCGGTCAACAACCAGGCGCAATACCGAAGTGCCAAGGTCAGCACCGAGAGCGCGCAAACCAGCTATAACCTGCTGCAAGAGCAGTTTAAGCAAAACTTGAAGAATGTCATTGAGCTCATGAATGGTAAGAATGCGCTGCTCAAGGCACAGCAAGCTGAACTGCAAGCTAAGTATCTGGCTATCCTCAATCAGGATATGCTGAAATTCTATCAAAACGGAACCTTGAAACAATAAGAGAGTACGAACACAACACAGACACAGCACGAATCAAACACAAGCAAGAAAACACAAAACAGAAATTGATAAAAGAGAAAAATGAAAAGGATTAAAATCAGCAAAGTCTGGATATTGGTCGCCATCGTTGTCGTGCTGGCCGTGGTGGCTTTCCTCTTATCCGGCAACAAAAAGAAAGAGCAGGTGCAGTTCAACACCGCCGAGGTGGCTCCTGCCAACATCGTGAACACAGTGACGGCAACGGGAACGATAAAGCCGGTGACCTCCGTCACGGTCGGTACACAGGTGTCGGGCATTGTCAGCAAGCTCTATGTCGACTACAACAGTGTGGTGAAGAAAGGACAGGTCATCGCTGAACTCGACAAGTCAAACCTGATCAGTGAACTGAACTCAGCGAAGGCAAACCTCGAACAGGCCAAGGCTTCACTGGCAAGCGCAGAGAGCAGTCTGAGCTATCAGGCTGCCAACTTCCGCCGCAACAAGACGCTCTATCAGAAGGGACTCATCTCGGGCAATGACTACGAGAGCGCCCGTCTGAGCTATCAGACGGCTTTGGCCAATGTCTCCTCGGCACGCGACCAGGTGGCGGCAGCCCGTGAGCAGGTGAAGAAAGCGCAGACCAATTTGGGCTACGCCACGATCACCTCGCCTATCGATGGCATCGTGCTCTCGAAAAGCGTGGAGGAAGGGCAGACCGTAGCCGCCAGCTTCAGTACGCCTACGCTGTTCACCATTGCAAAGGACTTGACCAACATGCAGGTGGTGGCCGACGTTGATGAGGCTGACATCGGTAATGTGAAGGTCGGCGAGCGTGTGACGTTTACCGTGGACGCTTATCCCGACAACACCTTCTCCGGTACTGTCACGCAGGTGCGCCAGGAGGCTACAACCACCAACAATGTCGTGACGTATTCTGTTGTGATCAGTGCACCGAATGCCGACTTGAAATTGAAGCCGGGACTGACGGCTACTGTCACCATCTATACCCAGGAGAACAAGGGCATGCTCAGTGTGCCCAGCAAAGCATTGCGCTTCACGCCGGAGAAAGAGACCGTCGGCGGCATGAAGATCAAAGACATCGCCAATACCAAGAACAAGGTGTGGACGATCGAAGGCAACACCGTGGTGGCTCATCGTGTCAACATTGGCATGACTGACGGTTCGCATACCCAGATACTTAGTGGCATCCGTCGTGGGACTAAGGTCATCACGGGCATCAGTTCTACTATGCCCGATGCTGACGGCGACGACGACGCGGCTTCTTCCGGAGAGTCCAGTCCGTTTGCACCCAAAGGACCAGGAAGCAAAAAGAAGTGATGAGTGTTGAATGATGAATGTTGAGTGTTGAATGATGAATGGAAGCAATGTTGAGTGTTCAATGTTGAATGATGAATGAAAGTAATGTTGAATGCTCAATGTTGAAGGATGATTGATTCAACAAAACAGAAAAGCCACAATGAACAACAATAATCCTGATAACAGCAATGGCGACAATCGCAAAGTCGTCATTGAGTTGCGCGATGTGAAGCGTGACTTCTTGGTCGGCGACGAAACCGTACATGCGCTGCGTGGGGTGTCGTTCAAGATCTATAAAGGTGAGTTTGTCACCATCATGGGTAAGTCCGGTTCCGGAAAGTCCACGCTTCTCAACCAGCTCGGCTGTCTCGACACGCCCACGAGCGGCGACTATTTCCTCGATGGCGTCTCCGTGCGCACAATGTCGAAAAGCCAGCGTGCTGTGCTGCGCAACCGCAAGATAGGTTTTATCTTTCAGAACTATAATCTGCTGCCAAAGACGACATCGGTGGAGAACGTGGAGCTGCCGCTGATGTACAATCCCGATGTGTCGGCCCAAGAACGTTTCCGTCGGTCGGTAGAAGCCTTGAAGGCTGTGGGACTGGGCGACAGACTCTATCACAAGTCCAACCAGATGTCGGGTGGTCAGATGCAGCGTGTGGCCATCGCCCGCGCGCTGGTCAACAATCCTGCCGTGATTCTCGCTGATGAGGCAACGGGTAATCTTGATACCCGTACGTCGTTTGAGATCCTCGTGCTCTTTCAGAAACTCTATGCCGAGGGACGCACGATCATCTTCGTGACTCACAATCCCGATATCGCACACTATTCCTGCCGCAACATCCAGTTGCGTGACGGACGTGTCATCAGCGACGAGTATAACCCACATATACAAAGCGCCGCGGAGGGCCTCGCCGCTCTTCCGGCCAATACCGACGAATAGGAAACATGAACTATACCAATCTTTTCAAAATAGCCCTGCGTGCGATTATGGCCAACAAGATGCGGTCGTTTCTCACGGCACTGGGCATTATCATTGGCGTGGCGTCGGTCATCACGATGCTCGCCATCGGACAGGGGTCGAAGCGAAGCATTCAGGCCAACATTGCAGAGATGGGTTCCAATATGATCATGATCCATCCGGGTGCCGACATGCGCGGTGGCGTGCGTCAGGATCCGTCGGCCATGCAGACACTGAAACTCTCGGACTATGAGTCGCTGCGCGATGAGTGCAACTACATCAAGGGCATCAGCCCTGT
>Ga0256407_10001783_pt1 | contig 43605 bp, 64 predicted proteins | sample RumenRJG_04DNA_FD_193489 | JGI IMG/M metagenome (GOLD analysis project Ga0256407, IMG submission 193489) | Bovine rumen microbial communities from Lethbridge, Alberta, Canada - RJG_04 | ecosystem: Host-associated > Mammals > Digestive system > Stomach > Rumen | place: Canada: Alberta...
AACACAAACAACGTCGCGGAAGGCGTTCGCATGACCTTCTACGTTGGCAGCGAAAACGGCGACAGAATCAAATACAACTCCAGTAACAGTGCTGTTTCGTGGCGGCTGCGTTCGCCTTACCCTGGTAACTCGAGCCACGTGTACTACGTGTACCCCAGCGGCAGTTTGACCAGCAGCTCCGCTAATTACACGGGCTACGGGCTGGCCCCGGCTTGTGTCATCATCTAATCAATATTAGCATAACATAGTACAGTGTAAAACATCCCGCACGAATGTGCGGGGTGTAGTGCGGAACGAAAAATGGCGGTATTAAAGAGCAAACGGACGGAAAGCATATTAAGCGTCGTGGCCAAGGCGGAGGAAATGGTCATCTACACGATGCAGGCGGCCAGCAACGAAAGGTACATACCCAAGCGGATGCGCTGGTGCATTGGCGGGCGCATTGTGCAGGAGGCGCAGGACGTTTTACGGCTTATCACATACGCCAACAGCATAAAGGTGGAGTATGCGCAGGACTGGGAGATGCGGCGCACGGCGCAAAAGCAGGCCATGGCGCATACGTTCTGCCTTCTGACGGAAATCAACCTGTGCAAACGTGCGTTCGGGCACATCCCATTGGACAAGATGGAATACTGGACAGGGATGATACTAGAGGTGCAACGTCTTTTGAAGGCGTGGCAGAAAAGTGACGCGGCACGCTACGGCGGGCCGTGACAAAGGGAGGCGGTTATATGGATCAGCCTGTTTCGTGGCGGCTGCGTTCGCCTAACCCTGGTAACTCGAACAACGTGTACAACGTGAACACCAGCGGCAGTTTGAACAACAACAACGCTAATAACACGGGCAACGGGCTGGCCCCGGATTGTATTACAATGCCAGTATAAAGTAAGCTGAAAGGCCGAAATCAGAGCAACGACACAAGGAACCACCTGCCTTGCAGCTTGCAAGCAAGCTGTGAACACATGCCGCTGATGCGCTTTGCCTCCGGGCAAGCAGTGCTACAAACAGCGGCTTTTTTTTATGGACATGGGCACCGATTTCGAAAAAGCCACACAGTTCGGGGAGTTGTACAAGGCGGCATACCAATGCTTCCGCAACATCCGCTGGAAGGAATCGACGCAGGAGTACCAGCGCAACGTCCTGCCGCGCACATACGCATTGCGGCAGGATTTGATAAACGGGACGTACAAGATACAGCCCTATTACATATTTTATATACACACGCCGAAGAAGCGGCAGATAGTCAGCACAAGGCTGCGCGACAGGATATGGCAGCGGAGCATGTGCAACAACGGGCTGTATGATGACTTGACAAGGGGATTCATCCACGACAACTGCGCATGCCAGACGGGGCGCGGGACGCATTACGCGATGGCGCGGCTGGAATGCCACATGCAGAGGATATGGCGAAAGCACGGCCCTGCCGTATGGGTTGCAAAGCTGGATATAAGCAAGTTCTTTCCAAGCATTCCGCACATCGTGGCGAAAGCTGCGGCGGCAAAGCGCATAAGGGACGAGCATTTCCGCCAGCATGTGTTCGACATAATCGACAGCTTCAAGGACGAGAGGCCGCAGGCGGAGATAGACGCGGATCCGTTCGGCCCGCGTGGCATTGCGCTGGGCAGCCAGATCAGCCAGCTTGTCGCACTGGCCGTGCTGGACGACATCGACCACTACATAAAGGAAAGGCTGCACATTAGGCATTATGTGCGCTACATGGACGACCTTGTGCTTATCCATGAGGACAAAGGCGTGCTGATGTCCGCCATGTTGACAATACAGGCATTGCTGGCAAGGCTGGGGCTTAAACTGAATCCGAAAAGCTGTATCTACCCGGCCAGCCAGGGCATTGTGTTCCTAAAACTGCGGTTCATGTTCACCAGGGGCGGCGGGATAATCCGGCGCGTGGTGCATGAGGCGATAAGCAAGGAGCGGCAACGTCTAAAGGCGATGAAGCGGCTGCTGGACAGCGGATGTCTGACGGCGCAGGACATAAACCTGCATTTCAAGACATGGATGGCCAATAAACGGCACGCGAATGCGCGGGGCGTTGTCCGAGCCATGCGGGAATACGGGAAACGGTTGTTTCAAGGGGATAATGCAAATGGAGTACAAGACGCGGGAACAAGTCAGACAGGAGACGTTGGCTGCGCAGATGCGTGCGCTGAAAACGCCTAAAAACACCGACACGACCGACTTTGAAGCGGCCATGAAGCAATTCCGCGATGTCTGCAAGATGATCGAGGATTTCAGCGGCATTGCGAATTTCCACGGCGGATTCGACGAGGCCATGCAGTTCCTTGCCAGCCCGGCGTTCGCGGCGGACAAGACACAGGGGACGTACCTGTTTTCCTTGTGGCAGGGAGCCGACAAGGCGGCGACATACGAGGCGGCGAAATGCGGTGTCGGACAGCCGGAATGGTGGTATCAATGCTGGCAGGAGGTGCAGGAGGCATGACCACGGACTTGACCAAGGTGCAACATGCTTATGACATGTATCTGACGGCCATGATGCAGGGGCTTTCGGGCGGCGAGAGGCTGGCCGACTACTACCACACGGCGGAGGTCTGCAACGGCATAGGCGCGGAATGGTTTCCTGGCTGGCTGCGGTGGGCCGTGACCAAGACCAACCCAACGCTGGAGCCGACAAGCTGGGTGCATGACATGGAATACAAGGAAGGCGGCGGGATAAAGGAAAGATGGCTGGCCGACTGGCATTGGCTGCGCAACGGATGGCGGGCGGCGATCAAGACCTACGGCTGGAAGGAAGCGGGGCGTTATGTCGTCATAGGCAAAGCCACGCTGTTCTGGGGAATTCTCCGCGTCGGCGGGCAGGCGGCGTTCAACTGGCATAAAGGCGGTGAAGACGATGGAAGGGATTAGGCCGGAGCAATTGCAACTGCTTGTGCAGGGGGCGAACCCAACGCAGATCATCACCATGGTGTTCATCGGCATTATCGCGTTGGGCATTATCATCGGCGTTGTAAAATGGGTCGTTGACACAAAGGTCGCCAGCCTGCCGACAGACATCAACGAAATCAAGAACAGCCTGCAAGACACGAAGGTGCAGATAACCGAGGTGAAAGGCAAGCTGTGGAGCCATGACGATGTGGCGCGGGAGATTGCCAGCGCGATAAAGGATCACGCGCTGGACTGCCCGGCAAGGACAAGAAAAGGATAACAACGGGAGAAAACATGTACAGGATCATCAAGACATTGGGCGTTGCAATCGCCTGTGCGCTGGTCGTCGCCATGACCGCTGGCTGCATGTCCGAACGCGAGTACCAGCTACGGGCGAAGGACATCCAGGCCAAGGGGCAATGGCCAGCAACCTACACGCCGCTGGCTATCAAGGGGCCGCTGCAACTTGACGCGAACAGCGAACTGATCATCACGGTGCCGAACATGCCGTACACGCCGACGAACATTCCGGACGGGCAGGCGTACCAGCTTAAGGCGTTGCAGACTGGCGCGATGGTCGGCGGAGCCGTCGCCGGAGGGTATTTCATCAAACGGGCGGCTGGCAACGGCGGCAACACGTACAACACGACCAACAACGCGGGAGGTGGCGAATAATGAAAAGGATGATGCTATTGTGCATGCTGGCTGTCATGCTTGTCGGATGCGTGGCCACTGCGCCGATCAGCGTGGCGTGGCGTAGCAATTCGCACCAGCAGTATGCCACCACCGAAGGCAAGACGAACACGCAGGCCGGAGGCGACACGGTGAACGCCGAGAAGACCACCACCACCGAGGCGGCGGTCACGGCCAACAGCGCGGGCAACGCCGACACTGGCGGGAGTGCCAAGAAGGCGACCAAAAGCCAGGAAGACGTTAAGAAAGACAATGCGGAAAATACTTCTCCGTAGCTTGAAATGCGTCCTTAAAGGGCTAATGTATTAGCGGTGTGCAAGCTCCTTGTGGTCTTGCTCTTCCTGCCCCATGGTTTGTGGTTATTCCATGGGGCTTTTTTGTGCCTGTGATTGTGGGCCATTTGTGGGCCAAACGGCAGGCAAAACAAGCAAAACACCATTAAACACCATTTAATAACATATAATTAAAACTGCCAAAAATACGGATTTATGATATTTACATGCACGGCGTGAAAATATCGACTATTGATTTTAAGTCTAATGCGATAGGCACAATTTTCGGCATAATGTGGGCCATTTGTGGGCCAAACGGCTTTTTTCTTGCCTTTTTGGTGTATATTATATAATAATGTATAATATAATATAACACATAAAAAGGCGGATGACATGGACACTGACAAAACGCAAGGCGACATGCAGACAAACGGCAAGAAGGCGGCGGCACCTAAAAAGGCGCGTCGCGGACTTGGCAGGCTGTACAAGCGGGATGCACAAGGCAAGGAGATTCCGGCGAACAGCCACAAGGCGGGGACGTTCTGGATTGCATGGAGGGAAGACGGCAAGCGGAGACGGCAGCGGCTGGAGGTTGACGGGCAGGCGGTGACGGATCTGGAGACGGCGAAAAAGGAGCAACTGCGGCTGCGTGCGCCATATCTGACGGGACAGCGGCTGGAAGTGCTTAAATCCGTGGAGGCGGACATAAGGCGGCTGGAGGGGCTACAGGAACAGCAGCAGGACTTGGCGGATCCGCCGATGCGGCTGGCGGACGCTTGGCAGGGGTACATGGACGCGGGCAACCGACGTGAGAACGGCGAGGGGACGCGGGGCTGCTATCTGGCGATATGGCGGCGGTTCCTTGAATGGCTGGCCCAGAAGCACGCGGATGCCCAATACATGCGGGATGTCACCGAGGCCATTGCCGAGGAATACATGGGGGAACTCCGCAAGCTGGAATGGACGGGCAACACGTACAACAAGCACCTGGGATTCCTAAAGCTGATATACAGGCTGCTTGCACGGCAGGCGCGTGTGGATCGCAACCCGTTCGCGGACATCGTTCGGCGCAAGCAGATACCGAACAGCAAGCGGGCTATGACGCTGGAGGAAATGATAAAGGTTGTGGACGCGACGGAGGGGGAGATGCGGACGATGCTGGTGATCGGGGCAAGCACGGGCATGCGCCTTGGGGATTGCGCCACATTGCGGTGGGACAACATCGACCTGCAAGCTGGCGTGATAAGGCGCAAGCCGAACAAGACGCTGAACAGCAGCGGCAAGGAGGTCATCATCGGCATGCCGCCAGGGCTTGACAAGGTGTTTATGACAATCCCGCAACCGCATGGGGAATACGTCCTGCCGGACATGGCGGCACGGTACAGGAACCACAGTTCAAGGGCGCAGATGAGCCGTAAAATACAGAGGATCCTTAATTCATGCGGGATAAGGACGCAACGGGAGGGGACTGGATGCCGCTACCACTACGAGGGCAAGAAAAAGGTGTACGAAAGGACGAAACGGGCGGTCGTGGAGGTCGGGTTCCATAGTTTCCGGCATTCATGGATAAGCCGACATGCGGAAAAAGGAACGTCGCCCATATTGATAACAGACGCGGCAGGCCACAACAACCCGGCAATGACGGAGCATTACACGCATGTGTCGGACGAGACGGCCAGGCAAATCGCCAAGGCCGTGTTCCTGCCGCATATCCTTGAGGTTTCGCCGGAGGACATCGACACGGAGAACAAAAGGCAGCGGCTTCTGCGCATTGTCCAGAATGCAGGCGGCGCGTTGTTGCAGAAGCTGCTGCAAGATTCCGGTGAGGACGACTAGGGCGTATAGGTTATCACTTCATACATTAGGACGGGGCAGAGCAGCGTCAGCATGATGTTCGCCTGGGCCATCCTGCCAGTTATCCCGGCGACGTTGAAGATGCCGTCGCCGCTGGCATACGGGCCGATTGCGATTTTGCCGGACGTGTCAACGGCCACGGCCATGCACCCGTTTTTCGGCTTGGCTTCACTGCTGATGTACAGCCTTGCACCCATCGGCATTCCGGCGCACGGCGTGGGAAGGTCATAGCAGAAGACTCCGCCGCAGCCAGCCATGCGGGGGCGGTATTCCGTGCGCTGGAGGTTGTGGTCGTGCGCGTATTGTTCGACGCTTTCGACCATCGGCAGGTACGCCGTCAGATCTTCCAGCCCGAATATCGGAACCATCTGCGGGATGTATTTCGGTTCAAAATACTGGCTGCCCGCGCTGGCGGTTTCGTTTAGGCTGCTGTAGTGCTCTTCTCCGTTCTGCGCCACGAAAATGCGTTCCTGCGGCAGATACTTTTTAATGACGGGGTAAAGGGCTTGCCATCTTCGCCCTGTCATGCCGTTGCCAGGTCTGCGCCATTTTACTATTGTGGCTTCGCTGACCATCATTTCGTCGGCAAACTGGCGGGCGGTTATGTGCCTTTCCTGCAACAGACGCTCTATTGCATTGGCGATGTTGATGTCAATACGCATAAATATGCTCCTTATGGTGTGTTGGCCCTGTGTGGTTTTTTGGTTTCAGCCTTATGCGCCGCTAATAATAATGTAAGGCGTTCACCGCTGGCTGTAAATGCCAAAGGTTTATTTTTTCAAAAAAAAGTGCAAAAATACAGCCTTTTGAGGTTGACTTTACAAAATTTACCATTATCTTTCCTGTTGTCGCGTAAATTTAGGAAATCCAGTAAAGACAGGAGGTACAAAACATGATGATCAAGATTACGAATCCCGCATGCGTGAAGCAGTTGCGGGAAAGCAAGGCGACCAACACGGAGGTCGTCGAGACGGCGGTATGCCGTGCGTTCGGCATTGCCCCAAGGGCGTTCAGCCGCAAACGGCGTGGACGCATGAAGACGGACTGCTGCGTCGTGGCCGTCAAGATCCAAGACCAGAGGATCCTTGACATGCTGCGCCAGCGCAAACGGTCTTGCGGCGTGACCCACCACTTCGCAGTGGAAAGCGCAATGCTGGCGGCCATGCCGCGCAAGTACAAGGAGGGCTAAATATGCGGAACGAAACCATCGCAAGCATAAGGATGCTGGCGGCTGCGGATCCGGAGGCCACGCCGGAGATCGTCGATGCGATCATCGCGGCATGCAAGCCGCAAAAGCAGGTGCGGCGTGACCTAATCGACGGCGTGACGGCACGCGCAATCATAGGCGGGGCAAGGCCGATCAGCAAGGTGACGTTAAGCAAATGGGTCAAGAAAGGCAAGGTCATACCAGTGCGGGTATCACCACGGATCTACAAATACGACAGAAAGGAAATTGAACTGCTGGCATACGGCCAGCCGACATAAAAACCACAACACAAAGGAGCACAAGAACATGAGCGACAAGCAAGCGACACAACAACAGCCACAGGCGCAGGAACTGGCGACGGTCACGACACCGGGCGGATGCAATCTGATGCTGGCCGTGCCGGAGGCCACAATCGCGGCACTTGACGACCTTTCCAAGCAGGGCGTGCTGGCGAACTCGATGACCAGCCAGTTCAAGCGGATTTTCATTACTGGTGCTGTCATGTACAACATGGAGCAGATTCTGACACCACAGGTTATGCAAAACATCATGTGGTTGCAGAACAGCCCCATCGGTTTCATGACGGACAAGCCGCAGGGCGGCTACGACGAACAGACCGTGCGGCAGTGCGTGATCCAAGCGTCGATGATGGGGATCGACATCATCGGCAACGAGTTCAACATCCTTGCCGGACGGTTCTACACAGCAAAGAACGGGCTGAAGCACATGCTGCGCCGGATTCCCGGACTTATGCAGAACGTCACGCCTGGCATTCCGAAGATGACGGCGGAATCCACGGCCATCATCACGATGCACCTTGACTGGACTTACAACGGCAAGCACAAGGAGAAGGACTTGACGCTGCCGATCCGCGTAAACAAGGGCATGGGGGCCGATGCCATCATCGGCAAGGGCACCCGCAAGGCGTATGCGTGGCTGTACGAAGAAGTCACGGGCAACAGCGCAATGGACGGCGAGGTCGAGGACATGATCGCCATCACGCCGGACACTGCGCCAAGCAGCCCGCTGGAACAGGCACCCGCGCCGAACCTGCTGGCGGCGGACGCAGGCAGCCAGGAGGCCCAGCCCGTGCAGATGGACATGTAAAACGTAATAGATTACAGGGGTCTTATACAATACATATAAGACCCTATTACAAAACAAAAACCACAAACCACAAAGGAACACACCATGGAACAGATCACAGTGCAGAACACGCCGAGCAACCACCACGAATTCGGGCCGTCGAAACTTGACATGTACAGGGCATGCCCAGGGGCCTATAAAATGCAGATGGGGCTGCCGGACACGGCAAGCCCGGAGGCGCAGGAAGGCACCATGCTGCATGAGTGCATGGCGACTGGCAAGACTGACGGGCTGGACGCTGAACAGGCCACGCAGGTCGAGGCTTGCAATGAACTGCTGGCGCAGGTGGCCGGAGACGGCGCGAAAATCTACAAGGAGCTGCCTGTCGAGGTGAAGGACGACGACGGCGGCGTTCTGACCGCTGGCACGTGCGACGTTGCCATCGTGAAGGCGGACAACACGCTGGCGGTCATCGACTGGAAGTTTGGTCGCAAGCCAGTGACCGAGGTGAACAAGAACATGCAGCTTGCCACGTATGCGGTCGGCGCGATGCAGACGCTGGGCTTCGAGGCTTGCGAGTGCCACGTCTTCCAGCCGCGTATCCACAACCACAGCGTTTACACTTTCATGAAGCCGGAGGCCATCAAGGCGAACATCCGGAACATCATCGCACGGTGCAAGGCGGACAACCTGCTGCTGTGCCCGTGCGACGAATGCGCCTACTGCAAGGCAAAGGGGAACTGCCCTGCCTTCATGGCGCGTTACAAGTCTCTGGCCGTGCCACAGCCGCAACTGCCGGACGACGCGGAGGGGCTGGCAAGGCTGTATGAGCAGTCCTTGCAGGTTGAGAAGTTCTGCCGGGACATAAAGGCCGCCGTTTTCCAGTACATTTCAGACAACGGGAGCTGCGGGCCGTACATCATCAAGGAAAAGCCCGGAAACCGTGAAATCTGCAACATTCCAGAAGCGTATGGGGCGTTGCAGGAGATGGTCACGCAGCAGGAGTTCTTAAGCCAGTGCAAGGTGTCCATCGGAGGATTGACGGACATGCTGGTCGCCAAGATGCAGGCCAACGCGCAGGTCGCGGGCCAGAAGCTGACGAAGGTGGCGGCAAAGGCCAAGATTGAGGAAGTGCTTGCGCCTTATGTCCAGCGTGGCCCGGCGACGCGGCAGATCGTGGCGGAGTAACATGCCATGTCCGCTAATGGTTGGATAAAACTACATCGTGCCATTACCGAATGGGAGTGGTACGGCGATGCCAACACCATGCGGCTGTTTGTCCACCTGCTCTTGACTGCCAGCAGGGCGGGTGGGCAATGGCATGGTTTCGCCTTGCAGCCAGGGGACGCGCTGGCGACATATCCGGCCATTGCCGCAGAACTGCGCATGTCAGAGAAAGCCGTGCGCGTCGCGTTCGGACATCTCCGCCAGACGGGCGAAATCACCCTTGTGGCGAACTGCAAGCACGGCAGCGTCTGGCGGGTCAACAACTGGCCGGAATACCAGACGGACGGCGACGATGATAATTTACACAATCAACCGGAGGGGCAGGCATTTCGGCAGGCATTCCGGCAGGAAAAAGGGCAGGCATTTGACGGATGCAACACGCAAGACACAAATGATTTGCAGAAAAACAACGAGCCAGAGGGGCAGGAAAAAGGGCAGGAAAAAGGGCAGCCATTAGGGCACCAGTTCAAGAAGTTAGAGAATAATAATATATATATAAATGCGCGTGCGCGTGAGTTATATAATAATACTACAGGCCAGACGATGCCGGACATGGTGCACCAAGGCAACGGCATTGTGCCCTACCCTACCACCACGGGCGAGGTCATCCAGGCGGCAGCCATAGCTGGCATGGTCTGGACACAGGACATGGCCATGGACTTCCTGGATCACTACAATGCGACAGGCTGGCGGGCATGCACAGGGCCTTTGAGGGACTGGCGGTACAAGCTGCGGCCATGGTATGAGAACGCAAGGCGTTCCGGCTGGCGGGACGGCGCAAAGGACAGGACGAAAAAGGGTTTGTAATATGATTAAGCAAATTGACGATAAAGGCCACGCGATATGCCACTGCGACATTTGCGGGCAGGACTTTGACTTTGGCAAGCTGCCGGACGAGGACGACATGTTCGCCGGGCTGATGCGGCAGAAGGCGGATGCGGCGACGTGCCCGCAGTGCGAGGCGCGTGCGCTGGCGGTGAACGAGGCGCGGAAAATCGAGGAGCAGAAGAAAAGGCTGGCGGAGACGCTGCACGACAGGGTTCTGGCCGCAGGCATTGCGCCGAGATTCGCGGACATGGAAAAGCCGTGGGTGCGTCATACAGCCGAATGGCTGTGGCACCACCGGAACGGATCGCTGCTGCTGGCGGGGCCGACTGGAACGGGCAAGACGAGCGGCGCGGCTTTCGTCTTGCGTCTGATGATGCAGGACAGGTACATGGCCGTGAGATACCACACGCGGCAAAGCCTTGTGGCGGCATACGTGAAGGCCAAATGCGACGAAGAGGGGCGCGAACAGGCATTTTACGACAGGCTGGCCAAGCTGGACGTGCTGGTCGTTGACGAAATGGTCGGCAAGAAGGGAAACGGCAGGCTGTCCGACAGCAGCCAGGAGCTGCTTTTCAATTTGATCGACGGCGTTTACAGCCAGGCGAGGAAGACGCGGGTGTGGATATTGGGCAATTTCTACGCGGGTGCCATCGACGACCTTGTGGATGACCCTGCCCCATTGAAAAGACGGTTGGCCGACAGCTTCGCGCTGGGCTGGGCGGACGAATGCAAGGTTGAACAAATTGCGCTGTAGCCAAGGCCATACACACAAAGGGTAAAAAAACATGGAAATCAAAGTATGGGACGATCTGACGGACGGGCAGTTGCAGCAGGCCGTGCTGCTGATGGTAAGGCCGGAATGGCTTAAGGAACGGCGCGTGTCAATCGCCATCCTGGAGGCATTGGACTACGACGCGCACGACGCGGCGGAGGTCATAGCCAGCGGCCAGCCGTTGCACGACGGGCTGCCGACAACGGGGAAAATGCAGCCGGATGAAAAATAATTTACAAAATTAACTTTATTCGTTTGCATTTTGTAAATTCGGCTGTATTCTTGAACCGTTGCCAGTAAGGCGACGCAAAAATAACCACACTTTGACCACAAGGAGCAACAAACATGATGACAAAAAGAGGGTGCAGTGAATGCACGGAGCCTGGCATGGAGCAGTATGAATATTTCACGACGCGGCTTGGCAGGCGGAAGGTCAGACGGTGCATGTACGACTACCGACACACGGACGGCGAACTGTTTGGCGTTGTGTGCTACACGCTTGCCGAATGCCGTGCGAAACGCGACGAATGGCTGGCCAAGAAGGGGGCATGACGATGGACAAGAAGCACGTGGATTATCTGGATGTCGTGGATCCGTATGACGATGACGAGCAGCCTGGATTGGTTGAACGGATTTATTACTACATCGTTTTTGCAATCTTGGCGTTGATTGAAATGGTGCGGGTGCGCGGACATGAGCAGCGTTAGACTACGGAAGGAACAGGCGGAGCGTCTGCGCAGAAGCGGCTACGGGCCGGAAATCATCCGCATGGCCGTGGAGCGTTACAGGCGGGGGGATTTCGGGACGCTGGACACGCGGGACGCTGCGGCGGACGCTGGGCTGGTGCTTTACCCGATATGGAAAAAGCCGGAGGGCGTGAAGGACGCTTTGCTGCGGCGCATACTGGACGCGCACTGGTCGAAGCCGGACGGCGAACGGGCGGAAAGGATCCGCAGGGAGCTGGATTACTGGCGGCAGGTGGCGGCCATTGAAAAGGCGAAGGTCGCGGCCATGGGGCCGTTCATAGTTGTGAAGGAGGCGCAGGATGTTTGACCCGTTGAAAAGGCAGGCATGGCCGAAATGGCGTTTGCGCAACAGCAAGCTGAAACAGCATGAAAACGACTTGTGCCTTACAGTTTACGACGAAAGATGGAAGCCAGTTTGCAGGGTTGTGGACGGCAAACGGCGGGACGACGCGGAGCGAACGGTGCGGCTGCTGAACGCCGCGCCAGTTCTGGCGGAGACATTGCAGGACGCTTGCCAGTACATCCGGCAGCAGGGGCTTTGCCCGTGGCCGGATTGCGGCAAGTGCAGGATCAAGGCGGCGTTTGACAGTATCGACAACACACAGGAGTGATTGCTTATGAGGATGACAATGTCACAATACAGGGCCTATGTCCGGAGGACGGACGGCGCGGGCCAGATAAAGCGGCATGCCACGCGGACGAAGGCGGAGGAAACGGTGCTGCGTGCGCTGGAGGCGGCAAGCGACGGCGGGAGGGAATACCGTATCGCGCAGCAGGTGCGCAACCTTTTCCCGCTGCCGGGCGGCGGCGAATACATCCCGGACTTTGTGCTGCTTTACCCGGACGGCGGCATGACGGTGGTGGAGGTCAAGGGCGGCTACAAGGGGCCTGGTGCCGAACAGGGGCATGAACGGTATGCGCGTGTGGCCAGCCTTTACGCCACGAAGGCGTGCAGGTTTGAGAAATGGACGGTCGGACGCAACGGCCAGATCAACGTGGAGGCGTGGCTATGATGACGGAATTCGAGAAACTTGTGGAGGCCATGCGCTGGAATCAGACGCAGTATTTCAAGTCCCGCGAGGGGCGGTTCCTTGCCGAGAGCAAGCAGCTTGAAAAGATGGTGGACGAACATCTGCGGCGCGTCAAGGAGGCCGAACGGCAGCCTACACTGTTCGGAGGTGCCGCATGACATACCATTGTGCAGATCTTTTTTGCGGCGGCGGCGGGACATCGACTGGCATGATCGAAGCCTTCAAAAAGGCTGGTGCGGACTACACGCTGATTGGCATAAACCATTGGGCGGTGGCAATTGAGACAAACCGCATGAACCATGACGGCCAGTATTACTGCGCGTCCATCGACGGCGTGGATCCGACAGACGTGGTGCCTGGCGGCGTTCTGGACATCCTGTGGGCTTCGCCGGAATGCACCAACCACAGCCGTGCAAAGGGCGGCATGCCACGGCAGAACCAGTCACGATGCCAGCCGGAAATGCTGCTGTCGTGGATTCGCAAGCTAATCGTCAAGCGGATGTATGTGGAAAACGTTCCGGAATTTTTAGAATGGGGGCCGCTGTTGCCGAAGGACACGGTAATCGACGGCAAGCTATACAAGGCCGGAACGCCGGATCCGCGACGCAAGACGGTGTTTTTCCGCGACTGGATCGAATCCATAAAGCGGTCTGGTTATCGTGTTGACTGGCAGATAATGAACGCGGCGGACTACGGGGCGGCAACATGCCGTGAACGGCTGATAGTGCAGGCGGTGAGGATTGGAACGGGCGAACGGATCGCATGGCCGCAGCCTACGCATGCGCATGAGCCTGGGCTTTTCAAGGAGCACCAGTGGGTTCCGGCGCGGGACATCATCGACTGGTCTATCAAGGGGCGGAGCATTTTCACCCGCAGGAACCCATTAAAGCCTAATACACTGAAAAGGATAGAAAACGGCATAAGGAAATACTGGAAGGGGTGGGCGGAGCCGTTCCTTGTGCTGCTGCGCGGGACGAAGCCGAACCAGTTGGACTGCACGACGCACAGATTGACGGAGCCGCTGCCGACCATATCCGCAGGCGGTGTCCATGCCGGGCTTGTAAGGCCGTATCTGGTGCATTACCATGGAGGAGACGGAGCGGAAAAACGGACAAGCGGGATGGACGAGCCGTTGCCGACGTGCGACTGTTCCAACCGCTATGGTCTGGTGGAGGGCTTCATCGTTGACTTGGCGCACACGAAGGCGGACGGCGTATCCCGGAGCCTTGGGGAGCCGATGAACACGATTACATGCACGCACGGGACGCACGGGCTGGTGATGCCGTTGTTCATCCCGCAGCAATCAAAGGGGGCGGTTAAGCCCGTGACTAATCCTTTGCCGACAATCAGCACGGCTGGGGCCATATCAATCGTCGAGCCGTTGATCCAAGCATACTACGGAAACAATGACGAATGCAAGCCCGTTTCGCAGCCGCTGGACACCATCACCACCAAAGACCGTTTCGGGCTTGTTGAGGGCCAGTTGCTTAAGATGCCGGACGGCCAGATGTACAAGCTGGACATCACCTTCCGAATGTTGCAGCCGCACGAACTGGCGGCGGCGATGTCATTCCCAAAGGATTACAGGTTCAGCGGCACCAAAACCGAGAAAATCAAACAGATAGGTAATGCAGTATGTCCGAAATTGAGCGAATCACTGATAGCGGCGGCAATATCCGCATGAGCAGGTTTACCGAGCGTGAAATTGCCTTTTTCAAGGCCATAGGCGGCAACACAGCCGAGGAACTGGACGAGCGCACGTGGTGCATGCACGTCGGCAACTGCCTTGTAATCCGCGTGACAAGGCTGGAGACGGAATACGAGGTGTTTTGTGCGGATGACGAATACAACATCCAGGTGGTGCGGCATGGCTGGCTGCTTTACGACACGATACGTGGCGCAATATTCCGCTACAATGTGGCGGCCATGGTGATTGACGAGGCTGTAAATGACATCCAGATAATTGACAAGGAAGTTGAGGCATTGGTATGAACGAACTGAAAAAACAGATCCTGCAATCAATGCAGACGACAAGCCATGAAATAAAATACCATAAGCAGTTCATCGAATCCGCCGTGCGGAGACACAGGGAGACGACAAAGGGCGATATATGGGCTGAAATGACTACCTGGTATGATCTTATCAATGACTTGGAATATGCTACAAGAGAAATAAGAAAATCATTGTTAAGATACCACGACTTGCACGACGTATTAAAAATGATTGATAACCAAACAATCAAGGAGGCAAAATGAAAAAAAGCAAGGGACAAGCAAAGGACGATTTACAGGAGCATAACTACCCTTTGCCAATTAATAAGTATTATTTCCATGACGAATGTCTGAACGCCAAAAAGGAGGACGAGCCGCTGTTGTCCCAGAAAATGTGTTACAGGGGGCAATATAGGGATTTGCGGGAAATGGCAATGCGTATAATGCCTGCCGAATGGGTTGCGAAGATGCAGGACGGAGACCTGTGCGATGCCATACAGGTGCTGTACGCATACGCCGGATCAGATGAAAACAGTGAGACCATCGTGCTTATAGAACGCGCCAAAGCAGATGAATATATAAAAATGCGCCAGGCATACGAAACAGTTCTTGCGAGGTGATAAAATGAGCGTCTATGATTACGACTTTAAGATTGAAGGCTTGATGGCGCAATATGGCGGCGAGGTCGATAAAAACATCACCCGTACATGCGGAAACTGTTGCTTCTACGACAACGCGATTTTCGTTTGCGACAAATCGGAAGACATTGAGGGGCAGGGAACCATCGAGGCAACCACACCCGGATGCTGGAATCACATGACCAACGCGGAGCAGGAACGGCTAAAAGCTATCGTTGAGGAAGATAACAAGCAAGCCGCAAGGCGCAGGATTGCCGAGAATAGGCAGAATGGCACAGGCGACTGCGCTGGATGCCCGTTCAGAAAAGTGGCGATTGATGCTTTGCTAGGAGGAAAAGAGTTAAAGGAAACGCTTGCACTGATAGCAGCCGCGCAAGAGATGCGCGACATGCTGGATGAAGACATGAAGTTTCTGCGGGACACGGCTGAATGGCTTGTGAATCATAGGGGCATGAAGGACACACTTTTAGTGGCTATGATGTCCAAGCGGACGGATGATATTGACAAACTGTTAAGCAAGGCAAGAGGTGAACAATGAGCCAAGAACAAATAAACAAGAACAACCATATTGTAGATATTTTAAACGACATCCAATACAACGTTCATGACATCCAGCAAGAAGCGGATCCTTTAAACACAATCGAGCAACGTGCGGTATCTATCATCCGCGCATTGCGGCAAGGCATTGAACGTCTGCGCCGCATTGCTGGCGAGGGCGACACGCTGTATGGCCCGTACCCGCGTACACTTGCCGAGGCAAACCAGTGGCCCAAGGATGAACTGGCGTACGTGATGTGGCAGTTCTGGGATTGGGTATCGGGTGAAGGATGCCCGGCAGAGACCTGTAAAGATTTCCCGTGCAAGTATCGGCAAAAGACAAAAGCGGACTGCGAAGAAAACCTGCAAAACGGCGACCTGGACGAGGAAGGCTACAAGCTACAGCAGGAAAACGGATTCTATGCGGACAAATGGTGCGACGAGGAACAGACGGGGTGCTGGGGGCAGTATTACATGTGGTGCTATCGGCACGGGTACAACCCTGTGACGGGCAAGGAGGTGGAGCGATGAGCGAACTTCTGGGTGGTTATAAACACCACAAGGCGAGGAAGCAACACAGATGCTGGCTGTGCGGAAAGCCTATCATGCCTGGGGAAATGTACATGGCGGCGTTTGTAGTTGACGGCGGCGACACAAGCTATGACAGGGAGCATGTGCATTGCCACAACATCATGCACGACAAGTGCCAGGGCTGCAAAGATTATGACGGCGAATGCTGGAGCCAGGATTGCTTCGACGAAGCCATTACGGAACATGCCTGCAAGAAGTGCGGCGGCTGGCCTAAATGCGAGGACAATTTTTACGTGTGCGAAAAGGCATGGGAGATAATCAAGAAAAACAATGGCGAAATCAAGAAGGACGAAAGATAATGGGCATTGAAAGCATCGCAGATTCAACAGACATCCACTATATCAGAATAGAGTTGGATTACAAAGAGTTTAGATTTCTGGTTGTGCCCTGCCACGGCCCGAAATCATACATAGACACAAGCAACATATACACCACTAGCGATTGCATGACGATTGATGTCATGGATGAAAAAGACATACCAACCGCAAAGGAATTGCTGATCAGCCATGCAGCCCATGAGGCCGAGGTGCTGGTTAAGGAAGGGCAACGTATAATTGACGGACTTAAAAAGCTACAGCAGGAGGGCAAATGACTAACCAAGAGATCGCGCAAAAGTTGCGGGAGTATAACGAATGGCGGAGGGGTGAAGGCAAGTATGGCAAGGGTGGTGAAAAACAACCCATGGAGCCGAAGGAGCTTGGGCAAGTGATTGACCTTGCGGCAAAAAGGTTGGAAAACGCACAGCTTATGACGGAGATAATGTTTGATTCCGTGGCAGGTGACGACCAAGCTTCAGACAGGGTGTTGCGGCCATGGGCGGCCAGGACGGCAAGAAGGCAAGAAGGCAAGAAGGCAAGCAAGACAAGGAGGACACATGAAGGTTAGTTTTGTGAGATACCCGCCGAAGGAATACACGTGCTACTGCTGCGGGCGGACATTCCCGGCAAGCCCTGCATGGCAGGAGGTGCAGAAGCACCCGGAAAAGGCGACGATGCCGTGCCTGCTGTTTTCGGTGCCGGAGGCGGAGCGGGTCTGCGCCGAATGCGTGATACTGAACTGCCTAAAGGACAACGGGACGGCTGGCCAGTACAATCCGGGCGAGTTCAACGAGCGGACGATGGCGAACTGCAACAGAAAACGCCGCAGGGTGATCCGATGGTACAAGGCCAAGGGCTACACGTGGGAGCAGTTGCTTGTATCAATATGCGGCTTGAAAATCGAGGCGGAGGACAAGCCGGGCAGCGCGGCTGGCGGCCCCGTGGATGTACAGCAGCCAAATTTAAAGCCGTGACAATACGTTGTTTTATTTAGTAACTTTACTGATTTAATGTATATTTAGTAAATTACTTATATACAGTACGCACCAGGACAAAGACAGGACACTATACACAATGGCATTACCAGCAGACAATCCGACATGCTACGGACAGCCCGAAAAATGCGGCTGCCTGCCGGAGTGCGCCACGTGCCAGTATGCGGAATCCTGCCGCTGGTATATAGACAACCCTGCCCCGTTTGACAAGCATGGCAAAAGCACACGCGGCCATTGGGTCAGTTATGAACGTTACAGCTATAGTGCGGAGACGGCCAAGGATTGCGACCCGCCGGATGACAGCGAGGTCGAGGCGGTGCCGCAGTCCGAGCAGATGGTTCCGAATGATGACGACGACTACAACAAGCCTGTGTACAGCCAGGCCGATCTGCATGCCTTGCTGGTCTTCCTGCTGCGGGAGGTTGACGACTACACGCTGGCAATCGTCGAGTGTGTCTTGCGGGAGGATCACACCATGGCAAGCACCGTGGCAAAGGCTTTTGGAGTTAGCCGCGAGGCGATGCACCGCAAACTCATGGACAGTTGCCGACGCTATCCGGAACTGGCGGTCATGCTGAAAAGCGTGATGTACAGATGCAAGTCGCTGGCCAGCGTTGACAGGCGGGGCAGTATTATAGGGCGCAAAAACGTGAAAAGGCCGGACGACGGCAGACAGATGGAGTTCAGCTTTAATGGCTAATATAAATATATGTATAATGGCGGGAAATCTTACGGATGCCCCGAAAGTCAAGGCTTTCCAGTCCGGCATGCGCGTGGCGGAGTTTTCCGTGGCGGTGCATAGGCGGCTTAAGGACAAGGACGAGGACGTTTGTTTCATACCAGTAACGGTATGGGGCAAGATTGCGGATGTCTGCGAACGTTATCTGGCGAAGGGTTCCGGCGTGATGGTGCGCGGCTATCTTAAGCAGGATGTATGGGACGGCGACGACGGCAAGCGTCACACGGCATTGAAGCTGGTGGCGGACGAGGTGCAGTTCCTTGGCGGCAAGGGAAAGGATCTACCGCCACAGCAACAGCAGCAGCAAATGCCACCGCCACAGTCCTATGGACAACCGCCACCTGCCCTGCCCCAGCAGCAATATGCGCCGATGCCGCAGCAGATGCAGGGCGGCTACCAGATGCCACCGCAGGGGCAGGCCCAATACCAGCAGCCACCGCCGCAGCCATACGGCCAGCAGTGGCAGCAACCGCCGCAACAGCCGGGGAACTACAGGAACATAGACAACGGCGACCTGCCGGATTATCCGCCAGATTCGCCGGACACGCCGTTTTAATAAATCGAGGGAATAGACCATGGCAAAGAAAGATAATACTGCCCAAAGTGCCCCGACGCATGCGAAGGGGTTCAAGATTAGGCCGGACAAGCACAATTTCCGCATGCACCCGGAAAACAACAAGGCCCTAATAAAACGGAGCCTGGAGGAAAACGGCGCGGGCCGTTCAATCGTGGTGGACAACACTGGCGAAAGCATTGGCGGCAGCGGCGTGCTGGAGCAGGCGGAGAAGCTTGGCATAAAAAAGCGCATTGTGGAGACGGACGGCAGCGAACTGGTTGTGGTGGTGCGGAAGGACATCGGCCCGGACGATCCGCGCAGGAAGATGCTGGCATTGGCGGACAACGCGACAACCGACCAGAGCACGTGGGATGTGGCGCAGTTGGAGGCCAATTTCAGCCCGCAGGAATTGCAGGAGTGGGAAGTCGAGCTGCCGGACATGGGCGACGCTGAAAGTGCCCTGCCCGATCTGGGCGATGACGGCGAAAAGATGCCGTTCCAGCAGATGACCTTCACTTTGACGGATGCGCAGGCCGAAAGCGTCCGCGCCGCGATTGAGAAGGCGAAGAAGATGCCAGCCTACAAGGAACTTTGCGACGCGGAGGACGCGATGGGCGACATGGGAAACACGAACAGCAACGGCAACGCGCTGGCGTTGATAGTGGCGGAGTTTTTGGCAAATGGGACGATGTAAGGATATAATTGTCAAGCCTATAAAGGCAAGCGTGGCCAATGCGTTCGTCTGCCGCTACCACTACAGCGGCAAGGTGGTGCCGAACAGCCAGCTTCACCTTGGGTGCTACCTTGACGACGTGCTGGGCGGCGTGATGCAGTTCGGCCCAAGCCTTTTCAAAAAGGGCATGCTGGGCATTGTGCGCGGGACTACGTGGAACGGCTTCATTGAGTTGAACCGCATGGCGTTTTCGGACATCCTGCCGCGTAACAGTGAAAGCAGGTGCATTTCCGTGGCGTTGCGGATGATCCGAAAGAACTACCCGCACATAAAGTGGGTGGTCAGCTTTGCCGATGGCTGCCAGTGCGGCGACGGCACCATCTACCGTGCCAGCGGGTTCCTGCTTACTGGCATTACCGTGGCCGAAGGCAGCGGCACAAACTTCTACAGGCTGCCGAACGGCGAATCATACACCAACATAACGTGCAAGATGCACGGCTATGCGGGGGCCATTACGCACGTGTGCGACCGTGAGACGTTCGACAGGTTCATCGGCACGAATGTAAGCAGTTCGGCCCGTATGGATGCGCTTATAAAGCACCTGGGGGGGGTGAAGCTTCGGGGCTACAGTCTGCGGTACATCTATTTCACGGATCCAGAATGGCGGGATCGGCTGGCGGTGCCAGTGCTGCCGTATGACGCGATAGACAAGGCGGGTGCGCGTATGTATCTTGGGCAGCATTATGAAAGGGATGTTGACAAACAAGGCAAAGACGTGGAATGACTGATGTGTGCGCTGGTGGTGCAATGTTAGCACGGCGGCTGACCAAGCCGCAGATGGCGGTTCAAATCCGACCCCAGTGCTCCAAAGGTCAAGGGGGCGACAGATGGCCAATAAATTAAGATGTAGCAAGCAGGCCGTGCTGGAGGCATGCAAGGGCAGCATGGGGATATGTGAATCAGCACGGGCGCGGCTTGGAATCAGCCGCAGGGCGTTCTACAACTACCGCCAGCGGTGGCCGGAGGTGCAGCAGGCTTTGGACGACGAATTGCAAAGGGGCCTGGACTACGCCGAAAGCCAGTTGATGCAATTGATTAGGGACAAGGATTTCCGCGCCATTGCGTTTTATCTGGAGCGGAAGGGGCGCGAACGCGGATGGGGCCAGCAGCAGCAGGTGACAGTCCACAACGACACGCCTGTGCAGCCCATCATCTGCTTTGAGAAAACGCCGGAGGGCGGCGGAGATGGCGGCCAGTAATGTCAGACGGTTTGTCTTCAACGACAAATACCAGCCGCTGTTCAGCCATGACTGCCCGTGCAGGTACTACATCATAACGGGCGGACGCGGCAGCGGCAAAAGCTACGCCATAAGCAGTGCGGTGTCGGTTGACCATTGCAAGGCGGACTACAACACGCTTTATCTGCGCCAGACGCTAGTTTCGGCCCATGTGTCCATCATCCCGGAGTATTACGAAAAGCTGGAGCTGATGGGCATGTCCGACCGTGTGGCGAGATCCAACACCACCATGCGCAACCTTGACACGGGATGGAGCATTTATTTTCGTGGCATACAGACGGCGCGTGGCAGCAACGTGGCGCAGTTGAAGTCCATAAAGCGTGTGGGGCTGGCGTTGGTTGACGAGGCGCAGGAGCTGGTGGACGAGGAGGCGTTCGACCGTATCGACCTGTCATTGCGCGACAAGGGCGTGCGCAACAGGGTGTGGGTGTCAATGAACCCGCCAGGCAAGAACCACTGGATTTACAGGCGTTTTTTCAAGGAACGCGGCATTGCGGACAACTACAACGGCATTGCAGGCGACACGTGCTACATCCACACGACATATCTGGACAACCTTGCCAATCTTGACGATGATTTCATCCGGCTGGCGACGGAATGCAAGGCGAACAACCCGACTAAATACCGCAACGTGTTCCTGGGCTACTTTGCTGGCGACAAGGAGGGCGCGTTGTGGAACGCGGCCATGATCGACCCGTACAGGGTGGCGGACGCTGGCCAGCTTGACCGCATTGTCGTGGCGGTTGACCCCGCCGTCACCAACACGAAGAAATCCGACGAGACGGGCATTGTGGTCGTCGGATGCAAGCGGCTGCACGGCGAACGGCATTTTTACGTGCTGGCCGACAGGTCGATGCAGGCCAGCCCGGCAACATGGGCGGCGGCTGTGGCCAACGCCTACAACGAGTTCAAGGCCGACAGGGTTGTGGCCGAGGTGAACAACGGCGGGGACATGGTGGAGCAGATATTGCGGACGGCTGGCCAGAGGATGCCGTACAAGGCCGTGCATGCGACACGCGGCAAGATCACACGCGCCGAGCCAGTGGCGGCGTTGTATGAAAAGGGGCTGGTTCACCATGTCGGCACCTTTGGCGGGCTGGAAGACCAGATGCGCAACTACTGCGGATATGATGCGGAAGATTCGCCGGACAGGATGGACGCGCTGGTGTGGGCCATTACGGAACTTTCCACAAAGGGCGGCAGCGGCCCGGTCGAGTGACCGTTTTGCCAAGGACATCCATGTCATCCGCAAAAACGCAAAAATAATTTACTAAATTAACTTTTATTATTTGCATTTTGTAAATTACAGGGTATTCTTGAAGCGTTGACAGTGACAGCACACAGTAAAAACCACACAAACCACAAGGAAGACAAGATGCAGAAAAAGTATGAATCATTGAGCGCAAAGACCCGCGAGGAAGCTTGGCAGATGGCGGGAGAAATCTTTGGCTGCGATTATGAGGAAGACGCAGGGGCAAGCAATGGCGCGGGTTATCCGATATACAGGGGCGTTACGGACGCGCAATGCTGGATAAGCGACCTTAATTGCCGTCTGGAACTTAACATGGCGAACGGCGATACAATCAACATCTGGATTGACGAACCCGTGCAAAAGTACACCGCCGAGGAAGTCAAGGCGATCATTACCGAAGCCCAGAGGGAACTGGCGGCCATTGAGAAGATCACGCAGCTAGTGGGCAACCTTTTCAAATCCGACACGGCGACAGAGGTTTTGCATGAAATGGCGGCCAAGAGAAACCAGTACAAGGCTAGACTGGCGTTGTTCGGGCTTTGATTGAGATTTCACGGCACGACCAGCAACGGACGTGCCATTTTTTGCGGGCAACAACACAAGCAAAGGAGAAACAGCAGATGAAATGGAGCATGAACGGTGTAGAGTTTGACGGCACACCCGCCGAATACATGCAGGTGCAGGTGCTTTTGCATGGCGGAACCCAGACGGCCAAGCCAGTGATGGGCAGACGGGGCCACGCCGTGCGGATGACTGGCAGCGCAGGCCATGAGGATTTCAAGAACGCGGCTTTGGCGCATGCCAAGTTCCAGGAGTTGACGGGGCGGCCCATCGCCTACAGCACATTCGCCAAGCTGTGCAAGGACAAGGCCGTGGTGGATGGAATCAAGCTGGAGTTTTTGAGTGGCGGCATGAAGGACGGATTTGCGCCAAAGGACGCGGACGAAAGGCAGAAACAACAGGAACTCAACCTTGAAGGAGCAAAAGCATGAAACTGAACATCCGTGATTTTGGGAATCTTTACGGGCGGCCAAAGGAACTGGCGAACTTTTTGGCTTTGATTAAGTCGGAGCCGATTTCCGACAGTTGCGCCAATTTCACGCCACGCGACCTATACCATAATTACAAGGTGGTGGCGCACATCTGCCGTGAACGCAAGGCGCAGGAGTACTACAAGCCCGGCGACATCATGTTCACCCTGCACCCGCTGGGATGGCTTGAAGGCCAGATCACATGGCGGATCATCAAGGTGGAGCCGCAAAGGATGTTCCTGCTGGCGACGCGGCCCGTGGCGTACATCCCGTTTGACGCAGACGAGCTGTCGGAAGACAAGGACGGCAGGCCGCACCCCAAAAAATACCAGGTGGAATACGGTAATAATAGCTGGGAGACTTCTGCCGCACGTCAGTGGCTGAACAGCACGGCCCCGAAAGGTAAATGGTGGAACCCGCAGCACCCATGGGATGCCAAGCCGGACGAAGCTGACGAGTACGACGGTTTCATGTGCGGATTGCAGCAGGACTTTGCGGATTCCGTGAGGACGTACAGGGCGTTCACGCTTTGCACGGATGGCGGATGCACGGATTCGGAAGACAAGTTCTGGCTGCCAAGCATTACGGAACTGACGGGCGAGGCAAACGGCGGGATCATGGAAGGCGAACGGCTTTTGCAGTGCGCACTGCCGACAGGATTTTCGTGGCGGCTGCGTTCGCCTACCCCTGGTAACTCGAGCAGCGTGTGCGGCGTGAGCACCAGCGGCAGTTTGTTCAACAGCAGCGCTTATTACACGGGCAACGGGCTGGCCCCGGCTTGTGTCATCGGCGAAGATCATTAATCAAATCTCCGCACGAATGTGCGGACGTTGACACCATAGGCATATATGCAGGACATAACACTGCGTATATGCCTTTTTTATTTAACGCTATGGAAACCAACAACCAACAAATAACACTTACACCGCACGCGGTCATGCGGTGCCTTGAACGAGGCGTGACGCTGGCCATGGTGGCGCATGCGTTGACACATGGACATCGAGTATATCTGGCCGCACGGAAGGTGTGGCGGTACAAGGCCAAATGGGGGCGGCTGCATGTGTTCGCCGTGACCAGCGAAACGGATGGTGCGGTTATAACAGTTTATGCCGACAAATACACCAAACGTGTCAGACCTATTACAACGCGGAACAAAAGCCAGCGGCATGTCCATTAGCATATTGACACGCGGGGCATGGCAAGACGTGCAATCCACAAGGGGGCAACATGGCAAAAGACTACAACATACTATTCACCCGTAAAAACAAGTTCTACACGGACAACGAGGCCACATGGAGGCGGAGCCGCGACGCATACGGCGGCGGGAACAAATACATCCACCAGGGGCTTATCAAGCACATGTCCGAGATCAAGCCGGAGTTCGACGAACGGCTGGCGCGTGCGTATTATCTCAACTACCCGCGACGCATTGCCATGCTTATTACGCAGTGCGTTCTGGCGATGAGGCCGCAACGCGACGGCGCGGACAGCGAAATCGTGGAGGATTTCAGCCGCACAGGGCTGCGCGTTGACGAGGTCATGCGGCAGTTCTGCACCTTTATGAACGTGTATGGATGCGCATGGCTGGCGGTTGACATGCCGCGATTCGACGGCCCCAAGACAAAGGAGGACGAGCAGAAGGAAAGGCTGCGCCCGTATTGCCTTGCGTTGAACCCGTTGCAGGTGCTGGACTGGTGCTACGGCATGGACGGGCAGCTTGAATGGGTGCTGATGAGCGAGGACACGCTGGACAATACGGATCCGTTTGCACAGCCGAAGCAGATGGATGTCCGCAAGCTGTGGACGCGGCAGGATGTCACCATCGTGACACGCAACAAGGCCACGGGCGAACAGACGGAGACCATTTTGCCGCACGGTCTTGAATGCGTGCCGTTCATTCGCCACGTTGAGGTGGACGGCTACGGCATTGGCGAAAACCACTGGTTCGAGGACGTTGTGCGCATTTCGGACGCGATGCTGAACGACGGCAGCGAGGCCCAGATGAACGTGGTCAAGCAGATGTTCGGGCTGCTGGTGGTGCCGGAGGATTTCATCGACGGCATAAAGGCCCAGCAGCAGGAGGAAGAGGCGAACAACGAAAGGCCGAAGGATGAAAAGCTGTCGCATGTCCTTGCACGGTCTGCCGCGCTGTACGAAAGCGAGGCGGGGAAAGGATGCTGCCGCTACATCGCGCCAAGCGGCGCGGAGACGGCCACGATCCGCAGCGAGATTGACGCATTGCGGCGGGAACTGTTCAACGTCGTCGGTCTGGCGTTGGCCAAGGACACGAAGATGGTGGAATCTGCCGAGGCGAAGGCGTGGGACTTCCAGGCGGTCGAGCAGTACATGGCGACACGTGCGGACGTGCTGGAGCAATGCGAAACGCAGGCGTGGAAACTGCTGGCCACGTGGATGCCGACAATCAAGGTGCCGACAATATCCTACAACCGCAATTTCGCCATATTGGACTTGAAGGAGGCAATCGCGGCGTTGCTGGAGCTGTCCGGCTTCAACCAGGACAACGACCCGTACCAGCGGGAGATCGGCAAGACTGCGCTTTCCTTGCTTAACAGGCTGCGCCAGTTGCCACCGTCTGTGGAAAAGGCCGTGCTGGAGCTTATAGACAAGAGCACGCCGGGCAAGGACGCGGCGGAGCAGCAGCGCATGGTCGATGACATGAAGCGGCAGGCGGCGGGCGGTGCGGTCGATGTTGACAATGCAGGCAATGCTGGGTAATGCGTGCGCGGGCACGTTAAACATCGTAATAACATTACACACACGAGGGCATTTATGACGATTGCTGAAATTCTTGCCAAAATCGCCAAGGGCGAGGCGTTGACGGATGAGGAAAAAAAGTTCGCGCTGGAATACAAGGAGCCGACAGACGACGGCACCAAGATTCCAAAGGCGCGGCTAGACCAGGAGATTGCCAAGCGCAAGGCGGCGGAGGAACAGACGGCGCAGCTTAACACGCAGATCACCGAACTGCAAGAAAAGCTGGACAAGCTGGAGACAAGCGGTTTAACCGAAGCCGAAAAGGCCAAGACGGAGGCGGCGAAGCAGCTTAAGAACTTGCAGGCGCAGGTTGAAAAGCTGACGAAGGAACGCGACGAAGCGGCCAAGAAGGCGGCGGACATGGAGTTCAGCAGCGGCGTGCGCGAACTTGCGGCAAAGCATAATTTCGTGGATGCGGATTATCTGGGCTACAAGCTACAGGCGGCGGGGCTTAAGCTGGACGACGAAAACGGGATCGCAACCTTTATGAAAGGGCTGGAAAAGGAATCGCCAAGCATGTTCAGAAGCCAGGCGAAGCCCGGCGCGGGCACACAGCAGGATCAAGGCCAAGGCGGTGCCAACGCGACGGCCAAGCAGCGGCTGGAGGAACTGAACAAGAAAACGGAATTGAACAGCAAGGAACTTGCCGAGTTCATCGCCTTGCAGGCGGAGGTATCAAAGGCCGAGGAGGCCAGCAAGGGCGAAGGGAAAGGCGACGCAGGCGGCGACGCAGGCGGCGCAAACTAAAAAAGGAGCAACTAACTATGGCGTTTGAATTTGGTGCATTTAACGAATACAGCGACAGCGTGACCATTGCCGATCCTGTGATCCTGGCGGTCGCGAAGGCTATCAAGCTGGGCAACTGGGTGGGCAAGTTTTTCGAGGCCATGCCCGCGCCTGCCGTCACCATCACCACGAAGGACTTTGAGGTGTACAGCCGCAGCAAGACCAGCCGCGACGGTGCTGTCGGCACTGGCGGATGGGATGACGACGACACCGCAGACCTGCCCGTCACGGCGGCGTTTGCAAAGGGCGTGACCAAGGGCCACGTCATCCGCGTGGGCGATGAAGTAATGATCATCTCCAGCGTTGACCGCACGAACAACGACATCACCGTCTTGAAACGCGGCGATGCCGGAACCACCGCAGCCGCGCATTCCGCTGCCGCAGTCATCGAGGTCATCGGCTTTGCCGGAAACGACACCGACCTCAAGGACGTGGAAGGCATGCACGAAACCACCAGCAAATACACCAACTACGTGCAGACGGTGTATGAAATCATCGACTGGACGAAGCACGGCGAACTGCGCCGCAAGGGCTTGAGCGAAGCGCAGGCCACGGCCAATCTTATCACGGAGGGCGAGACCCGCGTGGCCGAAATGCTGGCCCGCATGTCCATCAAGGGCTACAAGAACGTGGCGACCAACGGTTCCACGCGATACATGAGCGCAGGTCTGATCCAGCAGCTTACCGACACGAACAGCGGTGCGCGTGCCCCGTTGACCTATGCGGTCGGCGGTACCCTTACCGAAGCGAAGCTGCTTGCGGCTTTGAAGACGGTTTTTGACGCTGGCGGCAGCCCGGACACCATCTGGTGCAACCCCACCGTCAAGGGCTACATCAACAATTTCAACATCGCCAACAGCAGCCTGGCGATCAACGCCAACAAGGACGACCACGGCGCGGGCGGCCAGTACGTCAACCACATCGACTACGAAGGCAACATCCTTGCGGTGCGCGTTGACCGTGACATGCCGGGCGGCAGCATTGCTGTCGTAAACCAGAGCCTGTGCAAGAAGGGCTGGCTTGAGAACGACGGTCTGCGTCTTGTCGATGAGCCAGCGGCCAGCAGCCGCGAAATGCGCAAGTCCTTGCAGGGATCTGTCGGCTTCGCCATTGAAGGCGTGGGTGCTGAACACATCCTGCTGACTGGCATTACGGGCGGCCCTGCCGGACGTGTTTACACGACCGCAAGCGCAAACTGACGGACGCGCCACAAGGCGCATGATGCAGTAATTGCGACATGGGGCGGGGCCGAGATGCCCTGCCCCATTTTTATAAGGAGTGGTGGCATGGAAAAGAAAGAACTTTACAGTGCTTTGCAGGACGCTGGCGTTGAGTTGCCGGAATACAGGCGGGTGACGGTGGCGACGTTGCAGCAGCTTTATGACACGCACATTGCGAAGCAGGAACCGCAGGGAGATGCAGAGAAGGAGCCGGACGCGGAGGGGACGGACGACAGACGGCAGGGGAATCCGCCAGGTCTGTATTTTGCGGGATCCGGCTGGTGCGAGGAACTGCAAACAAGCTATTTCATGGGATGGTATGCGCCGCAGACATGGGCCGAATACGATGCCTTGAAGCCATACGCGCAAGGGGGTGCAAAATGACGGATGCGGAACTGCTTACGACGGTGACGGCCATAATGTCCAACCATCTGGACAAGACTTACTGGACAGGGCTGGACAGCGACACAAAGGTGGCAGCCGTGGAGATGGCCAAGGGCGACGTGCTGGCGCGTCTGCCTGGGCAGACATTGGCGGCGATTAACAACGAGACGGCGCAGGGGAACCCCGTCGTTCTGGCGATGGCCGAGCAGGCGGTCTATCTGGCGCGGAACTATGGGCAGCAGGTCAACGGCAAGGTCGTGACAAGCGAGGCCGTGGAGGGGTTGAGCGTTGGCTACACCATCATCGGCAAGGCCGAGACATTGGGATTTTCGGCGCGGGCGGAGGCATATCTACAGCAGGCCAAACGCGCCAGAAGGGCATGGGGCATAAGATTTACCAGAGGGTAGAAGGACATGGCGCAGAAGCACAGCCACAAGACGGCGGAGCCAGTCAAAACGGTGCTTGCGACGGAGGCGGAGATTGACAAGATCTGCGAAGAGGCCAAACACCAGATATACGACAAGGTGCAGGCGCACGTTGACAAGCACCCTGGCGATGCGTTTTCCGGGCATTATCTGGTGGACTTGGAAAAATCGCTTAAGGCGTTGTACAAGATGACTGGCAACAAGGTCGCGGGGGCTTTCAAAAAGGGCCTGCCGACGACCATGCAGGCGTTCTACGCGCAGGCCGCAGAGGACATGAAGACACGCGGCACCCGCAACGCAATTCTGGGGAAGGTGGACGAGCGGCGGATAAACGACCAACTGGACAGTGCCTTCCAGCAGGTCGCCATGCGGACTACCAAGATGACGTTCCAGCACATCCAGCAGTTGCGGCAGATCAGCGCGGAGGTGTTCCGCACGGCCACGCTGACGGGGGCCAGCCGGAAGGAGGTCACGCGGCAGTTGCTGGACAAGGCCAGGCAGATACCGGGCTTCAAGTTCGTGGCGAACAATGGCGTGGTATGGTCTGACCAGGCGTATTTCAAGATGCTGGCGCGGACGGAGCTGATGCAGGCGGGGCGGCGCAGCTATGAGGAAAAGTGCGCGGAGGAAGGTTACGACATTGTGCGGCTGGACTACAGCGGCGACAGTTGCGACGCTTGCGGCAAATGGGAGGGCAAGTTGTTCAGCCTTACGGGCGCAACGCCTGGCCTGCCGACAAAGGACGAACTGGTCGCGGACGGCGTTTTCCATCCGAACTGCACGCACAGCTACACGGCGGTGACGGACTTTGAACTGGCGGAAATGGGGCTGGAAATGCGCCAGCCCGGCACGGCGGACGATGATCTGGCGGACACTGCGCCTGTGGATGTGAGCGATGCGGAGGCGACACGGGCGGCGGAGCAGATAGAGGCGCAGCGTGCCGCGTGGCCGGATGATCCGGAGGCTTTGAGGGTCGTCAGATCATTGGGCGGCAGCACGGGCGCGGAAATGGTGGAGGACGAGGACGGCAACCGCTACGTGCGCAAGCATGGCGGCAGTGCGGGCGGCGACGCGGCGGCGCATTTGCGCAACGAATGCGCGGCGGACAACTTCTACCGTGCCATGGGCATTGACGTGCCCGAAAACAGGCTGTACGAAACGGACAAAGGCCCTGTCAAGCTGTCGCGTTTCGTCGATGGCGGCGAAAATCTGGGCAGTTGGTGGTCGCACGCCAATGCGGACGAACGGCGGGAAATGCTGGCCAAACTGCGTCCGGGCTTTGATCTGGATGTAGTGACGGGCAATTGGGATGTCATCGGCATGGGGGCGGACAACATACTGGTTGACAAGGACGGCAGGCCGTGGCGTATCGACAACGGCGGTGCATTGGGCTACCGTGCGCAGGGGGCGCAGAAGAAGCCGGAGGAATGGGCCGAAGGCTGGCCGGACGACCTGTGGACGATGCGCACAAGCAGCAACAACAAGGCGTTTTTTGGCGACATCGACACGCTTGACCTATGCCGGACGATAAGCGAGAGGGACTACAGCGAGGCGTTGAAGGGCTTGCAGGAGGCCGACAGAAAAGTCATCGAAAGGCGGCTGGACGAGATCAAGCAGCTTGCAGAACGTGGTGCGCCGTTCAAGGCGGACGGATACAGGACGGACTGCATTGACACGATGCTGAAGGCAAGCTATGACTTATGCAAGGACGGGCTGCGGGACAAGATGAAGGTGCAGATAACACTTGGCGGCAGCTATCTGCCAGTGGACTATGGGCCGTTCCGTTCCGGCAGCAGCGGCAGCAACGGCATTGATCCGATGGCGGCGCAGAATACGAACATACAGCAGACGGTGCTGGCGGCTGTAAAGACGGTCAACCTGCACAACGGGCAGGCGACAGGCAAAAGCGGCAGCGGAGACCACAAGCCGAACCAGACGAGCATTGACGCGGCAGTTGCACTTAAGCCGGAACTGGAGAAACTGGCTAAACAGGGCAACACTGGTGCGGCGTACTATTTGCGTAAAATAGAGCAGATGGAGGATGCGGCGAAGGCCGGAACGACCATTGCAGGCAAACAGCTTGACACCCACGTGGAGGTTTACCAGCCGAAACCGCAGGCGCATGTCGCGGCGGACAAGCGGAGCTTTACCACACAGGTATATGAGTATATTGCCAAGCAGTCTGTCACGCATAACGGGAAGACCATACAGCTAGATCCATATTTCATTGCCAGGAGCCAGGATTCACAAGCGGGCGACAGCTACGGAGCGGACGCTTGCAAGATGAAGATAGTGCGGCTTAACGCCATGGGCATAAAGCCCGGCGACGCTGAAAGGAAAGGCTACTACATGGGGAAAGGCACCTACCGTGAACACAATATGAAGGATGCCATGGACTACTACAAGGACTACCCGGACGAGTTGCTGCGTGATACGGAGACGTTCATGCAGTACCAAGGGGCTTTGCAGGTCATGCTGGAAAACACGGATCTGCCGTATGCCGACAAGGCGACCCGCACTATCCTGCTGGGGAGGACGGAAAGCGGCGATGTCTTGCGGGGTATGCGTGCCGGACAGGAGGCGACGCACGGCAGGGGCGTTGTGGAAAGCCATGCGATGTTCCGAAGCGTGTCCGTTCATGGGGGCGAACTGACAATCGTGCGTGTGCCGTTCGACCGTATCAACGGATGTTTCATGTGCGAACGGGAGCCGGGCAGCAACGGCAGCGGATTCCTGGGCGATGGCGAAAACGAAATGACGGCAGATACAAATGGGCTGAAAGTGCTATATGTCGGACATGCTGGCAATGGAAAAGACTTGAAGCCATACTATGACAAGTACATCCAATGGGAAAAGAACGGCTATAAATAACACCGCAACTTTACAAAATCAACTTGTGAATTTACTTTCTTGTAGTATATTCCTTAATATCGGGGGCATTCCCGAATAAAAAACCACAACCAAACAAGGAGCAACACAACATGCAGCGATGGATCTACTATGACTACATGGGGGTGTACAACCCTGTCTGCGAAGACGCAGGCGACATCACGGAGATTGTGCCAAACATTCCGGCAGCCCCGGAAAGCTATGGCAATCTGGACACAATCGTGGCGGACGGCATAAAGTTCGGATGCGACTGCAAGAAGGCAATTTTAGATTACGGGGGGATACTTTTTTTCCAGCCCTATGATCCTGGGAGGACAGGCAAGACGATCTTCCGCGAACTGCCTGCCGGAATCAAGCATGGCGACAGCATGGATGCCAAGCCTGGGGAAAAGTGGCTTGACGCAAAACACAGCATTCTGACACCCATCTGCACAGATCCGCGTGTCCTGTACATTGCGCACAGGGGGTGGATGCTTGGAGATTCGCCGGGCGGTGATAGCGTCGAGAGATGGCGGCAGGACATACCGACGCGCCAGATGGCGTTGCGCTGGCTGCTGGACAACAGGAAGATGACTGACTGCATACCATTTGACTGGCTACGGCTGAAAATACAACATGCGGAGCAACAAGGGGAGGCATAATTATGTGGTTATTTTGCAAACAGGGATTCTACAGCGCAGTGCAGCACCGTGACAATCCGGAAATAATCCTGCTGCGTGCGCGTTTCGACGGAGATCTGGAATGTCTGCTGGAACACTGCGGATGCGAAAACTACAAGGTGTTCATCAAGGAGACACCAGATGCAGACTACCGTTTCCGCGTCGAACTGCCACGCGCCATGTGGGGCGACATCGTGAAGCAGGTGGCCGACGAAATCGACTACGACAATTTCAAGAACAGCGTCCACGAGGGGCAAGGAAGCGCACGAGACGCGGCGTACATGGGCTGCTGGTGGGAATTGCGCAAGGGACAGGCGGCGAAGTGGTAGTCAACCACGGGCAGGCGGCTTTTCTGGTCGCCTGCTTTTTTGTATTGTTGACATTGCGGGCATTGTCGTGACTGGATAAGCCATGCGGGTTTGCGCAGATCCGCATGGGAAGATTTGAGCGGCCAGCCACGAAAGCCGAAGAAGGTGGTTCGACACTGCCCGGCGCGGGGATGGATGCCCCAAGCTGTAGTTTATCGGCTAAAACATCGGCTTTTTCTGATGCGGGGATGGAGCAGTCTGGTAGCTTGCCAGTTTCATGAGCTGGAGGTCAGTGGTTCAAATCCACTTCCCCACATCCTTACGACCATTTTGGAGGGTTGGCAGAGTTCGGTTTATTGCGTGCGTTTGCTAGGCGCATGGGCGGACACGTCCCGCAGGTTCAAATCCTGCACCCTCCGCCATTATATTATAGGTAAAGGAAAAATGTCGGAGACACAGACGCAGCAGGCGGATGCCACGGCATGCAAGTGCTGGGCGGAGAAATGCCGATACAACGGCAACGGGCAGTGCGCCTTCAAGTGCATTGAGATAGGGGCGCAGGGCCAGTGCCTTTCCTTTGCCGTGCGCGACAGGGCAAGCATTGTGGCGTATCTGCAAGGCCGTGGCCTGTCTGACGGTGAAATCGGCCAGTTGCTTAAGGAGGCGGGATATGGCGACACTAATTGAACGGATCGCAAAGACGCTGGCCGTGCTTGCGCAGCCTACAGGGCAGTTTCTGGACGGCGTGCCGCAGATGGCGAACATAACCTGCATGGTGTTTGAACTTGGCAAGACGCGGCAGGTTTTCAACGAGTTTGGCGAAGTGAGAACCGAAAAGGTGTTTCTGGTCGCGCCATTGGCGCAGGCACCCGTATTGCCGGGTCGCATTACAGTGGGCGGCAAGACCTACGAGCTTGCAAGCGTCAAGGAGTATCACGACATGTCCGGCACATTATGGGGCTATCGCGTGACGGTGGCGGGAGGCGCATGATGGCGGCGGCACCCGTATTCCGTTTCAGCACAGTGCAGTTGCAGGCAGGTATAAGGCGGCTGCTGGAGCAGGACGCACGGCTGGCGAGGGCCGCCATGCGCGACGTGGCCATGCTGCTGATAAAGGCGGCGCGTGACCGTGCGCCGATTGACGAGGGGAACCTTGCCAACAGCATAACGGCGGAGGCCCTGCCCTACCGCAAAAGCTGGGCGGCGGTGGTTTACGTGCCGATCAACAGCCAGGCGGCGCAGTACGCCGTGCCGATGCACGAAGGCCAGTACAATCTGGGAAAGAACAGCGAGGCAAAGCAATTGAAGGTCGGCGTTACGGTCGGCCCAGGCTACCTGTCGCGGGCGGTTGACGACAACAAACAGAAGATCATGGCCATGATTGCCTTCAAGGTGAAAAAATGAACATCGACGTTAAAACGCTGGAAAAGGAGCTGACGGCGTATTTCGCCACGGTGCTTAATCTGACGGTGGACACAAACATCTTTCGCGGCGCAATACCCGAAAATGTGCAGAACGGCGTGGCGGTGCGGATCATCGGCCAGAACATCGCCAGCAACATAGACCACCCGACATACAGGGTGCAGGTTTTCGGCAAGTTCACCAACAGGGACGACGCATGGACGATGCTGACGAAAATGGCTGGATGCCTGCCCGGATACGGGCGGGAGACAACCAGCTACATTCTGGTGAACATGCTGCCGGAGGGCGAAGGCGTAACGCCTTACGAGACGCTGGACAACGGCGGGCGGACGCACAACGCCAGCGTTGTAGTGCGCGTTTGCGTGTTGACAAGAGGGGCATAACTGACGGCGTTTTGCCATGAGTTACCAACACAAAGGACAGGAGTTTAAAAATGGCTGAATTGACACAGAGCGAAATAGATGCGCTTATCGCGCTGCTGAAGAAGTACCCGTATTTATGCAGTGCCGGATCTGACAGTCTGGGGCCGTTGTCCGGGCCGCCTACCACGGAAGGCGACACCGAGACAAAGGACGTGCAGTTGTATGAGACCGAAGGGAACGTCGAGGCCAGCTACTTGACGAAAAACAACGTGCGTCTGACCATCAAGACGCGCAACGTTGACAAGGGCATGGCGTTGATGGCCGCAATTGCCAAGGGCGACAACCTGCTGGCAAGCACCCGCGAGGTGTCCATCACCCTTGTGCCCATCACGTCCGCGCAGAACGAAAAGACCATCACGTTCGCGCACGCATACTTGCAGCCTGGCTTGAAGTTCAGTCCAGGCGAAAACGGCGACCCTTCCGAGGTCGAACTGACGTACATCTGCAAGGCCGATGCCACCACGGGCAAGCCTTTCACCTACGCATGACCGATGGCCGCCAGTGCATAACGTGCTGGCGGCTTTTGTTTTGCCAAAACCGCCAAAAGTTGAAAAAGTAAAAATAAAGCATATATTAGTTATGGACATGGCCCCATGGCGGAATGGCAGACGCTCTTGACTTAAAATCAAGTGCCTTTTTGGCGTATCGGTTCGAGTCCGATTGGGGCTATCCATAACAGGAAAAGGAGGTAACATGAGCCAGCAACAGCAACAGCCTAACATCACCATTGTCCAGAAAAACGAAGGATGCCTTGGGGGATGCGCCAAATGGGTCGCCCTGCTTGGCATACTGCTGATCGCAGTTGTGGTAATCGGCGTGCATGCGGTGGACAAGGCAACCGAACGTGCGGCGGAGATCCGCCAGGAGCAAGGCGCGGAGCCGCAGCAGACCGCAGGGCAGGAGCAGGCGAAGCCGGAGCCGAAGGCGGCAAATCCGACGCTTGAGGCCGCGCTGGCGTATCTGCCGAAAAACGTCGAGGGGCTGGTCATGTGCAAGATCATAGGCAACGACGTGTACATGGCGTACAAGGACAACACTTTCCCGGAAGACTACAAGACCATTGCCAACGCGGCGGCGGTAAACGGCAGCATGGCACTGGTGAAGGCTGGCGAAACACAATCCAGATGCACGGCGTGGGTAATACCAGCCGACGCGGAGGCCGGAAACGTTGACAAGATTTTCTACACCGCAACGGCAAGGAACGGCAAGCTGCAACAGTAAACGGGACATTTTAGGATAACGAAAGCCGCAGGGGCATTGCTTCTGCGGCTTTTTTTTGCGCCATGTTGACACGCAGGGCGTTTGTGGATGCTATTTTGACCACAAACAGGAGCAAGACACAACATGGCTATTAACTTCAATGAATTGACAAAAACCACCGTGCATATCGGCATTGGCGACGGCAATTATGTGGAGGTTCCGATGCTGACGGTGGAGGACTATGCGGAATTGCAGCAGTTGCAGCGCACGCTTACGGAGTTGAGCGAAAAGAAGGACGCGACGCAGACGCAGCGCGTTGACGCGATTATGAAGGGACGCGACAAGCTGGCGGCCATGGCAATGAAGGTCATGCCGCAGGAACTCCACAACGGGCTTAAACGCATGGACTACATGACACTGCTTAAGCTGGTGACGGTGCTGTGCAATGGCAAGGACGAAGGGGAAAAGGACGACCCGCAAAAAAAAACAGTGATGCCAAGCCAGAAGCCGCAGATGTGACGCAGGAGGTTGACTACCAGTTCACGGCCCTGCTTATTGCCCATGTGTTCGGGTGGACGATCCGGCAGGTCTTGCAACTGACATGGCCGCAGTTTGAGTATATATCATTGAACATCTGCCGGATCCAATACTGGCACGCCAAGAACGAGGTCTTTTTCGGTGTGTCGGCGGCATTCGGCAGCGAGAAAAGCAAGAACACGCTTTTCGACAGCGCAGGTGATTTCTTTATAAGGCAGGAGCCGGACATGTCCTACACGCCGGAGCAACTGGCGGCGGCGGAGGCCAGAATGGCGGAGATTCAACGCAAAAGGAGCGAGGCGAACAATGTTTAACGTGGGTGTCATCGAGGCCGCCGCAACACTGGACGACAGCGACTACAAGAACAAGCTGCTACAGATGCCGGGACTTGCAAAAAGCACGCTTTCCAAGGTGGCTGGCATTGCCGCAGGCTTTTTGTCGTTCGGCGCGGCTGCCGCAGGCATAAAGGAGAGCGTGCAGGCGTTCATCGTGCAGGAAAACGCCGTGAAGGGAGTTGCCGCTGCATTGAAGGACAGCGGCATGGCGGAGGAACTGGAGGACTACGCCGGAGAGTTGCAGAAGGTGACGACCTACGGCGACGAAGCCACGTTGCAGGTCATGTCACTAGGCTTGAACATGGGCATTGCCGAGGGGAAGATAAAGGATGCCAGCAAGGCCGCCATAGGTCTTGCAACGGCGTATAAAATGGATCTGAACACGGCCATGACGATGATCGCCAAGGCCAACGCCGGGCAGACTGGCGCATTGTCCAGATACGGCATTGAACTGGATGAAAGCAAGACGAAGGAGGAACAGTTCAACGAACTGCTGGGCAAAGGCGCGGATGCCTTTGCGCTTGCGGAGGAACAGGCGCGGACGACTGGAGGGCGGTTGCAGCAGATGGGCAACGCATGGGGCGACTTGAAGGAAGCCGTGGGGGAGTTCATCGTCAATCTGTTCGGCGTTGGGGACGCGGCAGGCGGTATCATGTCCGTCATGCAGGATTTAACCGTGCAGATCAAGGAAAACATGGGCGAGTGGGTGTTCGCCATCCGCAGCGTGTACTACGACATAGAGGCCAACGTAAAAAAGACATGGGCGGTCGTCGAACCAGCGATCATGTATCTGGGGCGGGCTTTTGTCGCGGGATGCAACGACATCGTTGCCATAGGCCAGTGGGCGTTTGAGAATTTCGGCAAGGTGTGGGAAAACCTGCCGGACGTGTTCATTGCGATGGGAAAAGACATCCTGCAATTCTGGCGGAACATATTCGACGGGCTGCTGCATTTGGCGGTCAATCTTGGCAAGGCTATATGGACGGCCATAAAGGGCGGAGGCGCGGAAGGCTTCAAGGACATGGTGGATCAGCTTCTGGAGGATGCCGTGCGGACGGTCGCGGATGCAGGCGGGGCGACGGAAAAGGCTTTGCGCGACGCTGGCGTTACACCGTTCCCGGAAATGGAAAGCGGCGACCTTGCGGGCATGGTTGACCAGTACAGGCAGATTGGGGAGCGATTCAGCCAGATAGATGCGCAGCGTTCGGAAAAGCAGGCGAAGCTGGAGGCGGACTACGCCAGAAAACTTGAGGAAAGCCGGAAGGCTGGCAACGGCAAGACGGCGCAAGGCGCAGGCGGCGGGCCGGAGGCGACCAAAAAGGACAACGTGGCTGGCAGTTTCAGCGCGGCCATACTGTCGGCCATGCTTGGCAACGGCAGCCCCGAAAAGGAGACGGCGGCCAACACCAAGGAACTTGTGCGCGAACTGAAAAAGACAAACGCGAAAATCACAGACGGCATGGAAGAAGTCTATACATAGGGGTATATATGAGCGTAACTGTCAGACGATTGGATGAAGGCGCGGAAAACTGGCACGGCCCTACTGGCGGCAAGCCGGACGGCTACTGTCTCAACGCGGAAATACAATACCTTGTCACGGGTGCCAAGAACAGGGGCGAGGCCATTGCAGGCGTATTGGCGGAGGCCCCGGACGAATACAACGGCGTGCCGCTGCATGAGGTGCGTTTTGACGCTTGGCAGCATGACACGGCGACCATTGTGGCGGTTTACCAGCGAAGCGACGGCAGCGCGGCTGGCGGATCGGATGACGACGAACCCATGCTAAACTACGACTGCGGGGGAGGCACGCGCCACGTCGTGCAGGCCATCAACCAGACGAAGGTCTATCCAAGCAACGACACCACGGACGACGCTGGCGGCATGATAGGCTGGAACGGCAAAAGCGGGAGCGAGGCGGAGTTCGCCGGAGTGGACATGCCTGCCGCAAACATGCGGCTGGGCTACACCAAGACAGTGAGCGTGCATAAGCTGGCAAGCGTGGAATACATGAAGACTGTGGCGGCGTGCGTCGGCAAGGTGAACGCCACGCCGTTCAGGGGCTGGGACGTTGGCGAACTTATGTTCCTGGGCACGTCCTACTCCACGCCGATGCGCGGCGCGGGGCGCATATCCGTGACGTTCAATTTCCAGGCCAACCCAAACCAGACAAACGCTACTGTGGCCGGGCACAGCGTGGGTGCAAAAAAAGGTTTTCAATACCTGTGGTCTAGGAGCAAGACGAAAAACAACACATCCGGCAAGCCTGTCATCGACATCGAGGGCATTTACAGAAGCGATGTCGTGGAAGTGGCTGATTTCAGCAGGCTTGGCATTTAAAGGAGCAGGAAAAATGGCATACTGGCCAGACGTGCATAAAGGGCAAAAGGTACAGCGCAGCGCGATGCTTGAAAACGACGTGCGGCACATGATCAACCCATTGGGGGGCATCGGCAGCGCGGGCGCAAAGGGAGTGGGGAGCGGAATTGTGCGGGTGCAGGTATGGAACGCAAGCGGATCCGCCATTCCAGCCTATTCGCCTGTGGCGTTTGACATGACGCAGGCCATGGCTGGCAACGCATACCCTGTCGTGCTTGTAAGCGATGTGTCCAAGCCCTACGGGGTGTTGCCACAGGCGTTGGCGGCGCGGGAGATGGGAGACTGCATTATCGCAGGACTTGCGACAATCCGCATTAACATTGGCACAGGCATGTACGCCACGCCAAACGTCAACGCAAACACCTTCAATATGGGCGACACTGGTTCCGCTGCCCTGCTCTATCGTGCCTCTGGCAGCTATATTGCGACGGTCATGCTGGGCAAGGCAAGCCCCACGGAATCCGGCGACAAGATAACGGGGGCGTTTGACGTTATGTATGACGAGGCCAATGCGCTGGTCAAGGTGTACAATTCGTCAAGCCCTACTAGCACTACTGCTGGCTATGTCTATAGCGGCGTTAATACGATTGCCATTCCGGTTGCGACATTCCCGGCATTGATGTCCGGCTACTTGTACATTGACGTGAACTACCAGACAAGCACATACCAGATAGGATTTGCCGACAGCGTTCCATCCGTATCATCGACCGAACGCAGATGGGTATGGCGGCTGGCGCGGGTGCGCTATAGTTCCGTTCTTGCGCCTGTGCAGATTGAAAAATACAACATGCCAGGCAACGTGCAGGTATATGACAGGTGGACATAATATGAACACGCCACGACAAATAAGGGGCTTCACCACGTATGCCCCGGACTACCCGAACATCGTAGGGCTGCATTATACGCAGTTTGCCCGCGCCTTGTGCAACGCGATCAAGGAAAGGGCGGAAGCCGTCAATATGAACTTGGGGGCGTATGTTGATTGCGATTTTGAGCAAGGGACATACAAAGATTATCATTTCCGGGTGGACGTTGATACCACCATAACTGACCTATGCAAAAGATATACCAATCAGTATTCGGCAGAATATGGGAGTTTCTGGACATTTGACACGCTGCTGGCAAAGGCGGCGGATGTTCTTGGCCTGCAAAGCGGCGAGGAGATAGCAGCCAATCGAGGGGGTGGGATCCGTGGCGGATTTTCCACTGCCGCATGGGGAATACAACGTGCTACAATGCTGTCTCTACTAACACATTATGACGTTTCATATCATAATAATAGCGGTGTAGTTTGCCATTTCTTTACATATAGTAGATATGGCAGAGTTGATATTGAGAATTTAACACCGCAAAGGGAAAATGTAGAGGGTGCCATTGCAGCCTCCAGCGTGGAACTTGATGCAGAAGAATACTCTGCCGGGCGTTCAGTATTCAGATTTAGGAATTTTGTATCGTGGGAATCTGAATCATTGGGGGGATGGGATAGATATTGCCATATTGAAAAAACAGAGCAGGCATATCTAGTGCCAGGAGAGGGATATTCCATCTTGCTTGACTGCGATGCTGTGATAGTTGCAAATCTTGATGATGATGATGGAGATCGTTATTATTTCGACGACATGGGGGATAATTATGTAGTTGGATATAATTATATCAATGTGCATATTGATTCAAATGGCGTTTTCTGGAATACAGGGGGGCCGTCATATCCGTCGATATATCCAGACAAGCAAATTGGATACATGCCCATTGTAGTTGGTTATAGTGGCCCGCATAAACTGGTCGCGTTATTAGGAAACAAGTTCAATTACCAGCTAGTGTGGTGATATTGACAGGCAGGGCATTTGCAGGCAGGCAAAAAAAACAAAGGAGCACAGATGCAGAACATAGTTTTATACGTGGCGGCTGGCGGCACGCTTGGCGTTGTCAAGGACTACGTGAACACGCGGAACGTGGCCGCGCCGACACTGATGCTTGGCGTTGGCTGCACGCTGAAGATGAGGCTTTTCAAGGGCGAGGACATCCAGACGGCTTTCCCGCTGGCGCAACTCAACACCGTGGCCGCGTGGTCGTGGATCATGGGCGACACGTTCGGCGGAAACGCGGAGCCGCTGGTGCAGGCGGACGCAACGGAAATAACGGTGGCGCAGGTGACTGACGCAATCGACGGGACAACGCGCACATATACCGAGGTGGCGATCCCGATGCCGGACATGAACACGGAGGGGCTGACGGAATGGCTGGGCGAAGCGGAAAGCAAGGGCGGACTGCATGGCGAACTGATCGGCACGGACACGGGCGGGGACATTGTTTTCGTCTTGCAGGTTAAGAACTTCACTGTTCGCAACCGCATTGGCGCAAACGGAACGCCGACTGAAATCGAGCCGGAATATCTGACGGAAGTGCAAGTTCGCGGGCTGGTTGCGGGGGCTACGCAGCAGCCGACAGCACGGGTGGCGTATCTGTCAACGGAGGGGCGCGGGACGCTTTATCTGGACAAGCGGAACGTAGTGGACGGCACGGCGGTGTCCGGCGGCACGCTTGCTTTTGCCGCGCCAACCGTGAAAACGACGGACGGGGGGAGCACGTACACGGGGCAGTCCGGCGACATGTTCGAATGGCTGTGCCATGTGACGGCCACGGCGGACATCACGACCATCACATACGGCGCGGGGGTGGACAACGCGAACGTTCCGGCAACACTGTCGTTGAAGGATGCCGCAACGACGGTGCATGTGTTCCGGATTATGGCGACGTACAGCGCAGGCGCAAGCAATAAGCTGGCGTTCCATATATTCTACGACGGCAGCTACAAGGCATAAGGCAAAGGAGCAAGACAATGGCCGAGAAATTCTACAGGGACATCTGGGGCCGGACGCATTTGGATCCGGGCTACAACACCGTACCGCAGAAGCCATACGAGATTGATTCTCCGGCAAGCGGTGACGGCGTGACGTACATACGGTATGAGGACAAGGACACGTGCGCGATCCACCGGGTCACGTCGGCCACATCCAACGGGCGCAAGACGACGAAGATCGAAATCGCATACGGTGCATGGGCGGATCGTGCGACGCTGGAATACGAACCAGCAGCTAACTACCCGAAGGAGGTGGAGGCATAATGGGCGTTAAATATGACACGATGCTAGGGCAGATGCGCGACACGGACACCGTGGGCGACGTTGACGGATTGCAGGACGCTCTGAACGGCAAGACCAGCGCGGAGACGACAAACGCCTGCACGAACATAAAGGCCACGCAGATCAACAACAAGGTTTACATCAACTGGACTGATCCGGGCGACAAGACCGAGGGCGGCGTGGTGGTGGCCATGTGGGGCTACACGCAACTGCGGCGCAAGGTGGGAAGTGCGCCAAGCGGCATAACGGACGGCGACCTGGTGACCAGCAGCAGCGTGGCGAACCAGTACCAGACCACGGAGTACGTCGATACCCTGCCGGACACCACGCAGACGTACTACTACCGCCTTTTCCCGGTCACGGTTTACGGCGCGGCCAACACCAGCAGCGACAACATCTTCCAGCCCGCGCCTATAGGATGGGCGGACGTGCAAAGCATTGTCCGCGCTGGCAAGGCGGCGGAATACTTTTCCGTTGGCGACGTGCTGACGACGGCACACAGCACGTATGGCACGATTTCGTGGCAGATCGTCGGCTTTGACCAGATGACACCAACCGACACGACCAAGACGCACAGCATGACGCTGTTGAGCCTCAAATCGCTTGCCACGATGGCGGTGGACGGTGCCGAAAAGGCATACGCATTGACGGCGGACTCTGTGTTCGCGCCGAAGGACACGCTTGCCGTGCATGTAAAGGGCGCGGAGGCCGTGACCAAGTTCGACATCGTGGACAAGACGGCGACGGGCACGGCCCGCATGTGGTACGCCAGAAGCGGCGCATACAAGATCATCTACAGCACGGACAACAGCAGATGGGAGCTGTGGTCGATGAACAGCGCGACGCACGCCACGTCCGGCGCAAGCCCGCAGGACTACCAGGAGACGGCGGACGCGGAGCCTACAGGCGGCACGTGGCACGCCAGCACCACCGTCGCGGCTGGCAAGGCGTACTACACGAAGGACGGCGACGTTTACACGGAGGCCACGGTCACGGCGGGGGATGCCGTCACGGCTGAAACCTACTACGAAATAAATCCGACAGGCGCGGAAGGCGGGCGCGTCCAGTACGGGTACAACAACTACAAGGAATCAGCCATACGCCAGTGGCTGAACACGGACGGCAACGCGAACGAATGGTGGCATGCGCAGAACATCTGGGACAACGCGCCGCACTATGCCAACCAGGCGGGGTTCCTAAAGGGCTTCACGGACGCGGCGTTCCTTGCCGCTGTCGGCCCTGTCAACCTCAAAGTGGCACGCAACACCGTCTGCGACTGCGGCGGCTACGACGAGTTCACGAACGACAAGTTTTTCCTGCCCAGCCAGACGGAAATCTTTGGTTCCAACACAAACAACGTCGCGGAAGGCGTTCGCATGACCTTCTACGTTGGCAGCGAAAACGGCGACAGAATCAAATACAACTCCAGTAACAGTGCTGTTTCGTGGCGGCTGCGTTCGCCTTACCCTGGTTACTCGCACACCGTGTAC
>Ga0256407_10001784_pt1 | contig 43599 bp, 28 predicted proteins | sample RumenRJG_04DNA_FD_193489 | JGI IMG/M metagenome (GOLD analysis project Ga0256407, IMG submission 193489) | Bovine rumen microbial communities from Lethbridge, Alberta, Canada - RJG_04 | ecosystem: Host-associated > Mammals > Digestive system > Stomach > Rumen | place: Canada: Alberta...
ATACTTAACGCCGGAATTACACCCAATACCAAAACGCCATTCAAAAGAGAAGATGTAGGAGCTATACGACGCGTTCGTTATTATATCGCTTCCTCCTTCCGGATCGACCAGACTAAGGATTCCATCCTTTGCTGACCATCCCTTAGGACTGCTTCCTGACGCGGCAGTCCAACCGTCAAGAGTTTTACCGTTGAAAAGGTCGATAGGTTCTGAAATTTGATAGTATAAATCTAGGTCCAGTCCTTGGGACGGGGCGTTGTTCGTTTCTTCACCGTTTGTTTGATTTAGCGGACTTAGAATGGCTTCCCTCATATCGGGGGAAACCGCGACGTCGACGTCCGGTTCAAGGACGATGTTTTCATTTCGAATACAAGAAAGCGACGAGAGCATCGCCAACGCTAAGGATACTGAAATACAGACGCTTCTTTTCATAGTTCGAGCCGAACGTTAACAACACCGCGGAAATAAAATCAAAAGTGGAACGCGTTATCGTTCCACTTTTGAACCGAGATTGAATGCGAGTATCCCTATCTTAAAGGAGGCGCTCGCTACAGAGCCACTCGAAGGCTTCTTTGACGCGCACAATTTGATCGTGGTTTACTTTAAATATTCTTGCTTTACCGTCAACTTTTGGAACGAAAGTCGTGAATCCCTTTTCGTCGACAACGATTGTTCCGGGTTCAGAGAGATCGAAATATCCGCGTTTTTCTCGCGCGGCAAAAAGAATAGTCGTCAAATCCCACGTGCACTGTTCAGCGTTAGGATCAAGCCCACGATAGAAGTTATACGCTTCTTTAACAGGATGGTATTTAACGTAGCCGTAATCATTTAGCATCGCAACCCCGGTCATTCTTATTTCGCGTCCAACCTCGAAACCTGAGCAGTAGATATCTGTCGGCCATTCGGCGAAAACTTTGCGTGCGGCAGGAACGTCGTTGACAATGTTGTATTCTTGATGTTTATCCACGAAATTACCAGCCATCGTGACAAGATATTTCACTTTTTGGGCGGCGAGTTCGCGTCCGCTTAGCGGAGAATAGTCGTCGGCAGGAGAATCAAGTAAACGCGCTAAGTTTGATGAAAAGCCAACTTGAGCAATGACGACAGAGTTGTCTTCTTGAGACGCCAGAGTCTTACGAAGAAGCGCCGTCGCTTCATAATATTCCGTTTTATCGTTGGCGTAATCAAAAAAAGGAAATTTGGCTTCGCCGTTTTCATCTCGCGCTTCAAGAGATTGACGAAGGAATTTTCCGTCTTCTGGCGTAACGCCACTCTCCTTGACCGCGCCGATTGGAACATCGGGATTATTGTAGAAGACGTCAATAAATTGGCAGTATGGAGCGGCGTACTTGTTGTCCTTTGTGAGGGTTATTGCCAACAACTTAACTTCGCCCCGTTTTTCCAAATTGTTGAGCATGGCCAGCGCAAAGACGTCGTCTATGTCGTTTCCCATGTCCGTGTCGTAAATAATTTTAACGGGGTCTTTTGCAAATGCGCTGGAATCAACCAAGACGAAACTACCAACGACGATGGAAAGAAAAAAACTCAGTAAAAAAGCCGAACTACGCAAGGGAAAACCTCATTTCTATTTATTTTCAAGCACGTCGAACGCAACGAGCGACGTTAGTGAAACGGGAAACATCTGACGGAAGGACACGGACGCGCCTCGTATTTAAATATAACCGACCAGAGTCAAAAAAACTATAGTCTTAACAAATGCGATTGTCTTTTTGTGTTGACAATTCCAAAGCCGTCCATTGTTTCTGAAACAGTCCTTCTCTCTAACTTTCGAACCTTGTCATGTTGCGATGAGGACGAATTGATCCTTATTATTGGGGAGGGCGAGAACTGCCCGGTTTGCCACCACGACCTGGGGCGCCTTTACCATATCTACCCTTGGATCTGCTATTTTTACTAGAGAAACGACCGTTGTTTTCACCACTCGCACTGCGGTGAGTATTCCAACGTTTTTTACCGGACTCTGTATTACTAAATTTCCGTTTTTTGCCTCCAGAACTGTTTTCGTGCTGAAAACCAGCGTTGGATCGACGGAACTCGCCGTTTCCAGAATCACCGTGTTCTTTGTATTTGAACCCTTGTTCTTCGCTTTCTGAGAAAAACTTACGTTGACTGTTCCTACGTTCGTTAGGTGTGGTTGAAACCAAACCTCCCTTTCCATAAATTCTGGCGCCTGTACGATATCCGCCTGTTTTACCTTCTGAGCGCGGACGACTTTGACGTTTTCCAAAAGAATCGCTTTCTTGAGAACTTGTTTTAAGTTCTTCGCGACGTTTTTCCTTTGCAGCCTTTTCTTTTTCAGTCTGACGCTTAAGAAACTTTGTTCGTGAGGCCCGTCTTAACGTGAATGATTTGGGAAGATAGGGAGGAATGAGACATTCGGGACCCGTTCCAATGAGATCTTCACGTCCAGCCTCTTTGAGAGCGTTCTTAACGTCTTCGTAGAACGCTGGGTTGTAGTAGAAGAGAAGCGCACGTTGGAGACGACGTTCATGTAATGTTTTGGGGACGTGAACTTCTTCTTCTGTTATCGGATCAATCCCTGTGTAGTAGGCGCAAGTCGCAAGTTGGAACGGAGCTGGAATAAAGTCCTGAACCTGTTCCGGTTGAATGTCACGTTCCTTTAGGTAGACGGCGACGTCAACCATCGATTTGATTGTTGAGCCAGGGAAACTAGAAATCAGATAAGGAACCGTATATTGTTCCTTACCTGCCTTTAAAGATTCTTTTTCAAAAAGTCTGCAGAATTCTTCATGGTTTTCAATCGGCGGTTTGTTCATTCTTCGTAAAACGTCGTTATCTACATGTTCGGGAGCAGTTTTTAACCGACCTCCCGTATGATAAGCGGCGAGTTCGCCAATGAAAGGAACGGAGAAAACGGCAAGATCGGTTCGGATTCCAGAGGCGACAAGAACCTGTTTTACACGTTTGATTTCACGCGTTCTTCGAAGCAATTCGACGTAAGCTGTCTGATCGACGTCCAGATTTCGACAAATTTGAGGACACAGGCAAGATATTTTCTTACATTTAACGCACAGATCGCTGTCTTTACCCCCAAGTCGATACATGTTTGCGGTAGGGGCGTTGAGATCGCTTATGACGCAATTGCCGCCTACTGAATCAACGAGTTTTTTAATTTCATCAAGAATAGCGTCTTCACTACGACTTTGAATGAATTTCCCTTGGTGAGCGGTAATCGCGCAGAACGTACACCCTCCGAAACAACCTCTATGCGTTTGAACGGTTGAACTGACAATGTCGGCCGCCGGGATTGGTTCAGTGTAAGAGGGGTGTGCTTTACGAGAGAACGGCAAGGCGTAGACGGCGTCCATCTCCTTTTCCGACAGAGGGTATGCGGGGGGATTGACGACTATTGCTTCGTCTGCGCATTCTTGTAAAAGTGTTTTGGCGCAGAAGGGGTTGAGATTATCGTAAGCAATTTGCGTCATCTTTACGAAATTTCGCTTGGAAATAGCGACGCTGTCTTGCCGTATCCGCTCAATTTTCTTTTCTATTCCCTCGACCTGACGGTAAAGAGAGGTTCTCTGCTCGGTTTCCAATTCACGGGTTTCACGATCTTGGGCGATCTTAGTTCTAATCTCTTCGAGTTCTTGTTTGAGACGAGCAATTTCCAACGCTTGCGTAGGAAGAAGATCAGTTCCTGTAACTTCCTCAAAACTCGGAAGATGAACGACCGTTTCCGATTCCTCAAGCAAATCTTCATTTTTCCCAAGCCGATATACGGTCCCTCGAACGTTGCGTATTGTCTTAATTGATTCGCCCGAACTGAGTCGGCGAAGAATTTCTAGAATTGCGCGTTCCCCCATACCATACATGAGTAGATCCGCTTTGGCGTCTAGAAGAATCGAACGACGGACACGATCGCTCCAGTAGTCATAGTGGGCAATACGACGCAAACTCGCCTCTACGCCGCCCGTAAGAATAGGAACGCCGGGAAAAGCCTCTCGCGCTCGCTGGCAGTACGCTAGGGTGGCGCGATCTGGTCTACGTCCGATTTTACCGCCTGGCGAATAGGAATCGTCATTACGAACCTTACGGCTTGCTGTGTAATGGTTGAGCATCGAATCCATATTGCCAGCGCTGACGCAGAAAGCTAGCCTTGGGCGCCCAAATTTTCGAAAGTCGTCAACAGAGTTCCAATTTGGCTGACTTAAAACGGCAACAGAGAAACCGTCAGCTTCCAGAAGTCTAGTCAGCAAACCATTAGCGAAACTTGGCGAATCAACGTATGCGTCTCCTGTTACAAAGACGACGTCAACATGCTCCCATCCTCTTCCCTTAACTTCTTCAGGCGACATCGGCAGGGGATCTGCATGCATGAAAATCGGACGAGATTCCCTACTAGGATCGTCGAAAAGATAGGGACATGGAGGCGTAACGGTCATCTTTCAACCTCTGGATGGAAAAACTATTCAACATTCTATGCTCTATGCTAAAGAAACGCTTGAGTCTATTTTCTCACAATGCCGCCTTTTATCAAGCGCCGAACAAGACGGATTTGCACAGATACAGGCGTCGATAAGGACGAACGACGAAAACACTTCAATGAAACTAGCACGAAGGCAGAGGAGAAACATGATAAAGAAACAACATAACGCCTCCACGAAACGCCGATCCATTCGCAGGAAGCCCTGTAAAGTAAAAACGACTGTCTGGAAAGAAAGGTCGCTGACGTGCTGGCGCTTCAACCGCCCTACAATGTAAGGGGAAAGCTCGCAACATGTTGTGCGACGAAATCTTTACGCCACTGAAGGCGGCAGGCAATCAAAGGGCAAATTTAACGACTCCCCCGGTAACAAGGACCAGGCCACGTCTCGTGGAGACGCGGTTATTCTGACATGAAATCGCTGTCGACACAAGTTGTTTATTTATTTTTTTTTGAAAAATGTAAAGAAGCTGAAGAAAACAGGGACAGTGTTCTTCTTCAGCTTCTTTAGCAGAAGCGTTAGTTTGCGGTCTGACGCTTCTTTGGAATCAATAAGTTGGCGCAGCGCCTCGCTGTGCGGTTTTAGTTGGTTTAGGAGGAGCGTAGGGGCGTTGAGTTTGAACTGGGGGCGTCGCTACAACGTTGGATTTTCGTTGAGTTGAGGTGTTCATGGCGTTACTTATCGCATTTGACTCAGCAGAGTAGGGGACGTTTGTAGCCGCTTGAACAGCTGTTTCTGAACCCTTCTTATTTTGAGCGACAAGTGTGGACGCGTCTGACCTTGTTTGACGATTTTCCTGCGACATACTCGCCGTCCATGCACGATATTCTTCTTCAGAGAGCGCGCGTCCGTTTGTGGTTGCGAAAGAATTGGCGCTCTCGATTTCTCTTTCTGCTTCTTCCAGCGACGCAGACGCAGACTTCTCTTCCCTCTTTTCACGGGCAAGATTCATTTGTTCTTGAACAAGGGCAATCTTTTTGACGTTTTCCTCGCCAGATCGCTGAGGCACGACGATAATAACGGGGCGTAAATCACAGGCGAGGCTCATACGTCTCTTTTTCGGTTTTGAAGCGGTTGAACTAGGTTCAGGGACGTCAACTACGATTGTGTAAGCACGATATTTGCTGGCTCCAGAGTCGTCGTTAACAAGTTCGCCTCCATACTTCTTCATGATTTGATTAATCTGAGGATTAAGTTCAATATGACCGTCTTCTTGGAGTTGGCCGTATTGATCGAATCCGCCAACAGTAACAAAACTACAATCTCTATCGTGAAATTCCCAGGCCTCGACGCCGCTGTTACGGAGCGCTTCACAAAGCGCCGCAGCTCTCATGCCGGCATACTGAAGGCGTGAGTTTAGGTCGTCAAACGAATCGGAATTTTTCTTCATGCTTGTATCGCCCGAAAAGGTGGCGATACGAACAGTATACATTTTCTTGTTGTTAAGTAGGCTGTATTTACTGTCAGAATTGAGTTTTGCGACGAAGGGATCGACAATCCCTTTGTGGTTAAAATATTCAATGGGAAGCAGTGGATTTGGAACGGGGGTCGCGCCGCCGAGGGGACCGTATCCCGCGTATTTAGAATCCTGTTTAGCCCTTTCTTTGAATTGTTGGACAATCTGTTTACTCTGAGGGTCGTTTTGTAATGATTTGGGTTGACACTTTCGAATTTTTTCGAGAGTTTTTTGAAGAACCGGATCTTCGCCAGTCGGAAAACCGCCGACCAGAACGGCGTATTCAACAGCTCGCGCCGTTTGATAGTGAAATTTTTTAGATTTCCCTAATTTTTGAGAGAGCGCGTCCATTTCCATTTTGTCGGGATCGTATTTGAAGACGAACGCTTCCATTTTGTAGGCGGCGCGAATTTCGTAAACGAGACGCTTGGCTTGTGACGCGGCAGAGTCTCCGGAGAATTTCCGAACCATGATAAACCAAGCTCCGTCCGATTCGCTGAGGACGTAGTCTTTGCGTGCGTCTGCTTCAACTTTAACAGATTTACCTTGGAACAAGGCTGGCGTTGCGGCTAGTGCGGTAGTACAGGCCCCGACGAGCGACGCGACGGTCAAAAGGGACGTCAAATAGAAACGCCATATTTGCATTGATCCACCTATAAACTTGTAGTCTTTTTTCCAAGACAAAACGTGTAGTTCTGCTTAGCTTGACTTTTGAATTTCAATTTGACCTTTATTGACGTGTAGCGAAATAGGCTTCGACTTGCACGTTGGCAATCATCAGGTAGAATGACGAACGCACCTTGGCGTTGCTGACATTCCCTAGCAACCTATGTCCGTCTTGCCGAAAGTTCCAGCAAGTCTCTTTAGTTCTGTATCGGACGGGCAGAGCTTGCGCTTTAGTTGAGATTTAACGATAAAATGAATTTTGTCGATGTATAGTAGGAAATGTCGATGGTCAATTCTCTTTTTCCGCCCCTAAAGGTTGGCGGACTAGTTTTCGACGCGCCGCTTATCCAGGCTCCATTATCTGGATATTCTGACGCGCCAATGCGTCGGCTCGCTAGGAGGTTTGGCGCGTCGTTTGCCCTCTGTGAAGTTTTTCTCGACCAGTTTGTACTTTCTGTTGTCAGAGGATCTAAGTCGAGATTTTATCTCAATGTAAAAGACTCGGATAAACCTGCGGGCGCCCAACTCATGGGCTCAGATTCGAATGAGTTTGTTTCTGCTGCGCTCAAACTCGTGGAACTCGGTTTTGGTCTCATCGACTTGAACTTTGCTTGCCCTGTTAAAAAGGTTGTGGGAAAAAACCGTGGCGGATATCTTCTTTCAGACCCCATTCGTGCGATGGAGATAGCGCGACGAGTTCGAGACGCCTTACCTGCTAGCGTTCCTGTAACAGTTAAACTTCGGCGAAGTTTTGACGATTCTGAGAAGAGTCGTAAGGCGTTTTGGAGTCTTCTTGACGGTTTGCTTGACGTCGGCGTCGACGGGATTGCGGTCCATGGTCGTACCGTTGTTCAGCGTTATCAGGGAATTGCGAATTGGAGTATTATTCGCGACGTCAAAGAGCATGTCGCCGTTAAGAGAAACCGTCCTGAAATTCCTGTCCTTGGCTGTGGGGATCTCTTTTCTGCCGAAACTGTTATAACTCGAATGCGTGAGTCGGGCGTAGACGGCGTTGCGTTAGCTCGCGGCGTAATCGGCAATCCATGGCTTTTTCAGCAGACTCGCGCAGCAATGGAAGGACGTTCGATTCCGTGTCCCCCGACGCTTGCCGAACAGAAAAAAGTTATTGCGGAACACTTTTGCGACGTTATCGAACTCTATGGCGAACGTCGAGCGACGACGGTTATGCGTAAATTTGGCGTCGCCTATTCAAAACTCCATCCAGATTCGGAAAGAGTTAGAATGGCGTTTGTCGCCTGCAAAACGCCGCAACGTTGGTTTGAAATTCTCGACGAGTTTTATTGATTGCCGTCTTGCTGAGAATTAACGATTTGGAGGACGCGCAGTGCGATTCAAGGGATTTTTTTGAGTGATATGTTTTTGATATGGACGTTTTTCTCAATGTTTGAGCTTTCGGCGAACTCTACGTTCGGTATTCTCAAAAACGACGCGTCGCTGTCGATTGTCGCAGAAATTGACGGTAAAAACGTCCAGAGCGTTCGTATTAACGCGTTTGATTTTGGCGTTGTTGCAGACGATGAGACGATTGATAACACAGAAGCGTTGCAACAAGCTCTTGACGCCGCAGGCGACTTGGGCGGCGGGGTAGTAGAATTACCTAGCGGTCGTTTTCGATTTGACGGTTGTTTGAGTTTGCCCGCAGGCGTCACTCTCCTAGGCGCCTACCACGTTCCTCCAACCGTGGTCAATAAGGACGAAAAACCTACTGGCGCCACGTTTCTGACGTACGCAAACCGTGGAAAGCCGGAAGGCGAACCGTTTATCACTCTCAACGTTTCCAACAGCGCCGTTGTTGGCGTTGTTATTACATACAGAGTGGAAACGAAGCGACGTTCCACCCGTACCTTATTCTCCCTGCATCGCCTCAAAGGATACCGATAACGTTGGAGTGTTGGACTGTTGTCTTCTTAATCCTTATGAAGGAATTCATTTTAAACTTGCTCATCGTCATTTAGTACGCAACGTGACGGGATATCCCATTTGGCGCGGACTCTTTGTCGATCAATGTTACGATATAGGTCACATCGAGAATATTCATTTTTGGCCGTTTGGATTGTCATACCAACCTGACGATCCCTACTGCAAATGGATTAACATCAATGGCGCCGCGTTCGAATTTGCCAGATCTGATTGGCATTATGTTTCCAACACTTTTTGTTTTGGATATGATCGCGGATACTATTTTAGCGATTGCGGTCATGGCGGAACGAACGGCAATTTTTTAGGAATAGGCGCGGATTCATGCCGACGCGCGGTTTTGGTCGACCAATCCCAGAAGCAAGGACTTATTATAACAAACGGCGAGTTTGTCGGGCGTTGGACGAGCGAAGACTCCGTTTGTCTTGAAATAGGCGAAGAAAACGACGGAGCCGTCATGCTGACAAACTGTTCCTTCTGGAGGCCTGTCAAGATATGCGTGTCGTCGAAGCAAAAACAGGTCGTCTTAGTCTCAATTCGTGTGAATTTGTCAATTGGGACGAAGTTCATTCTTCTCGAACTAGGGAGGGGCGCCCACGGTCGAAGTTCTTGGCGGACGAGCGACGCTCAACTGTTGCTCTTTTGAACAAGGCGGAACTCATCTCAAGATTGATCCCGAAGCAATCCATGTGACCGCAATCGGCAATCAGGCTCCCGGTGGTTTCCGGATCGAAGGAGATCGTTCGTCGATGAAACTCCAGACGTTGGCAAATGAACAGGATCCTCTCGAAATTTATCCAGAAGGGCTTGAGAATTATCAGGTACGCATTGGCGACGGTGGCGATTCCCGTTTCGTACGGCGCTGGAACGGTTCAGAAAATGGGGAAAACTCGACTTTTCGTTGGTCCTGCGACGAGGCTTTTGTGTTTTTGCCGATTGTCGATGAACGTCCTGTCAGCGTTGATATGACTTTCGAAGCGCCGCACGAGGCGTTTTGAGACGCCGATCCGTCAAACGACGATACAGCAGACTCGGAGACCGGAAAAAATGGCGTTTATTTTGGCGAAAAGAGATTGGCGGCGCTTAAACCTGGTTTTAACAAAACGTCGTTTGTCGTCGAACCAACTTCGGACGACGTCAAAAGGGGGAAATTGTGCTGAGCGTTTGTTGCAACGGTTGGCGACCCTGCGAGGTTCTGGAGAATTCCAGCGACGAGCGTATCCTTGGCGTTCAGTTGTTTTTCGTACATTTGATGGCGTGTGAGACGAAAATAAAAAGAACTTTTGACGCTAATCATGGCATTTGGCAGGAATAATGCAAACCACAGCGATTCTAGAGAAAGAGAAGTAGGTTATTGATTCTGTCATGTGGTTTTGCTTTTTGGGATGGACCTGCACTCGGTCGATCAATGAATTTTTCTTAGGTAGAAGGCCCCTATTATGCCTAGAATGACGTCGCCGATCCAAACAAAATAGGACGGAAAATCGCCTTTTTTGGCTCCTGTATAGAAGATTCCCCAAGATCCCCAGAAGATGATGATGACGGCGAAGATTATGACAGGAGAAGACGGCAATTCGTACTTAAAGTTTCTTACCCGTATTATTATTCTAGGATAAAAGATAGCTAAAGGGATGCTCGCCCAAGCGACAAAGAAATATGAGAAACCGTAAGCCCAATTTCTCGGTTCGACAATTTTGTACTGATTATATCTTTTCTGAAATCCCTTTTCACGTCCTCGAAGGTCATGCCATTCCTGTTTAGACGCTTCATCAACGTTGCCACACAAAAGGGCAAAGCTTGCTTTTGCAGCCATTTGACGGTGGTATGCGTCGCTTTCTGCTTCGAGGTTTTTAATGGCATATGTCACCTCGGATGCTTTGGGGTCGACTCGGCTTTTTTTATTGTAAATTTCCTCTAAGGGGATTTCCTGATGGAATTCTTTTGGAAAAATAAACTCGTTATTTCGTTCAGTAGCCTCAGAATTGAAGAAATCGACGACAATGAAAGGCGTTTCGCCTCTAAAAACCACGTTAAGACTAGCTCTTTCAGCAACGCCGTTGACGTCCTTTTTTTTGATCTGAAACGAAGGATGAATTAGAGTTCCGTCTTCAGTAACGTCTGCGACGTCTAGTGTAAAGGTCGAATTAGGTTCAGAATAGCTTTTTTCTTTTTTGAGCTGTGAAAGAACGATTTTTTCAAACTGATTAAGAATTGTTTGATTCCTTTTCTCGCGAGCCGTTGAATTTGAAATATCATTGATTTTTACGTTAACAATACTTAGTCCGATAAGAGCCAAGTAGATTGGGATTAAAATTCGCCAAAGAGGTACGCCTATAACTTTGAAAGCAGTAATTTCACCCTGTTGTGCCATCGGAAGGAACGTAAAACATATTGCGGTGACTGTTGCTATAGGCGCGCTGTTTGCAATCTCCTGAGGAAGAAAATGAGGAAGTATAGCAAGTGTGACGCTTAAAGGGAGACCACTGGCGACAGATTGGATAATGGGAAAGAAAAGTACTATCGAAATAGAAAGAAATTGCATGAAAACGAACCATTTTAAGGCTCGAAATAGAATATACCGAGAGTATATCTTCATATAACGCTCCGCTGTTTTTCCTTGCTCCGCGGATGTTAGCGCTTTGCGATGATAAACACAAGACTGATTGTTCCTATTCGATATTGTTATTACTTAGGCAAGTGATTATCGATAGCTCTCAATTCCCTGACTCTTTTCACTGTTTCAGACGTCTATCTGTAATAATTAAAGAGATTGCGGAAGTTCTTTGTGTCCGCGAATTATAATGGTTATAGAGAACAAATGAAGTAAATCTGAGTGACTTTTGTTCTCTTAAGGTCAAGAATTGGCCATCTCTAGTAGGCGTCGTAGCGCTTTTGTGGGTTCTCTTCTTTTCGTTCCCAAAACAATATGTTGTGAGTGGTGAAGTATTTGCTTGCCAACGTCTTGCTCTTTTTGTCATCAGGCGCGTAGCACAGAGGGTAGCCTCTTGATCATACGATCAAATTTAATCACTAAACGTTATTCATCTCCAAACGCGTTTACTAGAATTTTCGTCGGCGTCTTGTTGTTTGCTGTTACTACCGTCAGTAGGGTGGTATATGAGTCCGAGATAAAACACGAATCTCTCCTCGTCCAGCTTCTGATTTACGTGCTGACGTTACGATAGTCTTTTATTCTTTGACGCTCATACCGTCTTATTCGCTTAACGCCGCTTTCGACGATTTCACTGTTATTTTTTTCCGATACCTCGCTATATAGGAATTGCGAGTTGCCGTCGGATTCGTCGCCAATCACGTTCTGGGAACTTGCAGCAAAATACTGGCAACGTCCGTCATACTAAAAAAGCAGTCGTCGCTCAAACGGCGACGACTGCTCTGTTCGCAGAACTAACTTAGCTGTTTAACGTTACAACGCGACTGCGTTTGGCGAGAACCGTTGATATGATTTATCTTGAGATTTTTCCGTGTTTGAAGGCAATCGTAAGCGTTCGAGTTTAAGCGCTTCACGCACGGCTGTTGACAGGACTTTATCACTATCTAGTTCTGAAATGTTCTTCGTCGCAACAGCGGGAAGGTATCCGTAATCCGGTTTTTCCTGCGCCTGATCAGCGTAGGGAGGTTGAGTTTCCGCAAGACGACTTGAAGCTTCTGACGAGTCGGGAACGGCGACGTCTGGCACGACCCCAATTCCCGCATAGGCACGCCCCTGTGGAGAATAAAATTTTTCGGTTGTCAATCTTAATCCCGCAATCGGTTTGACGTTTGTCGTATCGTCGCTAAGTTGCACAATCGCTTGAACCGTTCCTTTGCCGTAGCTTTGCGTGCCAATGACGACGGCACGTCCATTTTCCTGCATTGCGCCGGCGAAGATTTCAGCAGCGCTTGCGCTGTTAGAATCGACGAGCAGAACTAGCGGCAACGTAAAGACTGTTTTCTCGTTCGCTTGGAATGAGTGAAAACCATTGCGACCCTGGGTTTGAACGATTGTACCGGAATCTAAAAAAAGATCAGAAACATTAATTGCTTCTTGTAGAAGTCCGCCTGGGTTCTGACGGAGATCGACGACGAGACTTTTGATTTGTGATTTTGACAATAGGTCGACCGCCGCCAATAGTTCGTTTGCCGTCGTTTTTTGGAAACACGATATTTTCACATATCCAATTGACCCGGGCGAGTCTAAGACGTGGACATGCTCGACGCTTGGCACATTAATAGGCCGTCGAACTACGATAACTTTACGAATTTTTGAATCGGTCGAACGTAAGACCAACGCCGCCTCCTCGCCCTCATATCCTTGAAGAAGCTCGCCTATCTCTGCGCCTGTAAGTCCCGCCGTAGCGCTTCCATCGATCGAAATTATTTCATCTCCGACAACTATTCCCGTTTCTTCTGCAGGACTACCAGGGATGACACGGACTATTTTCGTCGGCGCGTCAGTTTTGAGTTCGACGCCTAGACCAACAAATCGTCCGTCAATAAGAGAAAAAACGTCTTCGACCTGCGACGGCGTAAGTGGAGAAGAATACGCGTCCAGTGAGGAAATTGCTGAGCAGAGGAACTCAGAAATCGTTGCAGTTTCGGGAATGTCAGCGAAATTTTTGAGTTGTCTTGCCACCCATAATATTACGCGTCGCACTTCATCCTTTGTCGAAAACCGGATACTCTCCGTTTTTTTACATAAATTGTCGATAGTTTTCAAAGCTTTCCGACGTGATTCTTCTGGAATTCCATTTTGGATATAGAACGCATTTTCGGAAAGCGCTTCAGATACACCCGCAATTCCAAAAGAAAACAACGTTGTGTATGACGGACGATCTACATGATATTTCTCAATGTCGAGAAAGACCTCGTCGAACACTGTGAGAACGTCGTTTATAGACGACGCCGAAGTCAATGAAACGAAAGCATGATCCTGATAACGTATCTCGATTTCCTGACGTCTTCTAGTTTGGGAAAATTTTTCCTGAAGGGCTTGACTACTGGGGTAACGTCGTAGCCCGTTTTCATATAGTTTCTTGGCTTCAAACCAATTGCGCTGTGCCATCAGCGCGTCGCCTTCGTCGAGTATTTGTCCGATCTCTTCGGCGTCTTCCTCACTCCACGAGTCCTTCAGCGGCAACGCTCGTTCAGTTCGAGCGCTTGCCGACTGCGACGGCGTAAGAGTCCGAAGTGACGGAGGAATTTCTCTTGTCTTTGACTGACCATCAGAAGCGCTCGACCGTGGCTGATTGAACGTTGCTGTCGGAATCCAATCGGATTTCCTACTCTCTGAAGCGTTGCCCGTCGTTGTTCCAAACGCTAAGAACGCGACGAGAACGCCAACTGTGATTTGGAGGAATTTAAACATGTTTTCACCAAACGACATACGTCGTCGGCTCGTCGATCGTTTCGGCGTGAGCTTCCTGCCCAAACGCTTGCGCGCATTCCGAAAGATCGAATGGAAGTCCTTTCCAGTCACCCTCCTGGTGAAACTGTCGGGGGAGAAACATCAAGGCAACAGTAGAGTAGCTACCCAAAAAGGTTCGTCTCAAAATGTTTGACGCGAACTTACGAAAATCGTAATGTCCGTCTTTGACGTTTCTATCCGTTTCCATATGACTTTGAGCGCAACACTCGTTTTTCTCCGATTACAACGAACTGGAGACGGCATGCTCCCAGAGCAGGACCAAGCATATCTCTGCCATTCCTTGAAATTGGTACGGTTGTTGTTCGCTCAACCTGCGGATTATTTCGCCGTTTTTTTTCTTTTTACGATATTTCTATTGAAACTCGTTTTTATGCGAGGTGAAGTAAACTTCGTATCCTCTTCTGATTGAATTCACGGCGATATATCCCGCTCCGCACCATGGATCGACGCTATATGCAGACGTGCTTCAACGAATACAGTCGATTTTGCAACTCTTCTTAAGTTACGGAAACGATCGAGATTATTAAAACGGTTTTAAAGAAAAAGTGGGAAAGCACAGAATTACTGATCCGTTTAAAGGAGAGGTTTCTTCAAGTTGTTTCTATTTTGACGACCGATCTTTTTATAGGGTTTTGACGAGGGGTGAGGAAAACGAGCCCCAGATTTGATTGATAAAATCTGGGTTGCCGTCGGCGGCAAAGGGATTCGTTTAAGCTACTTCTTGTTTTGATTATTGTTTGACTGTCTTGAAGGGGATTCGTTATTGTGCCCTTTGTGAATAATGTCAGTCACGAGATGAGTCAAAACGAGTTTCAGATCCTAACTGGTTCAACTGAGGCGTGTTGTAGCAAATCAGGAGATTGCAACGATATATAGGTTAGTCTGAACTCTTGTTAAGATGTAACGTATTTACCGATTATCAGGGATTATCGTTGAATCTTGTGAGCCTCCTTATGAGGAAAACCCGCCTTTTTGTGAAGTCCCGAAAATGTGCTTTCCGATACTAGTACTGCCTTGAGGATCGTTGCGCTTACAGACTCCTCTCGGGGAGCGCGGCGTCTTCTAGGTTGTTTTTCCGGGACGTTTGTATGAAATTTTTTAAAGGCTACGTCGAGGAGAGACGATAAAAGAAAGGCTTTTTGGGCGGGAGGGTTCTATCGTCTTTAGAATCCCCTTTCCAAGGGTCAAAAGTCGAGTTAGACGATTTTGTCGTTCAAGATTGTCAATAATTTCGTCAAGCAATCCTGCCTCACGATTGGTCGCGTTATTGAATCCTTTTATAACCGCACAACGTTTTTCAACGATACGTGAATTACGGGTGTGGCAGGTATGGAAGGGTCTCAATGCCTTCGAAATGGAGTGACGCGAGGAAGCGGCTGATTGATTGTTTGATATCCGGGTTTAAAAGGAGTTTACCTACAATGAAAATTCGTTTGACTGCATGTCTAGTCGCCATCGCGGCTGTCTTTGCTTCCGCTAACGCTTTCGCGCAGGATTGTGCGCCATGCGCCGCTGCTGCCGAAACGTCATGCGCTAGTTGCGCGCCCTGCGCCTCTTGCACTGGTTCTTCGTGCGAGCTTTTCGGCGGTCTCCGCTCGTTGCTTGCTTGCCGTCCGTGCATCTCCTCTGTTACGATTACTCCGAGTTGTGCTCCTTGTTCCGCGCCGGAAGCCGTTGCGCCTCCGACTTGTGGACCGATTGTTAAGACTCGTATTCCGAGTTGCGCCCTTGAAGCTCCGAGTTGTTCTTCCTGCGACATTGCGGCTCCTGCGTGCTGCGGGCCGATGTTCCCTTACCTTGCTCCGTGCCTCTACAATGCCGTTCATCGTCCGATCAACGGCGCGCTGAAGCTTGTTCACGGCGCGTTTAGCGCGTTGGCCGACGTCACTACGCCGTCTGAAGATTGCGGCTTTTTCAAGCCTGCCTACCTCGATGTTTCCTGTGGATCCTGTGGAACCTGTGCCGCTTGTGCGCCCGTTGAAGTTGCTCCCGCGCCTTGCGCTCCTGCTACCGCCCCTGCGGTTGTTGGTTGCAACTGAGTTTCGACTTGGAAGAAAGAGTAGTTCTTCGGGCTGACGTTACTTGTCGCCCGAGTACGGAGGCGGACGACCTGCAAAGGTCGTCCGCCTTGTTTCATATAGAGCATGCCATTTAGGGCGGTTGACTTTTGTGGATGCTCAATATAATTCTGACCGAACGTCGGATGAACGGTCGCAAAGGAAACCCTTTGAGGAAAGTCCGGACTCCGTAGGATACAACGGCGGATAACGTCCGCCAGTCGCAAGACTAGGGAAAGCGCAACAGAAAGTAAACCGCCTTTGATTTATCAAGGGTAAGGGTGAAACGGCGAGGTAAGAGCTCACCGCGTTTCAGGCGACTGAAACGGCATGGCAAGCCCCGTTGGGAGCAAGGTTAAAACGCGTTGCGTTTGTTGTTTGCAAACGAAAGGCGATCCGTCTTGAAAACGCAGGTAAACCGCTGGAACGATTAGGCGACTAGTCGTCAAGATAAATGACCGTTACTCGTTTATGAGGACAGAATCCGGCTTATAATCCGACGTTTCTATTTTTCATATTCTTTTTTACTGACTTTTCTTGTGTTCTGTGGTTCTTCCTCTTGTTTGAAGGTATGGTTTTGCGGGTTGGAGACGTCGGTTATTTGCCTAATTGTTGTTGGTCGATTGTTGTAGGGGACGAGAATTCATTCTATAATATTTGTGAGATTATTCTGTCGGGGGTAGACTGTGGTTTGGGCAGGCTGACTCCCTAAGCTGTCAATCATAAGAGCGACCCACATGAAGACCAGATTCATTGACGACGAGAGGATTGCGTGTAAGAAAGCGCCTGTGTCGGTGTTTTATACGTTTCTGGCGTCTGAGCGTCTCTTGTTTGTCTGCCTACTGTTTGTAGTTTTGTCCTTAGGCGTGGACCTCAAGCTTTTTGCTCAGTCACGCGTCCAACAAGGCGGCGACGCGTCGCCGAGTGGGGGCGCGTTGTTTGTTCCCTCACGTGACGTGAATTCTTCTGCACACTTTTCTACGGTGGATGCAGCGAGACGTAATCGACCGCCTGAGCCTTCAAAATCTCGCGAAGACCTCTTTTATCCCGACGGGTTTCTGACTCTTTCTTCGCCGACCCCGGAGCCAGCTGCTTCAAAGACGTCGACGAATGCGAGTTCGTTGTCTAAGAAGTCAGAACTTGAAGACCGTGGCGTTCAATTGCGCCCTCTTGATCCAAGTGTCGAAACGACGCCTGTCACGACGAGTCGAGCACAAGCGCCCGAAAAGCCTGCGCCTGAGAAAAGGAAAGATCGATTTTTCTTCTTTGCTGTTTCTATCGCTCTCGCAGGGCTTGGCTTTTTTGTTTACAACGAGCTACGATATCGTGAACAACTTCGTACGGATTTAGTTCAGAACGCCCGTCTATGTTCCCCGAATGCAACAGCTGCCGATTTTGAGTCAGTACTCGCTGCCGATCTTGACCTGACAGATCCACGAGCTCCGTCGTACGTCAACCCTCGTTATGACGCCGACGTGTTAATGTTTGACGATCCGGACTCCTTGGGAAAAACACTAAAGGATCCTGATTTTGACGGGTTTCATTTCGAAGCGTCTGCCGACAAGTTGGCTCATCGTGGTCCGGGGTTAGGCGAAGAGAATTTTGATTTCATGCCAGAAGGTAAGTTGTCTATCCTTAATAAAGAGCCTGCGGAGGATTTTGTAGTCGGTGGCGATTTAGTCGCTTACAGCGACAAAAACGGCGTGGTCGAATCGTCTAAACGTTAATATTCTCTCCCCCGAATCTTGCTAAGACGATTGTTTTCTTGCGAGCGCTGTTGTTGACGGTTTGTTTTGCTTAGCAAGGCGCAAACGAGCGTGTCCATTCCTTGTATTCTTGGTTATTGGGGATAGAATTACTTTGTCGTTTCGTTGGAAGGGAGTTGGATTCTCATCAGTAGATAGTTGCTCGTTCATACCGGTCGATTCGGATAGCGATGAATAAAATATTAACTCATGCTTTCGGGGCTTTGGCCTCTGCGTCCATACATCTTCTGTCCTCGACGTTAGATTTTCGCGTTGCATACTACGACCCTATCATCGATCCTGCATATCCGAACGACGGTAAACGAAGAATTTATATTTTCTGGCATGAATACATCCAATATTTTATTTATCTTCGCAAACACTGTCGGCTGGCAATGCTTTTAAGTCGGCATCGTGACGCAGACGTCCTTGACGACGCCGCCCATATGCTCGGGTTTGCTAGTGTCCGCGGTTCTTCGAATCGCGGAGGCGTCGAGGCGCTTCGCGAAATGATGCGTAAGGAGGAAAGCGACCGTTTTCATCTGACTATTACGCCTGACGGTCCTCGAGGTCCTCGCCGTGTTTTAGCCCCGGGTTGCGTCTTTCTTGCTTCGCGTTTGCAAATTCCTCTTGTCGCAATGGGCGTGGGATACGATCGTCCGTTTCGTTTTAACAGTTGGGATCGATATGCAGTCCCGCGACCAGGGTCTCGTGTGCGTTGTATACCGAGCGCCGATATTTCAGTTCCTCCGAATCTAGACAAAGAAGGCGTTGAATATTTTCGCCAAAAAATTGAAAAGATTTTGAATGGATTGTCTGATGAAGCGGAAGATTGGGCTGTTTCCGGAACGACGTATGAAAACGAGTCGAACGTGTTGCCAGGTCCTAATCATTCATGCATGTATTTTTCTAAACCTCGCGCGGCAGGAATTGCCCAGTGAGCTGACTCCGAGGTCTGGACATAAAATTTAATACAGGCAATTGGCCTGACAGATTGACGTTTTCGTCTTTCGTCGTCTATCCATTTTTCTGAGGGAAGTAATGAGAAAAATCGTTAATGGGTTTAGCGTAGCGGCGATAGGTATTGTAGTTTGTTTGATAGACGTTTCAATATTTGCCCAGCAAAGCGCTAACGTCGACGACTGGAGAGCGGAATATTCAGAACGTGTTAAAACGACGATCGAACGACGTCTCAAAGAAAAAACGAATTTTCTAAATGACGTTCAAACTACAAAACCTGATTTTATCGTCTATGTTCCACAAGTTAATCCTGAAAAATTAGGCGATTGTTACAACGATCATTTCCAAGTTTTTGAAGGATTGAGCGGCGTTCTTTTTGCGACAACATGTCAAGCTACTTGCGAAGGCGCGCTCGATCAGCATATAACTTTTTTCCGCAGTTATGATAGAGGAAAGACTTGGAGTGAACCTAAGGTTCTCGCAGGACCAAAAACTTTCCATTCCAACTCGCCCATCGCCAGTTGGGGATTTGCGATGGTTTCGAAGAGCGGACGCATTTATGTCCTCTATAACCAATATCAAGAGGGAAAGGTTTCTACCAATCGGCAACATACAGGTTTAATGGCTGGAATTTATAGCGACGACCTAGGAGACACGTGGTCAAGCCCTCAATTAATACCGTTGCCTAGATCTTCTTACGACTCTCCCGATGAGACTATTCCCCCAGAATGGGTTGTTTGGCAACACCCTTTACGACTTGGAGAACATGGCAAATATCTTGTTGGCGTTACACGTTATGTTGCGCCGCAGTACCATGATAAGTGTCGTACCGTCACCGAGTTTATACGTTTTGAAAATATCGACGACGATCCTGAGCCTAAAGATATTATTACAAAATGGTTTATGACGGATGATAAAGCGTTAAGCAAGGGGCTGTATTGTGAGGAACCGTCGATAGTGAAACTACCTGACGGGCGACTTTTTGCGCTTATGCGCACGGGGATAGGTTACCCTTGTTGGAGCGTTAGCGAAGATTTGGGTGAAACATGGTCTCTTCCAGAGATACTTCGTGATCGTGACGACGGTAGACCGTATTTGCATCCGGTGTCTCCTTGTCCTATTTATGATTGGAAAGGCGAGACGTCTGGAAGCGGATATTATTTCGCATTTATCCACAATAGGTTTGATTTCGAAGCCGGCAGTCCATGGCAGAATCGTGGTCCCCTTTACCTCATAGCCGGCGCTTATCAGGAGGGGGCGCGCCAACCGATTTGGTTTGGAGAACCCCAACTTTTTATCAATCGTCCGTCGAGCAATTCTTTTTATACAAGCATGACGATGATAGACGGAAATCCCGTTCTTTGGTATCCCGATCAAAAGTTTTATCTTTTGGGGCGCTTTATCGACGAGTCATGGTTTAAAAACAGTCCTGAGCTTTCAGTTACAAAAGATGACAAGTAGACCTCATGCCATTGCGGTAGCAGACGACTCCCACCAGTCTGCTTTCAACCCTGTTGAGTCTAGCGTTTTCGTCGTTTTAATTTAAGCGTTGAGTTTCTATAATGAAGAAGATTTTGACGGCTATTTCAGGCGGAGTTGATAGTGGGGTTTCCGCCATGTTGCTTAAGGAAGGTGGGAATCAGGTAAGCGGGGTTTTTATGCGTCACCGTTATCAACGGACGCTTGACGCTGAACTCTCTCGAGCAACTCTCCAGCAATTGGGTGAAAAAGCGCAACTACGAATTGTTTCCGTCACGGAAGACGGGAAATATGTCAAACGTGAATGGAATCATAAAGATTTGCCGTTTCTTTTGCCGACAGACGCTACATCGGCAATGGAAGTTGCCATTGCAGTAGGGATAGGCCTGACAATTATCGACTTAGACGATCCGTTTTCAAAAATCGTCGAAGATTTTATTACTCGGTATTATTCAGCTCAAACCCCCAATCCTTGCGTTTTGTGTAATAGATACATAAAATTTGGCGTTTTGTGGGATTTCGCACAGTCGCAAGGTTTCGATTTCTTAGCGACGGGACACTATGCCCAAATCTGTAGCGTCGGCGATTGGCTTGAGAGTCTAGAGAGTAACCATGTGGAACATAGAGAAGAACCGATTTATGACTCTGAATTTATAGAAGTCCCTTCATGGTTAAAAACGGATATTAATTCCAAATTTGTATTACGTTCACCGTCGCCAAAAGATCAATCTTATTTTCTGTTTCGCGTAAAAAGGCATGTGCTTGATCGAATAATTTTTCCTGTAGGACAGTTTTCGAAATCTGAAGTCCGAAATATCGCCTCTAAAAGAAATCTTCAGGTTGCAAATCGTAGCGATAGTCAGGAAATCTGTTTTGTTCCAGATCAGGAAAGAGTCGATTTTATTCGTCGACTACGCGATTCACCGTCCGAACGTTGGTTGAACATCTCGAAAGATACTTCCGGTCCTTTCCTCTCTCTTGACGGCAGAGAGATCGGGCGACATCAAGGGTATGAAAAGTTTACCATAGGACAACGTAAGGGGCTGGGGATTGGTTTTGGCGAACGTATCTTTGTTCAAAAAATAATCCCAGAGTTGAACGCTGTAACGCTCGGTCCATATGATGCTCTTGCTGTTAGCGAAATCCATGCGATTGACGCTAACTGGCACGCTCCTGTCCCACAAGACGAATCCTTTAGATGCTGTGTGAAGATTCGCTACCGCAACGAGGCTATTCCTGCGACTGTTCGTGCGTTTTCAGACGGAACTATTACCGTTTTTACCGATAGACCTTTTTACGGCGTCGCGCCAGGTCAAGCGCTTGTTTGTTACTGGCGTGACCGTTTACTCGGAGGGGGAACGATCGTTGAGCGTTTCTAGAGCCTTTTTACGAGTTGAGTTAGATGATTCCAGCGCGTAATTTTGAATACTATTCAAGATTGTCAGGTCAGATTTTGATGGTCTCTCATGTTTATCGCGGTTCCATTGTCGTTAATTGGCGGCTTGTTCGATTTGCGTTATTAGTCGATTACGCGCCCTTATTGATTGAGGCATGATTTGGAAACATTCTTTCTGTAACCGTAACGCTTTTCGTTCTTCGAAGTAGTCATGCAGAAATGGTCGTCCTCCTTTTGACGCGGTCATGGCGTTAAAATTATCTTACTCTGTCTTTTGAACAACCCTTCTGAAAGGCGCATGGAGCGCCTTAGCGCCATTTTTCTACTCGATGTTTCTGAATTTCCGGTATGCGACAAGCTTTTCGCATAAAAACGATCTCTATTCAGCAATGACTCGCTCAAGACGGAATGAAGGGCAAACTTTCAAAAGTCTTTGACAAACTACCGTAACCCAAAGGGCCGATATTCCTGTAATGATTGCGTTATTGAATCGGCCTTTGAAAAAGGTTGGTTCACAGCTCAAAAGCTATAAAGAAAACGCTTGAATCAAGGGAGATTCCAGAAAATTGGCAAATACCAGAACGAAAGAACAAACTTGTTCAAGAGAACGTGGTCGCTAACTTGACGCCAAAAGGAATGAGTGAAAGAACTATAATGAGAGGAAACGCTGAAGGCTAACTTATCGTCGACTATTGCACAACAAGCGGTTGTTAAAGGCGTGAAATGTAGTCTTGAACAGTTGGACGACAATAATCCTTTAAGTTGCCCTGGGATATTCGGCTTACCGAGGCGTTAAGGACTTCCCCCTAGTTGTGAAAACAAAATTTGCGACCAAGGCATGTGGAGCGTTCTTTTGACGCCGATACAATTCGAGGGGAACGGTTTTGAATCGAACAATCACATCTGAATCTTTGTATTCATTATTAACTTAATCTTTGACGGAGATTGGCGATGTGTTGGGGGCATACGGGTTCGATTCACGATTGATTATAGACTATGTTTACAACACCTATAATTATCGGTATTCGAAGGGCGATTTTAGGGGGTAGGAAACAGCATATTTAGAAACGTCCGTTGCGAAAAATTTCCGCGACAATCAATCTAAATCAACCGTCTCTATAATAAAAACTAAGTGGTAAAACTGGGGAAAAAGTCTTCTTAGAACATATTGTCTTTTCAAAAAGGACTGTTTTAGGGGCTCCCATGTTCCATGGATTATCCCAGCTTGATGAGAATTGTTTCGTGTTTTGTGGTAATGAGATGTTGAGTTTTTAGAAAAGTCGATTCCGGGGGCTTTATATCAATGAAAAGGTCGTATAATAACATTTCCTTTACCTATTGGAACTTCTCAGTTGAGTCGCTCCCTTTTTTGGGGCCTTTTCGTTGACAGTTCCGTCATTTTCACTGTCAAATTTTGTTTCGTTTTCTGGTTTTTATTTCGGTAATGAAACTTGACGGTGCCTATAACATGGAAATCGGAATAATGAGCGATCCTTTTTTTCAGAAGTTGTTTGCCGATCGAATCGGCGGCGTGAACTACGGTAAAAGCACTGAAATTTATAAGTTCGAAAAGATTAAACGTGCGAAACGTAAGGCGCTTGCCGAACATCCAGAGCGCCGTTTGCTTGACTTCGGCATTGGCGAGAACGACGAAGTTGCTGCGGTTTCCGTTCGCGCAAAAATGGCCGAAGAACTGAATAAACTTGAAAACAGAGGTTACGCTGATAACGGTTGCATGGAGTTTAAGGAGGCGGTGGCTCGTTTTATGAAGCGACGCTTTAACGTTGTCCTGGATCCAGCGACAGAGATCAATCATAGCATCGGTTCAAAACCTGCTCTAGCAATGTTGCCAGACGTGTTCATTAATCCAGGCGACGTGACTCTTATGACAACGCCGGGTTATCCTGTCGCTGGTACGCACACGCGTTATAACGGAGGCGAAGTTTACAATCTTCCACTACTGCCGGAGAATAATTTCTACCCCGACCTTGATTCGATTCCCGCAGACGTTCTGAAGCGTTCCAAATTGCTGGTTCTTAATTATCCAAACAGTCCCACCGGACAACTTGGCACGGTCGATTTTTTCAATGAAGTTGTTGATTTTGCCAAAAGGAATGAAGTTGTAATCGTTCAGGACGCGGCTCACTCGATGTTTTCCTATCGTGCACGTCCAATGAGTTTCTTAGAGGTGGAAGGCGCCAAGGATGTTGGCGTTGAAGTCCACTCAATGTCTAAGGGATGGCATATGATTGGGTGGCGTCTTGGATGGGTTTGCGGCAATGAACGCATTGTCCACGCATTTGCCGACGTCAAAGACAATAGCGATAGCGGTCAATTTTTAGCGATTCAAAAAGCGGCTGTCGTTGCGCTCGACGACGATTCTATTCCAGACCAAGCGCGCGCAAAGTATTTGAGACGTCTTCAAAAACTAGTTAATACGCTTAATAAGTTTGGTTTCGATTGCCAAGTTCCTGGCGGCACTTACTTCCTTTATGCAAGAGCGCCGAAGGGGATAAAGGGGGGGCGTCAATTCGAAAACGCGGAAGAAGTTGGGCAATTCCTCATTACGGAACAGTCGATTTGTACTGTCCCTTGGGATAACGCCGGTTCCTATCTTCGTTTTTCAGTGACCTATCTTGCAGACTCCGTAGAGAAAGAAGACGAACTTATGAACGATCTTTCTGAGCGCTTGGCGAAGATCTCCTTTGAGTTCTGATTTCACGGTAACGGTTTAGGTCGTTTTTAGTTTTTTGGAGCGCCGTTTTGATTTAGATTTAAGCTTTGAGTCGGGACGGCGCTTCTTTTTTTTTATAGCGAATAAACGAGGTTCGTCTGGCGACATAGTCATTTTAAGGCGCGTAACTTCGGTTTTGTAGCTTTCTTGGAAGTTTTCGGCGGCGACATGTCTGATATTGTAATTCACGGTGCGCGCGAACATAATCTTAATAACGTCGATCTCCGGCTACCTAGTAATCGGCTTGTCTGTTTTACGGGCGTAAGTGGCAGCGGTAAAAGTTCGCTCGCTTTTGACACGCTTTATGCCGAGGGACAACGTAGATATCTGGAGAGTCTCTCGAGCTATGCGAGACACTTTCTTGGACAATTGCCTCGCGCTAAGGTTGATCAAATTACAGGTCTTCGGCCAGCGATTTCAATTTCTCAGAAGACTGCTGGTCAGAATAATCGTTCGACAGTCGGTACCATTACCGAAATTTCCGATTACCTTCGCGTCCTTTACGCGCGAGTCGGAACAAGCTATTGCCCTAAATGTGGACGAAAAATAGTGGCGCAAACGCGTTCTCAAATTTTTGAGCATATTAAGGTTTTCCCGGAGGGGACTAAATTTAGGGTTTTAGCGCCAGTAACGCGTAATCAGAGGGGACGTTGTGTCGAGATACTTAATAATCTCCGCCGAAAGGGCTTCCAACAGGTTCGGGTTGACGAGAAGTTTTATTCAGTCGACGATTTACCTAATCTGGATTATCAAGCCCGTCATTCTATAGACGTGGTGATTGATCGATTAGAACAATCCGAAGAGAATTTTCGACGTATTGAAGACGCGATTTCCGCCGCGTTAAAAAACGGCTCGCCTGGGTTGATTGTACTGATAGATTCTCTTCCAGGCGTGACGATTGAACAGAATGTTAGTTCTGTCGAAAACGTCGATGAATTTAAACTCTTCGGTACGCGCCAACATGGAATCGACAGTTTGCCGACAGACGTCGATCTTGAAGTGACTTGCCACAGAGACGACAGCGACAACTCGTACGTTGATCAAAAATATTATGTGGGGCAAGAACTCTACTTCAGCGCCGATTATGCTTGTTCACATTGTGGATTAAGTTTCGAACGTCCTACTCCACAAATGTTTAGTTTTAACACGTCGCAGGGAATGTGTCCGCATTGTCAAGGAATGGGGGAACTTTTTACATTTGATCCAGACTTGTTGATTCCTGACAAATCTAAATCTTTCCAACAGGGATGTGTTGTCCCATTAGGAAAGTGGCAGAATTTTGGACCTTGGCGACAACATCTCTACCAAGGGATTGCAACCACGCTCGAAAAAAAATACGGTCTTGAAGATAATAGCGTCCTTGAAACGGCTTGGGAAGAACTTGACGAACGTGTTCGTCATGAATTTTTGTGGGGCGCTGGAGACACAAGCGTTGTTTATCACTGGAAAACAGACGATGGAGAACGTTCTTGGCGCGGTCCTTTCGAAGGGATTATTCCTAAATTGCTTAAACAACATGAGGTTTCAACAAACAAAACTCAACGTGAATTATTAGAACGCTTTATGCGTTACGTACCGTGTGTATACTGCGGAGGGTTGCGTCTTAATGAACAGGCAAGATCGGTTCGTCTTGAAACTTTGTCGAATTCTGCGGCGTTTGCGGATAAGAAATCGTACTCGCTACCTGAGTTGTCAAACCTTCCTATACCGCTTTTACTCGAGTTTTTGAGCTCTCTCTCGCTTTCGCCATCCGGACAACTTGTAGCAAAAGATATAGTGCACGAGATATGCGTCCGACTTGGGTTCCTCGTTGAAGTAGGGGTGGGGTATCTTTCGATCGGAAGACCTGCTCCAACTCTCTCTGGAGGCGAAATGCAACGCATTCGCCTCGCGGGACAGATTGGCGGCGGTCTCGTAGGCGTTCTTTACATATTAGACGAACCTTCAATAGGTTTGCATCCTCGTGATAACGATCGCTTAATCGGCGCTCTTACAAACCTGCGCGACTTGGGCAACTCTGTTATTGTCGTAGAACATGACGAAGACACGATGCTCGCTTCTGATCATTTGGTCGATTTTGGACCCGGTCCAGGATTTCATGGCGGCCAGATTGTAGCGTCTGGTTCTGTTGCGGACGTTCTAAAGAATCAACGTGAAAAGAGCGTAACTGCTAAGTTTCTCGTAGGCGACGAAAATATTTCCGTTCCGAAGAGAAGGAGGACTCCGGATGGGCGCTGGCTGGTAGTTCGTGGCGCGCGTCGTCATAATTTGAAGAATATAGACGTCAGAATTCCTCTCGGTGAAATAGTTTGTGTTACTGGCGTTAGCGGCAGTGGGAAGAGTTCGCTTGTAAACGACGTTCTGCGAGAAACGCTTGCAACTAAACTTAATCACGCCGATCCAACTCCTTGTGAATACGATTCAATTGAGGGCGTTGAACATCTTAAGAAGCTTATCTCTATTGATCAGTCGCCAATCGGTCGCACGCCTCGATCTAATCCTGCGACGTATATTAAACTTTTTGACGAAATCCGCAAACTTTTCGCTGAAACTCCTGAGGCAAGAGCAAAAGGATTTGCTCCGGGACGCTTCAGTTTTAATGTCGCCGGCGGCCGTTGTGAAACGTGTGAAGGGAATGGTTCAATCCAGCTTGAAATGGACTTTCTCGCAGATGTTTGGACGACCTGTCCAACATGTGGCGGACGACGTTTTAACCACGAGACGGTTGCTGTCAAATATAAAGGTTTGTCGATAGATCAAGTCCTTAATCTTGACGTCGAGACCGCTCTTAAGGTCTTTGAGAATATTCCCAAGATTCACGATATGCTTCAAACATTGTACGACGTTGGTCTTGGCTATATGAAACTCGGACAACCTTCGCCCACTCTTTCAGGAGGAGAAGCGCAACGCGTCAAACTTGCAAAAGAACTCGTTAAGAAGAGTTCGGGAAAGACTCTCTATCTTCTCGACGAGCCGACGACGGGGCTTCATTTTGCCGATATTCGGATGCTTTTGAACGTTTTGCGCAGATTTGCCGACGCAGGTAACTCAGTTTTGATTGTTGAGCATAATCTTGACGTTATTAAGACTGCCGACTGGGTGATAGACCTTGGTCCTGAAGGTGGAGATCTTGGAGGACAAATAGTTGCAGAGGGCACGCCCGAGGACGTTGCCGATAACCCTAACTCATGGACGGGAAGAGCGTTAAAGGAATACCTTTCTAGAGACCGCAAGGGGATGGTTGATCAACTCGCAACGAAAGCTGAGACCGACTCCAAAATGCGTGTTGCCAAGTCTGAAGCCGATGAAGAGGGGCCTATTATAGTTCGAGGCGCCCGTGAACATAATCTGCAGAATATCTCGGTTGAAATCCCTAGAAATCAAATGACCGTTTGTTGCGGTCCGAGTGGAAGCGGTAAGTCTTCATTTGCAATTGACGTCGTTTATGCAGAGGGACGGCGACGTTACGTTGAAAGTTTGTCGAGCTATGCTCGACAATTTTTGGGACAAATTCAAAAACCGAAGGTTGAACGAACTAGCGGAATTTCTCCATCGATTTCTATTGAACAAAAGACGACTGGACGTTCGCCTCGATCTACCGTCGGTACAATTACAGAGATTCTCGACTATCTGCGAGTAATATTCGCTAGGCTTGGCGTTTCTTACTGTCCCGATTGCAATATTCCAATCGGTTCTCAATCAACCGATCAAATAGTTGCCCGCGTGTTGCAAATCGGGCACGAGAAGGAACGCCGCGTTTTAATTACTGCTCCAATAGCATTGGAGGGCGGCGATAATTACGACAAGCTTTGGGAACGTCTTCGAGTACAAGGTTTTTCTCGTGTCCGCGTGAACGGCGGAACCTATTCGCTCGACAATCCTCCAACGCTCGATCGAAGGCAAATTAACAGAATCGAACTTATTGTCGATCGGCTCAGCTTGCATGGTTACGTCGGAAAAACCGCCGATAAAACGGTTCGCAGTCGTGTGGCTGCTAGCGTTGAAACTGCTCTCGAGTGGGGCGCGGGTTCAATAAATGTCATTATTTGTGACGATGGACCGGAACCTGAATGGGAATCACGTTCCCTGAGTCAAAGGCTTTCGTGTGAAAAGTGCGGTCGTGCTTTCGAAGCGTTAACCCCGAAGCATTTTTCCTTTAATAGTCCATTGGGCTGGTGCCCGAATTGCGAGGGATTGGGAGTAAGGAGTGGGGCTAATCCGCGTTTTCATATTCATGATTCCAAGCTTACGTTACTTGAAGGCGTTATTCCGACTTGGTCTGATTTCAACGATCCAACGACATTCGCGACGATGATTGCGTTTGCACGTGCCACAGGAGTTCCTCTGGACACGCCTTTTAACCGTCTAGACGCGCGTTTCCGACGATTGATTTTTAACGGGACTGGCGATCGATGGATTGACGTGACTGCGGTCGATTGGACGAATGCTTGTCAAGTTAAAACAGAAAGCGACCGCCGGCGCGTCTGGAACGAGTCAGGCGCGAAGCAAATCCCTGACGGCGACGTTCTTTTCCGTTTCCAGTTTAAGGGGCTTTACCCTGCAATCGAAGAAGCAGGACGATTGGCTCCTTATTATCGAAGTCGCCTCGAATTCCAAATTGAAGAAAGCGAATGTCCTGATTGCCTAGGAAGTCGTTTACGTGACGACGTCGCCGCAGTTCAATTCCATGCAATGACGCTTGATCAGATATGTAGGACTCCTCTAGGCGAATTGATTCAGATTTTTGAAAATCTTGAACTAACAGGTCTGGAAAAAGAAATTGCAGGGGATCTTGTCGACGAGGTCATTTCGCGCATACGATTTCTCGTAGACGTTGGGCTTGATTACCTAACGCTTTCACGCCCAGCGCCATCGCTTTCGGGAGGAGAATCTCAACGCATACGTCTTGCCGCGCAGATTGGAAGTGGACTTGAAGGCGTCTTATATGTTCTCGACGAACCGACCGTCGGACTTCATACCCGTGATAATAGGCGTCTTATTGCCGCCTTGCACAAGCTTCGTGATCTTGGAAACACGTTGCTTGTTGTAGAGCACGATCAAGAGGTAATTGAGAGCGCTGATTTTCTTGTGGATTTTGGTCCGAGAGCGGGTAAGCAGGGCGGTCTTATTGTCGCTTCGGGAGCGCCTGAGGCTGTAAAGGCGAATGAATCTTCCGTAACAGGACCTTACCTTTCAGGTCGGAAGTCGATACCAATACCTGTTAACCGCCGTATCCTACCTTGAAACAACCCGTTGATGGACTATAATTAGAGATCCAAGTTGTGTTACTCGTTAGGGTTTTGGGATTCTGAGCTTCTTCGCTGTTTGTGTTCATGCTTACTCGCGATGGAGCGACCTTTGTTTGTTCAAAGAGGCGGCAATGAAGAAGAATGGCGGAGATTCTGATCCTACGGCCTCTGCGTCTGCTTCCTCTAAGCGGAGAAAAACACCTGCGACGACAGCAGGGAAAACGCGTGATTTGAAAAAAAACTCGGATGGAACGTCTGCCACGTCTCAAGTTTCGCGTCGTAAAAATAATGACGTCGAATCTTCGACGAAGGCTGGCGCTAAGGTCGACTCTCCACGAAAAAAAAGAGCGTCCTTAAGGAAATCCAGTAAGCCAAGTTTGGTTCAAAAGAAGGACGCCGTCGCTTCTGCATCCGACCTTTCTGACGTTTTAAATCCCGTTGTTACCCCTCCCGTTATTGAATCTGCAACGAGCAACGACGGTTTCGAGTACAATATGGACGCGGTTAATGCCAAAATAGCCGCCGTTCCTCTTTCTGGTCGCGAAATCGCGCGGCGTGAGGCTTTAGCTCTATCAAATCTCCGCAGTGATTCGAGAGCTTTTGAATGCCCCTATTCTAATTCCTTGCCAAAATGGAATGCTGGTTGGCTTATTGTCCAAGGGGCGCGTAAGCATAACCTCAAGTCAATAACTGTTCCATTTCCTCTTTCTGCTTTTACCGTCGTTACCGGCGTTAGCGGCAGTGGTAAGAGCTCGCTAGTTCAAGATGTTTTATATTCGTCTGTTGCCCGTGAGTTAAACCATTCGGCCATTCCAAATCGTAGTTGCGACGGAGTCTCGGGATGTGAGCAACTAAATTCTGTTATTTATGTAGACCAGTCTCCGATCGGTCAGACTGCGACCTCAAATCCTGCTACATATACAGGACTTTTTGACTTAATTCGAAACCTTTTTGCGCAACTTCCCGAATCGAAAATTCGAGGATATTCGGCTCGTCAATTTAGTTTTAACGTCCCTGGCGGACGTTGCGAGAAATGCGAGGGCGCAGGACTGATTAAAGTCGAGATGCATTTCCTAGCTGACGTCTGGATTGTTTGCGACGCTTGCGGAGGTATGCGTTACAATTCCGAAACGCTTAAAGTTAAATATCGGGGTAAATCGATAGCTGATGTTCTCGAGACGACATGTGGAGACGCGCTCGAACTCTTCCGTCAGTCGCGTCCTATTACTCGCATTTTAAAAACCCTTTGCGAAGTCGGGCTTGACTATCTCCCCCTTGGTCAGTCGGCGACGACGCTTTCCGGCGGCGAGGCACAGCGTGTTAAGCTTGCCGCCGAACTTTCTCGCGTGGATTCTGGTCGCACGCTGTATGTTCTCGACGAGCCGACGACAGGACTCCATTTTGAAGACGTTCGGAAATTGTTAGACGTGCTTCATCGTCTCGTTGATTTAGGCAACACTGTCGTTGTCGTTGAACATAATCTTGACGTTGTTAAGAATGCGGACTGGATTCTCGAAATTGGGCCAGAGGCAGGTTTGGAAGGGGGAAATCTTGTTTTTGCCGGCACGCCTGAGCAACTCTTGGAATATACCGCGAAACGTTCGTCGTCTTCCGAGCTACAGCGAGTTATGGCGCGTAGTTATACAGGCGAGGCGTTGTTTCCTGTTTTTGAAAACGGGATTTTTTATGAACGTCCGTCGTTAGACGTCGCGCGTTATTGGGAGTCTGTTAAGGAAGCGACCTCTTCTTCTGATTTTCCGATATCTTCGACCGAATCTGAACCTGCTGTGGTTCCTTGGAAAGTTGACGGGCGTCGGTGGCATACAGAACTCCGATCTACTCCCGCCGGCGTCCCTTGTCGTTGGGATTCGCGCATTCTAACGACTATTGTTGATAGATTGGTAGATTCTTATGGTTCTTTAAGAGATAGCTGGGAGACACGTTCGCTGGTCGAAGTTAAGTCAGACGCGGATGAGAACGCATGGTTCTTGCGGGCGACCACGTCGGACGAATGGTTACTCAAGTTGCATTTTCGCACAAAGAAACGTTCTTTTAATCGTGATATTTTGACGAGAAAACTTGCTTTAAGAACGCTTAGCGATATGGAAGAAATTCCGCTCTTTGGCACTCAATCGCGCGTACGAGTAGAAAACGTCGGAGCATGGCAAGAAATCGAAATTCGTGCTTTTTCTTTTGCAGAAATCGATAAACCGGAGTTTTGGACCTTTCTCGATGTTGCAGCCAAGAACTTCATTGAGCAAATTAACACTAATCGTGAGAACGAACCTGATATTACTCCGTGGAAAACCAAGGGACGAGATTGGCATTTTTCTCCTCTTGGGTTTTATGGAGATTCGTCAAAACCGAAATGGTCTTTTAAGCTCCTCGAGAAAGTTGTTGACGCCGTCATAAAGGCAGATACTAAGGCGACCGTTGATTGGCGTCAGAAGATTAGCGTTCTTTTCAGCGTCGAGGGATCAGGCGTAAGTTGGATACAGGTTTTTACTAAAAATGTTGATTTTATCTGTGTCCAGGTTGCCCTTACGAAGAATTCGATTTCTACTAAAAACTATGCAAATTTAGGGTTTGAACCGATTTGCGACGTGACTGATCCGAAGGTCGACCTTTTCTATATCCGTTTTCGATCGGAGGACGATTTCGACGAACGCTTATTGCAAGAATTCCTGACAGAAACTATCAAACATAGGGTCAAAGGTTAATCGCTTTTTCAACGTAACTATGTGGAGACTAAGTAATTATTAGATAGCGGCGTTGTTTGTGGACTGTTTTGATAGACGCTAACGAAAAACACGTCCATAACCATAACGTGCTTTCAAGTCAATCCACTTATATTGTTGGCGAGTTGTTCAGTTTTATCCCGCAACTTGGCGAATATCTCAAGGCTCGCTTGTTTGGCGACATTTTTGCGCGTGACGTTTTAGATTGGCGTGCCCGTGAGATTGTTACAGTCGCAGCGCTTGCCGCTCGTCCCGAAACTGAGCCGTAAGTGTTTGCTTATTTAGAGATTGCCATGAACAACGGAGTAACGAAGGAAAAGGAGGAGACGTCGTTGGGCGTGTTCGACGTCCGCCGTTGCCCGAACTATCGCCCTCAGATTGGTCTCCGTTTCCTGTCGGCGAACCTAATACCGCTTATGCTAAGTATTTTATTGGTCGTAGTTACCTAGCGCCTGCGTCAAACGAGCAAGTTCATGTCAGCGCCGTAACTTTTGAACTGGGCGTCGTAATAATTGGCATGTTCATCACGCAGATAACGGAGGTGGACAAGTGTTGATTGTCACGGCGGGCGAGGGGGGCATGCACGGGGCGGACCTGCTAGACGCCTTCATAAAGGAGACACAGTAAATATTCCTGCTGGCGTTAAGCATTGGCATGGCGCCAGTTGGTTTTAGCATCTTGCTTTTGAAGTTCTAGGAGTAAGTCTGCGTAACGAATGGTTTGAACCAGTTGACGATAACGCCCACCGTGAAGCTACAGTGTAAATTGACGACTAGAAAACCGAACCTTTTACGTTAGTTATAGTTACAGCGCTAACCGACACTCTTTTTAGCTTTGAGAGCAGGACTTTGTGAGCGCCGTGTTCAATCGTTTCGACTGTGGTTCTGCGAATAGCTTTGACCCGCCCTGATCGGTTTATTTAAGAATGCTTGTAGGTGGTATTGAAAGTTAAAGAGCAAAGAACATTGGGGTAAATTATAAGGCACGCCCACGAGAACAGTTTGTGTCACATCTTCTGACAGCAACCTTACTCCCGTGTCTGTATGTTTGCCGAAACAAACGAGATATTTAACGATTCCCTGTCGTTCGAAAGAAGCGCTTAGTTGGACAAACTTGTAAAAAGAAGTCTAAAAACAAAAAGCCCGTCGACAACTCGACAGGCTATCAGAAAGAAATAAAAGTCGGGGCAACTGGATTCGAACCAGCGACCTTTTGACCCCCAGTCAAACGCGCTAAACCAGACTGCGCCATGCCCCGATGAGAATCAATTAACAAAAAACGGTCACAATCAAGTCGGGGCAACTGGATTCGAACCAGCGACCTTTTGACCCCCAGTCAAACGCGCTAAACCAGACTGCGCCATGCCCCGATGACCACTGTATTTTAACTGCGGGGTTGAATCCTGCAAGGCCTTTTTTTGCATTATTCCTTTTTTAATTATCCGCAATGATTCCGTCTTATAGAACGTCGGAACGTTTACGTCACATGGATTTTGGGTTTGCCTTTGAAGAGTCATGTTTACACGCGAACAATATGAACTGATAGATTTTGGAGACGGACGAAAGCTTGAACGCATGGGAGAACTTGTGCTCGATCGTCCTTGTCCGACTGTTAATGGGATTCGCCCAGCCTATTCTGATCTGTGGAGAAGCGCCGACGTATATTTTTTCGAACGTCGTTTTACTGGTAAAAAGGGAACGTCTAGCGCGGCTCTAGGCGTTCGCGGCATGTGGCGTCCTCTGAGCGCAGTCGGCGCACGCTTTTTTGCTCCGCGAGAGGTAGATAGTTTATCTCAAAAACTTCAACCAGAAGAATCTATCAGTCGATCATGGATGTTGCCGTTTTCCGACAAATTTGTATTTGAACTAAAGGGGTCGCCTTTTGGACATGTTGGCATCTTTCCTGAGCAGGCAGAAAACTGGGATCTCATCGAGGAACTTTGTAGAGAGGGCGAAAATAGGCTTGGTTCTCCGTTACGCGTTCTTAATCTTTTTGGCTATACAGGCGGGAGCGCTCTCGCGGCTGCGTTTGCTCACGCCGACGTCACGCACCTTGACGCGGCAGGGAACGTCGTCGCTCAAGCAAAACGCAACGCTTCCCTGTCTTTTGGAACAGATCGAGTCGACGGCGATTCCTGTGGTGATAATTGCGAAAAAAAACATGGCGCAATTCGTTGGATTACCGACGACGCTGTGAAGTTTGTAAAAAGAGAGGAAAGAAGAAAGGCGGGCTATCATGGTATCATCCTTGATCCACCGTCTTACGGTCACGGCGCACGCGGCGAAGTCTGGCGACTCTCGCGTGATCTTGAACCGCTTTTAGAACGCTGTGTCAACCTCCTAAACTCAGACTTTAATTTCACGCTACTTACCGGACATACGCCAAATTTTAGATATCAAAAACTCGGACAGATGTTACGTCAAGCATACAGCAGGCGTTTCGGTTCTGGAACCAAAACGCGTTTTTTGGCTAAACCTCTAGGAATACGCTCACGAAACGGCGCAATTCTACCAGCCGGCGATATGGCGTTGGCTGTCTTTAGAAAGTAACGGCGTAAGAAAAACGCGTCGCGATTTACCGGACTGATAGCCGCTATTTTTCAAGTATTTCCTTCAACGCGACGTTGATTATATCTTCGGTTTCCGCCATGCCTTGAAGCGTTGTTGCGAGTAGTTTATCGAGATCCCAGCCCAGTTGTTCCGCGCCACGTTCAATAACGTCCCTTGAACATCCTGCTGCAAAACCCTTGCTCTTGTATTTCTTTTTGAGCGACTTTAGATCCATGTCTTTAGAACTCTTTGAAGGTCGCATTAGCGCCGCCGCCCATATCAGACCGGTAAGTTCATCTGTCGCGAAGAGAACTTTTTCCATTTCGTGAATTGGTTCGACGTCAATAACTATACCGTTGCCGTGAAGGCCATATCCATGTGATACGACAGCGTGAATAACGTCTTCACCAACTCCATTAAGACGGAGTAACTCAGGCGCCTTGAGACAATGTTCTTCTGGAAAGAGTTCGAAATCGACGTCGTGTAGTAATCCTACTATTCCCCAGTATTCGGCTTCGTCGTCATAGCCAAGAGCCTTTGCAAACCATTTCATAATGGCTTCAACTGTTAGCGCGTGTTGGATATGGAATGGTTGTTTGTTATATTTCAGAAGGATTTCTAACGCTTTTTCTCTAGAGATGCATACCATGGTTATTCCCTCGTTATCATGTTGTATGTCGTGGGACGCCTCTCCATACCATACGTGTTTGTATCTCCTTGTCAATAGTTGCGAGATTAACTTCATTTAAGAAAAGTCAGCGAATGACGTCGGATTTGAATTCCACAATACGCTGATTGTATGACGGCTGGCGGTATTCTGCTGAGTCCATTGTCGTAAGTACGAGCAAAATTAACTAACGTCTGACCTAATTCTTTACTTGTAATTTCTGGCGTTTGCTTATGTTTTAATAAAAATTTGAAGACGAACGTCCCGTCATAGAATGGCAATTTCTGCGTTTAGGTTGAATTTGTCTAAAGTCACAAAGGATATTAACAGACCCTTGACCCTCCGAAAAAATAGGATAGAATTACCCAAACGGCTGGTCTGGCGGAAGGTTTAGATCAGTCCTCTTGTTTACGCGTCTGGAAGTCTTGTCGGTCGGCTTCAGACGGAGTAGATTGACCGGCGTAACACGGATCGTCATGGGACGATCCACAACCGTAATAACGCCGCTTAAACGTCGTATGAAATCTTATTCAGATCTGTAACGACGTGCCGAACAACGGCGTTTTAAGGATTAAAATGGCAGATATTTCCATTAAAGCCCTGATTGAGGCTGGCGTTCACTTTGGGCATCGTGCGAGCCTTTGGAATCCGAAAATGCGTCCTTATGTTTACGGGCGCCGCAAGCTGATCCATATCATTGACGTTCGTGAGACGGTGCGTGGCCTTCTTCGTGCGAAGAAGTTTCTAAAGCAGGTTGCCGCGGAGGGTAACCTCGTCCTCTTTGTCGGTACAAAGCGTCAGGCTTCCGAGACGATTCAAACGCAAGCCGAGCGTTGTGGCATGCCCTTTATCTCCGAGCGTTGGCTCGGCGGCACGCTTACGAACTTCGAGACGATTCGTAGTCGTCTGCGTCGTCTTGAGGAACTGGAAGGCGTTATGGAAGGCGAGATGCTTCAGACCTACTCTAAGAAGATGCAGGCTTCGCTTGCCCGTGAGTATCACAAGATGTATCGTAACCTTAATGGTTTGCGCAAAATGGATCGTTATCCTGCCGCGATGGTCGTCGTTGATCCTCGTAAAGAGAAGAATGCCGTTCGCGAGGCGCGCAAGCTTGGCGTGGTTTCAATCGCCTTGATTGATACTGACTCTGATCCAGACGAAGTTGATCTTCCGATTCCCGGCAACGACGATTCGATTCGTTCGATTGATCTTATCGTTTCCTATCTTGCGGACGCAGTCGCCGCGGGCGTTAAGGAATACGAAGCGAATAAATATTCCGGGGCGAGCGAAGAAGCGCAGGCGACAGACGCCGCCGATGAAAAGGCGTCAGCAGAGTGATCTGACGGGGTATGGAGACGTCGTTTTCGAGACAGGCGTTTCCGTTTTCCTCTTCAAGTAAATTTAAATTAAAGTTTAAATACCATCCTTTTTTAGGAGAATAATATGGCTGATATTACCGCCGCGATGGTCAAGTCGCTTCGCGATAGAACGCAGCTCCCCATGATGGACTGCAAAAAGGCGCTTATTCAGGCTGAAGGCGACGAGGAGAAGGCTATCGAATTTCTTCGTAAGTCTGGTAAGGCGAAGATGAGTTCGCGAACTGATCGTGAGACTGGCGAGGGGCGTATTGCGATTTATAAAGGCGATAACGCGACCGCTATGATTGAACTGCAGTGTGAATCTGCTCCAGTTGCTGCGAACGACCAGTTTGTCGCTTTGGCGAACGCGCTTGCTAAGCAGCTTGCGGAGGGCCCTGGCGCCGCGACTGTCGAGGAACTTCTTGCTCAGAGCGATCTTCAACTCCAGTTTGACGATCTTATGAACAAAATCCGTGAAGTCTTCAAAATTCCGAGAATTCTCCGTGTTGAAGGTTCGACGGGCACGTATGTTCACCATGACGCGCGTCTTGGCGTGATTCTTGAATTTGACGGCGATAACGTAGAGGTTGCAAACAACATCTCTATGCAGATCGCGGGGATGAATCCCCAAGCGATTAACGCTGCCAGTCTCGATCCCGAGGTTCTCAAAAAGGAACGTGAGATTGCCGAAGAACAGACGCGTACCGCCAACGCTGGTAAGCCTGAAAATATCGTTGCGAAGATTGTTGAAGGTCGTGTGAACGCCGTTCTTAAAGAAATCTGCCTTGAGAATCAGGATTACATCGTAGAATCTGGCAAGACTGTTGGCAAAGTTGCGGAAGACGCCGGACTTAAACTTAAGAAGTTCCATCGTTGGGTCGTTTCTGCTGTCAACTGATTGGCGTTGTTTGCTCTAAAATATAATGGCTGGAGAGCATAACTGCTCTCCAGCCTTTTCTTATGTTGCGCGAATTGCACTCGACGCCATGCAGGGCGTCTGTTTTAGGGGAAATTCTGCAGTTAGACATGCACGACTAGGTCTCGTATACCGCTAGACGGCCTCTAATGCGAAGGCTTCAATTCTTTTGGCGCACGTCCGGCGTTTCTTTCGCAGAAAACATTATTGACGGATTTGGAAGTCCGGTTCGAGTTCAATTTTCTAAAAGTTATGGATATTGGTTGACCGATTGCAGGCGAATTGGGAGGATGCGTAGGGAAATGAACGGAGAGTTAAATCAAATTAAAGATTGTTTTGTCGCATCGACTGGTTTTCAACGAATGCGTAAGACGGTCAACGAGGGGAATTCTTTTCTTTGGAACGGTTGTACAGGCAGTTCTTACGCGCTTATAGGAGGTTGTTTAGCTGATCACACAAAACGGTCAATTCTTCTTGTTCTTCCTAATGTTGGCGACGTCGAAAGGGCGGCTGAGGATATGGCGTTTTTTACGGACGCATCCTTAATGACCTATCCCGTTCTTTCTGAAACGGCAAACAAAAACAACGATGATCTTTCCCTTATCGCCGACGACAATTTCGGAAAACGACTTCGCGTTTTAAAACATTTTGACGAGGGTAATTCCAAACCTGTCGTCGTTGTTACTTCGTTGGCCGCCATAATTCAGTCAATTCCATCTCAAAGCGAAATATCGACCGATTCTATTCATTTGGAAATAGGGAGCGAATTCGGTCGCGATAAGCTGATTTGTTGGCTCAACAAAACTGGGTTTACTTCTGTTACTGCAGTTGAACTTCCCAACGAATACTCCATTAGAGGCGACATTGTTGATATATTTGCGAAAGATTGGGAAAGACCTGTTAGAATCGAATTCTTCGGCGATGAAATCGACTCGATCCGGAATTTTAATGTTGTTAGTCAACTTTCCGAAGAAATTGATCGCCTGGACTCGATTGACGTTACTAGCATTTCAGCAAGCGGCAGTTTTGAATCTCGCTTTACTGATCGGTTACCCGGGGATTTATTGGTACTCATTGTTGAAACGTCTAAAACGATATCTGAAACCACGCGTTTGCTTTCTACAAGTTTAGGCGAAGCCTCGGCGACGTTGGTTAACGAAACAATGAACGCCCTATATCGACGGCCAACAATCCATTGCGTTTCTATCGCAACCGGATCCGAGTTTGCACACGAGTCGTATGACGGTCAATTTGTGACCGTAGATAAGCTTCAGGGCGATTTTAGTCATGTTGAAAAAACTCTCAAGACTTTAAAAAACGAAGACGTCAATCGGGTGTTTATCGTCTGTGGTTCTGAAACGGAACAACGCCGTATGGAGACCACGTTTGAAAATCATGATCCTGGATTAAAAGGCCTTCTCTCTTTTCCAGTGGGTTCAATAAAGGAAGGATTCGAGTGGCTGGACGCGTCCCTCAAGATGGAGAGCTCTTCATCTGAAAACGAGGATTATCCGAGTTTAGGTTCTGTTGTTTTTATAGGATCGGATCAGCTCTTTGGACGAGTAATATCACGACGGACACGGAGTGGAAGCGGCAATAAAAAGGCGCTTAGCCGATCGATTGACTCTTTTATGGAACTTAAGGTTAACGATTACGTTGTCCATGAAGATTTTGGCGTCGCTCAGTATAAAGGAATGACGACGATAATGAAATCTAACCAAATCGAGGAGAGTCTTAATCTTGAATTTGCCGGAAATGTCGTTGTTAGTATTCCGGCGTCGCATATTTACAAAGTACAGCGTTATGTCGGCGTCGCCGGTTACAAAGTCAAGCTTTCTAAATATGGGGGTAAAGCTTGGACCGCTAAAAAAACAGCGGCAATGAAGTCAATAATGGCTTATGCTCAAGAGATGCTCGAATTAGAGGCAATTCGGGATTCTCTCGAAGGCTATGAGTTCCCAGAAGACGGAGATTTTTTGCGTGATTTTGAGACTGCTTTTCCGTACCGTGAAACGCCCGATCAACTAACAGCGATCGAAGATATTAAAAAAGATATGGAAAGCAGACGACCGATGGATCGCCTTTTATGTGGCGACGTAGGCTTTGGTAAAACAGAGGTAGCGTTTCGTGCCGTAATCAAGGCAGTGGAAGGAGGACGCCAAGCGGCGATCCTAGCGCCTACGACGGTTCTTGTCGAGCAACATTACGCCACGTTGCTTTCTCGCGCGGCGTCTCTTCCTCTTACAGTAGGAACGTTATCCCGATATTCATCTCCGTCTGAACAAGCCGAAACCCTTAAAAAACTCGCTAGCGGTCAAATTGACGTCGTTATTGGAACCCATCGACTTCTATCCAAAGACGTCGAGTTCAAAAGACTGGGACTTGTTGTAATTGACGAGGAACAAAGGTTTGGCGTAAAGCATAAGGATCGACTTAAACAACTTCGGTCGGAAGTCGATATTTTGACAATGACGGCGACTCCTATCCCGCGAACGCTTCATTTTTCGCTCATCGGCGCGCGAGATATTTCAAAACTAGAGACTCCTCCTGAAGACAGACTGCCGGTAGAAACGAAAGTTACCCGCTTTAGCGAAGAAAAGGTTCGATTGGGCATTTTACGGGAATTGAATCGTGGCGGTCAAGTTTATTTTCTTCACAATAAAGTGAAAGATATAGAAGAAGTCGCCGACATGCTTCGTAAACTTGTCCCAGAAGCGCGAATTAGAGTGGGTCATGCGCAGATGTCGGCTGAAGAGTTGGAAGAAACGATGCGCAATTTTGTTCGACATTCTTTCGACGTCCTAGTCTGTACGACTATCATCGAAAGCGGTTTGGATATTCCAAATGCGAATACGATGTTTATCGATAACGCAAACAATTTTGGACTGGCTGAACTCCATCAACTTCGCGGTCGAGTTGGTCGCGAAAAGAAACAGGCGTATTGCTATTTCATGATCGACCCAGACGTACAGTTGTCCACACAGAGTTTGCAACGTCTCGAGGCGATTCGAGAATATAACAAATTAGGCGCGGGGTTTCAAATCGCAAGACGTGATCTCCAGATACGAGGCGCTGGCAATATTTTAGGAACAGAACAAAGCGGTCATCTAGCAGAAGTCGGCTATGAAATGTACTGCGATATGCTTGAAGCCGCAAAACGTGCGCTAAAGAATGAAAAAGAAAGGTTAAGAAACGACGTCGAAATCGATTTGCCGATTGTCGCATTACTCGGTGAAAGTTTTATTTCAGATCCCGAGACGAGGATTGATCTCTACCGACGTTTTAGTCGGGTAGAAAAGAAAGACGACGCTGATCTGCTCCGTTCGGAAATGAAAGATCGATTTGGTTGTCTTCCGGTTGAAGCGATCCGTTTCTATCGTCTTGCCGTCATTAGAACATATGCGTTTGAATTTCGTGTCAAGAAAATTCAAATGGTTACTGTTGAAAACCTTACCGTCCCTTCTAGAATGCTCGAAATTCAGTTCCGTGATTCTGCTCGAAAGGAACTCCTTAGGTTGGCGCTTAAAGAGAAGGGGATAGAACTCCGATTGCTTGCGGGGACAATTAACGGATACGTCGATTTACCACGTGATCTTTATGACCGTGAAGGACGATTTAAGCAGGAAAACTTGCTTGATTTTGTTGAGAATCTCTTTACCACTGAAGCTCTTATCAGCGACGAACAACTAGAAATAACAGAAGCTGCTAAACGACAAATCAGAACAATCGCAAAAAAGAATGGCGACGCGCGTCCTTGCAAAAAAAACGAGGCGCCTCTCGCTGCTAAGAGGCGTCAGCTGAAAAGTGAAAACGATCCGACGAATCTCAAATAGGTTTCATAATTCCTGCGACGCTTGAGCGCGAATTCTAGGACGTTTTTCTGGATCGAGCCATTGTAAAATCTTTATGACATTGTCTCGCTCTAACGCAACGCATCCTGCAGTTGGGTGGTCGGGATTGAGCCAGACATGTAGGAAGATGGCGCTTCCTTTTCCCGGAAGTATAGGATGGACGTTGTAAAGCGTAACAAGCCCGATATTGTACCTTATGACAGGAGCCGTCATTTTCTCGTGAGAAATAGACGGTTCTTTGCCGCTAAGCCAACAATTGTATTCTGGCGCGTTTGATTCGCCGACCCAGTAATCCGTATCTGTAATCTGACGGTATGGAATTTTTACCCCTTCAGGGGCGTCTGGACTAAAACCGAACGCAAAACCTAGATCCCATTCTCCAGCGGGAAGTTTACCGTTTCCTTCCCCTTTTTCGCCAGGTTCGCTCAAGCCGTTGCGTCCGATTCTAGCGGGCATGGCTTCAATATCTAGTTTCCACGGCGAAGAGGCGTTTTCTCTCGAAAGACAGGAGACGACGCCGTCTGTTTTTTCTTTATCCGGCACGTAAACCAATACCATCTGACGTGTTTCATCAGGCGTCTTTTCCTGATAACGATGGGACGTAACTTCTTGAGCGACTGTGAACGAATTGTTAGATAACGATATAGCGGCTACTACAAGGGGAAGTATTAAAAAACAAGTAAATATTTTCATGACGATTCGAGTTATTTGTCGAGTATGATATTGTTAAAGCGTTCAGTCTGTCTGAGACTTCGCGCCATTATCAGAATATTAAACTGTGAGTCAAGGCGCGAGAGTAAGCGTTTAATTAATCCCTTAATCCCTTTGGCGAAATTTGCGAGGGGAATACCGGCGTTAAAACATGTCCGTTCATAGAAACGAAAAGGACGTCTGCATTTGTAAACGACGAGTCTAAAATACGAAAGGAATTTTATTGTTTGCAAATCATGGAGAACGTCAATCGTCTGGTTTGCTGTAAGAATCTTTAATGACAAACTTTGCATGAAGTCTGGCGACACAACGTGCAAGACCGGCGCTTTCAACACTCCGTAAAACCTCTTCAAAGTTTTTTACGCGCTAGGAGCCTCGTCTAGAGGATAGTTTCTGGAATTATACAGAATATCGGCCTCGTCAAGCGCTTTGTCAACCTCGTATTGAACAAGTTCCTGCATTGCTTTTTTTCGCCCCATTGCTCGACCTGCGCCGTGGTTAATGCTGTAGTAGCTGTTCTTCGCGCCTTCAAGCGCCGTCATGACGGCAGAACCTCCACAGGGATTACCAGGAAGAAGAATAGGGTGCCCCACACGCTCAAAGGGCGTGCCGACAAGAGAAAAATGGTTGGCTGGATAAGCGCGAGTCGCTCCTTTACGGTGAATCCAGAGGGGACGACCGTCGATTATTTCTTTCCGTGCCATATTGTGACTGATATGATATATGAGAGACGCCCTGACGCTAGGGATGATTTCTTGAAATGCGTCCACTATGAGGGAATTAATGACAAGATGGTTTAGCGTTGAAAAATTAGCGGCGAGCGCCATGTCGTCGAGGTAATCGTCTGCCTCAGGCGTTCCGATAGGAGCGTAGATTAACTGCGGATCTCCTGAGGGAAAAGGAATACCCCATTTTTCAAACTTTTCTTTAAGTAGTTTGAACTGTGAGCGGGCGAGTTCGGCGCCGAAACCGCGGGATCCGCAGTGTGATAAAAAGGCGACATTTCCGTCAACTAATCCGAAGGTTTGAGCCACGCTCGGAGAACTGACTGTAGAAAATGCGTTTTTTTCGCTTTCTGCTAAACGTACGATCTCACATTCGCCGAAGTGGTTGCCGCCTCCATAACTACCCAGTTGCTGAATCTTGTCGTGAAAATTCCATACAGATCCTTTCGCGTGTGCGATGTTGTTTTTAATGTGTTCAATACGTAACGCCAGGGCGTCAGAGGTTCCGTCGTG
>Ga0256407_10001785_pt1 | contig 43566 bp, 30 predicted proteins | sample RumenRJG_04DNA_FD_193489 | JGI IMG/M metagenome (GOLD analysis project Ga0256407, IMG submission 193489) | Bovine rumen microbial communities from Lethbridge, Alberta, Canada - RJG_04 | ecosystem: Host-associated > Mammals > Digestive system > Stomach > Rumen | place: Canada: Alberta...
TCCGCTCGAGCATCACGAAGTCATTCTTGACAGAGGATCTTAAACAACAGCATCTCGCTTCGTTTGAAAAGCGATGGGCAGCGTTCCGAGCTCAGAAATGGCAGTAAGAATATGTCAGGGACTGTCAGACATGCAGCTCTCTATATTGCTAACAATAAAAAGCCAAAACAAGAAAAATATGAAAAAACCTAGAATCCAAATGATGCTCGCAGCCACCCTTCTTGGTGGTGCTTTGAGCCTGTTTACAGCATGTGTAAAAGAGGATAACACAAGTTCTCCTACCACAGACCCTTCGACAGATTGGGAGAAGACAGACCAGCTGCAAGTAAAGGTGACGGCTGATGTGCCGACGGCGGTGCTGAGTTCCTTTGACGCGAAGTCTATGGGCGGTGCGTTGGTGCGCCGTCTGCCCAAGACTACGAGCAGCCTTGATGCTGACACGAAGATGGTTCTGATTAAGGGTGAGGACATCTTGAGCAGACCAATGACTGAGTGGTTTGAGGTGGCAAAGATATACCTGCGCGGCGGATATATAGCCGTGGAGAAGCCCCACAATGCGCACTTGGTGAGCGTGATGGAGCAGCTGTCGACAAAGCTGGCGCAGGCTACTCACGCCATTCTGACCGAGGACGACGGCAGCGGTATCATCATTAACTATAACCCGTCCAACAGTCAGTCTGCCAATGCCGTCAATGCCGAGGCAGAGCGCTTCAAGGTGCGCATTGCCAACATCCAAGCTAAGTCTGGCCACCGTGCTGCTAGCGATGAAGCGCAGCCGGTTTCCGAAATGGTGATATTCTCTCGTATGGGCTATTATCAGTGTGCACCTTATGGCACCAGGACTATTACTTATACTGTAACAAATACAGATGGTTCGAACAGCACCAAGACAAAAACCATCACGCAGGAATATGACCAATGCAGCAGTGGTTACCTTGCCGATGGTGCAGCCAGTTGGCTGAACAATCGCGACGCAGCACAGCAGGTGCGCAGGGCGAGCAACCGAGCTGACGGAGGTGATGCCATCAACAGCCTGATGAGCGCCAGCGAGGAGCACACCTATCAGAATGCGCTCTCTGCTGTTTTGGTTAGCAAAGACAAGGACGGCAACAAAATCCTTGAAGTGAACAATCCTCTCAAGAAAGACAATGCCTATCAGGAAATCATCCGCGTATGGGGCGTTCATAACATGGAGACCAACAAAGACTATTATTACACAGAACAGAAGGTCGTAGCCTCAGTAGGCGGCAAGCGTGAAGGCGATGATCTCTGGAATGTCTCAAAGACACTCTATAGAGGTCCGTATAACAATGATAAGTGGATAGGGGTAGAAAAAGGCAGATATAGTGACCCAGACAATACATTAGGCTTCGACTTTTCCGAAATGGAAGAAGAAATGAAATGGGCGATGGGGATATATGGAGATTATATTGGCTGTGCTGTATATGGCGCTTGGTTTAACAAGGGTGATTTCTCTCTAAACCTTACAGGCAAAGGCAGTATACAGCTCGAAGATGCTGTCCCTGATACCGACAACAACAACATCAGCCGTTCAGTTGCCGTAGGTACAACAGAGTCAGAAACCAATACCATCGGCGGTACCTTTAGCCCCGGTTTTGTAGGAAGTAATCCAAGTGGTGCACTCGGACTCAATTTCTCTCATGGTTGGACAACAGGCACAACATACACCTTGACGACTACGGAAAATGCAAAGGAGTTGAAATGTGTAAAGAATACAGAGGGCAACAAGGTAAAATGGACCTACGAATGTGGCAAAACTGATATGGGGGATATAGACAAAGGAGATGCCACACATGCCATAGCACCTGATGCTCTTACCACAGATGTTAATATAGACAATCAGGCATGCTGGTCTGTTGCTAATCCAGATGGAGCATACACCTTAGAGACATACCACATGCCAACGATGTGTTCACTTCTTGCAAGCTGTACAGATGTTGATGGTGATTTTTCTGAACCGTTATTCCTTCTTGGTGACAGTAAATTATGTTCCACCTCTTCTACGGATGCCAACAACAATACTGTTTCCTACACCCTCTTGCAGCCTAACCGCTCAAAGCAGACGTGGTACATGGATGTGGACTTCCCGGAGTTGGGACAGGATGGCTACAAAGGCGTGAAAGACGAACTGACCGACGCCCTGAAGACACAGTTCCCAAACCTTTATCAGCCCACCATCGTACTTGCCGACCAGACACCTGCGAGCGAGAACACCATCCAGAACCTGGTGGACACGTCGAAGAAAATGCTCAACGACCCCAACGCCCTGCAGACGCTGAAGAGCTATGCCTTGGACAGAGGCGTATCGCAGTTCACCATCAAGTGGTACTGCACCGATGGCAATCACCCAGAGCCCTACACGATGACCGTGCAAGCCAAGTAAAAGTCTGCATCGAAAAATCTATCACGAATGCTTGAAGACGAAGCGGACGAAACAAGTTCCAGTCTCCCGTGGCACCAGCCCGTGGCAGTTTCCAGGCCCTTGATTCTCTATTCAAATAGTGGCAATCTGCCGATGTCCCATGAAAGGAACTCATCTATAGGTATGCCACCAGAACCTACAATAAAAGACTGGACAGGGTGAAACTTATCACGAAAAACGGACAATCCCTCATTACTGGTTCGTCTTCCACTCTTAACTTCTATGGCAATGCAACGTTTGTCGTACTCGATGATGAAGTCCACTTCATCTTCCCTTTCACGCCAATAATAGAGCTTGTAGTCGTATTCATCGGCCTGGTTTAGGAGATAGGCACCAACTGAACTCTCTACCCAACGTCCCCAGAGTTTAGGTGTAGTATATGCTTTGTTAAAGGTCATACCGCTCTGCACGGAGAACAGTGCCGCGTTGTAAACCATCAGTTTGGGGACAGAGTTATACTTACGAGCATTGTCAGAAGCATATTTGTTTAACCCACACAATAGTCTCGATTCATCAAGCGTTGTCAGATAACTCGCTAATGTCGTAACGTTACCCGCATCCTGTAGCTGCCCTAACATCTTGTTCAGTGAGAGTTCTTCGCTCGAGTAGGCACATCCCAGTTCAAATAGTTGTTTCATCAAGGCTGGTTTATAGATGACCTTTGTCCGTAGCACATCTTTTTCTATCGCTGGAGCGACAATGCTGTCCTTGATATATTTCCGCCATCTACGCTCGTCCTTAATATACATAGCACCTCCTGGATAGCCACCAAAATAAATATACTGGTCAACATCAAGATTGAATGCCTCATGCATTTCTGCGAAACTCCAATGCGGCATCCTAATCAGTTCGTACCTTCCAGCCAACGATTCCGTCAGACCGTCTTTTAGCAGCAGTCTGGAAGAACCAAGAATGACCACCTTCATGTTGAGGTCATTGAAACTGTCTTCGTCCCATTCTTTCTTGACAGCCTCGCTCCAATTGTCGATTTTGTGAACCTCATCGATAACGAGCAGATATTCTTCTGCTTGAGCCACTTTCATACGAGCCCTGGCTGTAGCCCATGTCTCACCAATCCAAGCAGTATGATCGTGGTCGATATTGTCGGCACTGACAAACATATAAGGAATGGTGATAGCCTGAAGGACCTGCTTGACCATTGTAGATTTACCAACCTGACGAGGACCAGAGACAACTTGAATCTTGTTCCTGGGTTCCAATAGTCTTGCTTCTAATTCTTTAAATTGCGCTCTCTTGAACATAACTCATTGATTTTCTGCTGCAAAGATACGCAAAATTCTCAAATCTGCCAAACAAAATTCTCAAAAGTTTATCACAAAATTCTCAAATTGGTCAACATATGTCATGTACCAAGTACCTGACACACGTCGAGAAGGCAGGAAATTGTTACGCGCTAGTCACGAATGCTTGAAGACGAAGCGGACAAGGATGTAGTTGACGGGTATGGAGACGGCATAGACACCCACGGGAGCCATGGTGGGGCTTAGACCCATCTTCAGGAAGACATTGAGGAGGACCATCTGCAGCAGGTAGTTGATAATGTGGGCTACACCAAAGCCTGCGCCATTCTTGACGTTGGCCTTAGAACGAAAGATGAAGTAGGCACTCATGTAATAGTTGAACACAAAGCCTGCGATATAGCCTGCCGTCCAAGAGATGTTGACATCAATGACCAGCTGGAGCAGCCAGTAGACGGCATAATGGATGGCGGTGACCAGCACACCCACTATGGAGAAACGAATCATCTCGCCTAGGGACTGACGATCGAGGGGGACTCCAAACAACTTCTTACTGGGCATTCGACTCTTTCTCCTGACGTTTGTGACGAAGGAACTCCAAGCGCTCCAAAGCGTATTTGTGGGAACGGTAAATCTGGAAACGATAGACCACGCAGGCCAGCGTGAAATAGGCAGCTACCTGAATCCACAGGATGCGATATTCAGTGGCGACATCGTAGAGGGTGGCACCCATGGTGTTGACACGCACATAGGCCCGGCAACCGAAGGTGCTGGGGAAGAGCCAGGAAACGCCCTGCCAATAGCCGGGGATGTTGGACTGAGGCCAAGAGACACCGGTCATGAACAGCAGGGGCACACTGATGAAGACCATGAGCAGCATGACATTCTCGCGATACTTGACCAGACAGGACACCACGATGCCGAAGAAGATGCACGCCAGGGTGTAGGGCAACATCAGATGGAAAAGGGTTTGCCAAGTGGCGAGATGGGGGAAATTGAACATGCGCGGAACCACAATGGACAACCACGTGCCCATGATGCAATAGACCATGAAATAGCACAGGGACTTGCCCAAGACAATGACAAAGGTATTGTCGTAACGGACATCGCCAATGGGAATGAGGTTGCGATAGGGATTCTCGTCGCGGGCAGTACCGGCAGAGAGTCCGATACCGAGCACGAGGGTCTGCTGGAGAATCAACATCAGCACGGCAGGAAGCACAGACGAGCCATAGCCGCCCTGAGGATTGAAGATGGCCACATCGTCGTAGTCGAGCGGACGGGTGGAAATGGCTTCTTCGCGGGCTGTATAAGCGCCTCCAAGCTTCTTCTTGATATCATTGCCCATCTCCATAGTGACGGTCTGGGCGGTCTGGAAAATGGCTTTATAGGCGAGCATGAGGCTCATGTCGCAATAGACGCTGATGACGCCTTGTTCCATGCGGTTGACTTTCTCGGCAAAGTCGCTGGGAATGAGGTAGACACCCTCCACCAATTGTCGGCTGACCAAAGACTTGGCCTCATCCATATCCTGAGCGTAATAGGCAATGCGCACATCGGGGGAAGCGTCGCACTGACGCAGGAACTGGCGCGAGAGGAAGGAGTGGGACTGGTCGACCACGCAGACGGGCACTTCGTGGACAGCCTCGTTGTTGTAAATCCACGAATAGAGCAACGGATAGGCCAAAGGCACCACGAAAAAGAAGATAAGTACTCCCTCATCCTTGATGATGCGCTTCACCTCCTGACGCCAGATGTAGCAGACATCCTCTATACCTTGATATATACTATGGAATATAGACATAGGTGAGCATTGCATTTTTAATCTTACTGGCCACCATCCAAGGCAACAGGATGAAGCCTAACAGGGCAGCAAAGTGGAACCATACCTCGACAAGGGGGAAGCCATTGAAGATGCAGGCTTGGTAAAGCATGAAATAATGGCGCAGGGGGAACAGCCACGAGAGCGACTGCAAGGCGCCGTCCATGCCCATAGCGGGGAAAGCGGAACCGGCCATCGAGATGCTGAGCACAGCCCACAGCGAACTGATACTCATAGACATACGGAGCGAGGGCATGAGTCCGAAGGCAAAGATGCCGAAGCCTTGGGCTGCCATAACGTGCATAAGGCCTAAGAGCACCAACATCCAGGGACTGCCCTGATGGGGGAAGCCCAGATGGAAGAACACATAGAGCTGATAGCCAAAGACGATGGCGAGCCAAATCAAGGTCTGGGGCAGGAACTTGCCCACCAGCGCGATGGTGACGTTATTATCGGCCATGGCCAGCCAATTCTTAGAGGTGGCAAACTTCAACTCGGTACCTAACGAATAGGCGGAGATGAGGAAGATGAAAATCATCAGAATGCCCGGAACCATGACGGTGGTAAGGTAGACATTATAGCTGCTCCAGGGATTGGCAATCTGATGCAGGTCGATGGTGATGGGTTGCAAGAGGGTTTGTATCTGCTTGTCGGTGAGTCCCTTAGCACGCATGGTGGCTTGTCCTAACGCTGCAGAACCAAGACTGGAGATGGTCTTCATATCCTTCATTATCATGGAACCTGCAACCATGGTGGTGTAGGTGTAATAATAGGATATCTTGGGCTGTCGGGAGGCCAGCAACTTGGAGGTGGTGCCCTTGGGAATATACAGGAAACCGTAAATCTCGTTGCGCTGGATGGCCTGACGCGCCTCGGCCACACTGGGATAGTGGGCTACGACCTTCGACATCTGGAAACCATCGAGCTTGCGCTCCAAAGCACGCGTGGTGGAGGTATTGTCTAAATCGACGATACCCACGGGCATAGAGGTAGGCAGGCCGTCGTCCAACATCGTGGTGAAGAAGATGATCACCAGAATGGGAAACAGCACCATGCAGAAGCGGTAGATGTGATTCTGACGCAGAATCTGCAACTCACGCATCATGACTTCATATATCTGCCGGAGTACCCTCATCACTTCTTCCCTCTTCCTTCTTACTTCTTACTTCACAATGAGCGACATGCCTGGACGAAGTCCGTCAAACTTCTCTGTGGGACGGGCCTTTACCTCGAAGGTCTTCAGGTCATACTGTCCGTTAGCCTTGGTGGCTTTCCATACGGCAAACGAGCCCTGGTCCTTCATATAGTAAACCTTCATCTCCACATTCTTGTTGAAAGCGGGTACGAAAGCGGTGAATGTCTTACCAATCTCCAGACCGTTCAGCTGGTCTTCACGAACATTGAAGGTGCCCCAGAGGTCGCTCATGACGGCAATGGTCATGATGGGAGAACCGGTACCTACCAATTCGCCCACCTTGGGATAGATGTCGGTAACCTCGCCCTCCATCTGGGCAATCTGTACGGTTTCGTGGATGTAGGAGTTGACCTCATTGACAGCACCCTTGGCACGGCCTACCAAAGCGGCAGCGGCCTTCTTGTCCTCATAGCGGGCACCGTTCTTGGCCATTTCATACTGGCTCTCGGCAGCCTTGTACTGGGCTTCCATGGCCTTGTAGTTGGCATACACCTCGTCGCGCTTCTGAGCACTCATCACGCCTTCGTCGAAGAGACGCTGGATGCGCTGGTATGACTTCTCGGCAATCTCCAAGCCTGCCTTGGCCTGCTGCATGAGCTGGAAAGCACCCTGAATCTGCTCCTGACGGGCACCATTGCGAGCCATCTCCTCCTGAGCAGCAGCGGCATTCTCAGCACTGCGGGCCTGCTCCATCTTGGCACGAACCTCAGGGGCATCGAGAATGGCCAGCGTATCGCCAACCTTCACATAGTCGCCCTCCTTCACTCTAATCTCCAAGATACGTCCGGGTACCTTGCTGGATACACGATATTCACTCACCTCTACCTGACCTTGAATCAGCTCAGGGTCGCGGCCTAAGGCAAAGAATCCGATCAGGGCCACAACGGCCACCACTGCGGAAAATCCGATAATAGCTAACAGAATATTGTTATGCTGTGTTTTTGCTGACATAATTGTTATTATTGTAATGTGCCAAGGGCCTTCTGCAGGTTCACCTGGCTGAGTTTGACATCTATTTCTGCATCTATCTTCTGCGACTGAGCCTGGAGCCAAGCGGTCTGCGCCTCCATCACGGTAGTGGAAGAGATGACGCCTTCGCTGAATCCCAGATTGGCGGTACGCAGGTTCTCGTTGGCACGCTCAATGCTGGCCTTGGCCATCTCCAGTTTCTTGTTGGCTTCGCTTACCTGGAAAGCGCTCTGGTTGACTTGCAACTCTATCTTCTCGCGAGCTTCCTCCTTCTGCAGGGTGGCAATGGTGGTGGCACCCTTAGCAGCACGTACCTTATAGGCTACATCGCCCCAGTTCCAGATGGGTACGCGAACCAGTACGCCGACATTCCAGACGCCAGCGAACTTCTTCTCGAAACCATTGAAAACATTGGGATTGCTGACCATATAGCCTCCGGTCAATAGCACCTGAGGAAGATTGCCTGCCTTGAGGATGTTGGTGGTCTGCTTACCCATATCGACCATATTCTGGAGCATCTTCAGCTCAGGACGGTTCTCCACAGCTTGCTGGAAATCAGCCTGAGGGGTGACCTCTACCGTTTCGAGGTTGTCGGTTTCTTCCTCGGCCAGCACAATCTGCTCGTCTACAGGAATGCCGCAGAGCTGACAGAGCAGCATCTTCGAAAGGGTCAGTCCGTCGCTCACCTTGAGCATGGCCATCTCGGCCTCGTTCACCTTCACACTGACACTCAAACCGTCAGAACGGGTGGCTACGCCTTCCTTGATCATCTTCTGGACATCGCCATCCAACTTCTTTACCAAGTCGAGATAGCCTTGTGCCAACTTCTGCTTATGGCGCAAGGAAACCACTTGCCAATAGGCTTGGTCGATATGATAAAGGGTGGCCTGGCGCTTGGCCTCAGCAGAATTGGCGGCTAACTCCTCGCCAGCATCAGCCAACTTGTTCATAGCCACAATAGCACCACCCATGAAGACGGGCTGCGTGAGCAGAATAGCACCAGCCCACAGATTGCGGGTGTCGGTGCGGAAGGCATTCACTATGTTCTGGCCACCCAAATCCAGGAATGATGCCAAATTAGTCAAGTCGGTACCTAACCGTTGCTGCAAGGCGGCGGGCAATATCTGGGCATAGGGACCCACACTGCTCACAATACCATTCTTCAGATTGGAGCCCATGGAGTTCAGGGCTTCTTTCTGATCGTCGTTCAGGATGGAAACCTCCTTGCTGGTGTACTCATAGCCACCCAGCGCGCTGATGTGGGGCAGGTACTTGGTACGAGCCGACTTGCGCACATTGGCTGCTATTTCCTGCTTGACACGCGAGATGCTCATCTGCTTGTTGTTGCGAAGCGCCATAGCCCGGCAACTGTCGAGGTTCAGCAACCGCTGAGCACCCACCGTCTGAGCCATGCCTGCCAAGAGGATAAAACCTAAGAGTCTTCTCATTATTATTACTTAAAAACGTGATAAATTTATCTTCAAAAACGTTGCAAAGATAAAATTTTTCTATGAAACTGGCAAAAAAATGATGCTAGTTTATAAATTTTTTATTATATTTGCAACAATATTGACTGCTAACAGAAATAACGATGAGCAAACAAGGCTTTTTCTACAGGGTTTTTGACCTATATTACGATGGGTTCCGCAACATGAAACTGGGGCGCACTCTCTGGGCTATCATCCTGATTAAGCTGGTGGTCATCTTCGTGATTCTGAAGCTGTTCTTCTTCCCTAACTTCATCAAGCAGCATGCGGAGAAGGGGGAGGAATCGGAATTTGTTGCAACTGAAATCCTTAAAAGATAAATGCTATGACGAATCTATTTCTAAACATTGACGCAGGTTCCATTGACTGGGCCAGAGCGCAATTCGCACTGACAGCCATCTACCATTGGCTGTTTGTACCCCTAACCTTGGGATTAGCGGTGATTATGGGCATTGCCGAGACTTGTTGGTATCGCACGCGCGACACTTTCTGGCGCGACGTAGCACAATTCTGGCAAAAGCTGTTTGGCATCAACTTCGCCATGGGTGTGGCTACAGGTATCATCCTGGAATTTGAGTTTGGTACCAACTGGTCGAACTATTCCTGGTTTGTAGGCGACATCTTCGGAGCGCCACTGGCTGTAGAGGGTATCGTGGCCTTCTTCATGGAATCGACCTTCGTGGCTGTGATGTTCTTCGGTTGGAAGAAGGTATCGCCTGGATTCCATCTGGCTTCCACATGGCTGACAGGACTGGGCGCCACCATATCAGCATGGTGGATTCTGGTGGCGAATGCGTGGATGCAGTATCCGGTGGGGTGCGAGTTCAACCCCGACACCATGCGCAACGAGATGGTATCGTTCTTAGACGTAGCCTTGTCGCCTTTTGCCATCGACAAGTTCTGCCATACCGTTATCTCAGCGTGGATTATTGGTGCCGTCTTCGTGGTAGCTGTTTCCTGCTGGTATCTGATGAAGAACCGTGAGCTCAAGTTGGCGAAGGAGAGCATCAAGATTGCCGTAATTGTAGGACTGATAGCCTCACTAGGTGCTGCAGCAACAGGACATAAGTCGGCACAGAGCGTAGCCGAGGTGCAGCCCATGAAGCTGGCTGCCATGGAGGCGCTGTATGATGGTGGCGAGGGCGTAGGACTGACGCTGGTGCCAAAGATAGAAGTGCCTAACGCTCTGTCGTTTATGGCTACCAACGACTTCAACGGCTATGTTCCCGGCATCAACGACCTGCTGAATGGTTACACCACGCCTGATGACAAGAAGGAGCCCAGCGTGGAGGAGAAGATAGAGATGGGTAAGCAGGCCATTACGGCACTGGCTGAATACAGAAAGGCCAAGAAAGCGGGAGCCGACGAAGCCACACTGGCACCTTATCTGAAGACCATCAAGCAGAACATGAAATATTTTGGCTATGGATATGTGAAGGACAAGAAAGACGTGGTTCCACCTATTGCCGTCAACTTCTGGGCATTCCGCATCATGGTGGGACTGGGTTGTGTGTTCATCCTTTACTTCCTGATAATGGCACTGATTTCGTTCAAGATTCCATTCATCACCATTACCACGCGCAGACTGCTGGCCACTTTTGGCATTCTGCCTGAGACAGCAGCCGACGAGCAGGAGATTACAGGTCTGCCCGCATGGCACTATTGGGTGGCCATCATCCTGGTACCCCTGGCTTACATCGCCTCGGAGAGCGGTTGGCTGGTGGCTGAGTTCGGACGTCAGCCCTGGACTATTCAGGACATGTTGCCGACGTGGGTTGCCGTGAGCGACATCAACGGATGCAGCGTTGCCCTGACCTTCTTCCTCTTCCTCTTCCTATTCACGCTGATGCTGGCCGTGGAAATTAATATTATGTTGAAGCAGATCAAGAAAGGTCCGACTACGAAGTAATCACAAAGTTTAAAGTTCAAAGACTATGACATACGAATTCTTACAGCACTACTGGTGCTTCGTCGTTGCCTTGTTAGGCGCATTACTAGTATTCTTGCTATTCGTACAAGGCGCCAACTCGATGGTGCGCTCCATAGGCCAAACCGACGAGGGGAAGCGCCTCGTCATCAATTCCACAGGACGCAAGTGGGAGTTCACCTTCACCACACTGGTTACCTTCGGAGGAGCCTTCTTCGCTTCCTATCCGCTGTTCTACTCGACCTCGTTCGGTGGAGCTTACTGGCTGTGGATGATTATCCTGTTTACCTTCGTGTTGCAAGCTGTGAGTTATGAGTTCCAGAACAAGCTCGGCAACTTCCTCGGCGTTAACACGTTCCATTGGTTCCTCGTCATCAACGGACTATTAGGTCCGCTGCTCTTAGGCGGTGCCGTAGCGACCTTCTTCGAGGGTAGCAACTTCATCGTTACCAAAGAGAACCTGATTGATGCAGGGTCGTTTACCCCCATCATCTCGCGCTGGGCCAATGCCTCTCACGGACTCGACGCCCTACTGAATCAGTGGGTACTGATCTTCGGACTGGCCGTCATGTTCCTGGCTCGCATACTGGGCATCCTCTATATTATTAATAATGTAGACGACAAAGAAATACGGGAGAATGCACACAGCCGATTGTTCGGGCAATTTGTCTGCTTCCTCATCCTCTTTGTGGCCTATCTGGTACACCTGCTGTTGAAAGACGGATTTGCCTACAACGATGAGGGCGTCATCTTCATGGAGCCTTACAAGTATCTGCACAACTTCTTAGACATGTGGCCACTCACCATAATCTTACTCATCGGCGTAGTGCTAGTGCTCTACGGTACGGTCAAGTCGGGCATCCAAAAGACGTACACCAAGGGCATTTGGCCTGCCGGCATCGGCGTGGTGCTCGTTGTGCTGCCCTTGCTACTTATGTCAGCATGGAACCATACCGCTTACTATCCTTCTACAGCCGACCTGCAGTCGTCGTTGACCATGGCGAACTCATGTTCGAGCGAGTTTACCCTACGCACCATGTTCTACGTATCACTGCTCGTGCCCTTCGTACTGGCATACATTGTCTATGCATGGAGAGCCATCGACAAGAAGAAGTTAGACAAGCAAGAAATCATTGATGATCACGCATATTAAACTATGACACCCAACGAACAACGTAATGAACGATTAGGCGCCAAGATGGTGAAAGCCATGCAGCGTCGCCATTTTGACGCCTACTATTGTGCCACAGCCAGTGAGGCAAAGGCGAAAGTGAATGAACTGATACCCGACGGAGCCAGTGTAACCTGGGGTGGCACGATGACGGTTCGCGATATGGACATACCCAAGATGCTGCAGGAGCGTGGCACGCTGAAGGTATGGGACCGCGACAAGGTAGAAACGCCTGAGGAGAAACAGGAGATGTATCTGCGTGCCTTCCAGGCAGACTATTATCTGTCGTCAGCCAATGCCATCACGGAAGATGGTGTTATCGTAAACATCGACGGCAATGGCAACCGCGTGGCGGCTATCACATGGGGGCCCCAGCACGTCATCTTCGTAGTGGGCATGAACAAGGTGGCACAAGACCCGGAGGCTGCACTGAAAAGGGCACGCAGCACGGCTGCACCCATCAATGCTGCCCGTTTTGACATCCAGACTCCTTGTCAACTGGATGGGCAATGTCACAACTGCAATTCGCCCCAAAGCATCTGTAATTACATCCATTTCCTGCGCAATTCCAGCAAACCAGGACGCATTATCGTCATTTTGGTGGGCGAAAATTTGGGGTACTGAAGATTTTTTCGTACCTTCGCAGCCATTATGATTGTATGTATCGCTGAGAAACCTAGTGTGGCAAGGGATATAGCACGTATTATCGGTGCTACCAGCTCGCACGACGGTTATATGGAAGGAAATGGCTTTCAGGTGACCTGGACATTCGGTCATCTGTGTACACTGAAAGAGCCCCACGACTACACGCCGATGTGGAAGTCGTGGAGTTTGTCTGCGCTACCCATGATTCCTGACCGCTTTGGCATCAAGCTCATAGACGACCAAGGTATCAAGAAGCAGTTTTCGATTATCGAAGGACTGATGCAGAAAGCTGAACGCATCGTGAACTGCGGTGACGCCGGGCAGGAGGGTGAACTCATTCAGCGATGGGTGATGCAGAAGGCGGGTGCCAAGTGCCCAGTGAGTCGATTGTGGATATCGTCCATGACGGACGAAGCCATTCGTGAGGGTTTCCAGAACCTGAAAGACCAGCAAGACTACCAGCCTCTCTATCTGGCAGGACTCTCCAGAGCCATTGGCGACTGGCTGCTGGGTATGAACGCCACTCGTCTATACACCTTGAAATACGGACAGAACCGTCAGGTGCTCTCGATAGGCCGTGTACAGACCCCTACCCTCGCCCTTATAGTCAATCGTCAGAAAGAGATAGACAACTTCAAGCCAGAGCCTTACTGGGTGTTGGCTACGGTCTATCGTGATACGACCTTCACAGCAACAAAGGGGAAATTCACTTCGAAGGAAGAGGGCGAGGAGGCTTTTGCCACCATAGAGGGAAAGCCTTTTGAGGTGACAAAAGTCGAGAAGAAAGAGGGTAAGGAGCAACCTCCTCAGCTCTACGACCTTACTTCGCTGCAGGTGGATTGCAATCGTAAGTTCGGCTATTCCGCAGAGATGACGCTGAACCTTATCCAGGCTCTCTACGAACGGAAATTCACCACCTACCCGCGTGTGGATACACAATATCTCTCTGACGACATCTACCCCAAATGTCCACAGACGCTGAACGGACTTTATCAGACCAAGTTTGGTGGAGTACCCGTCTATGCAGAATATATCAAACCCATTGGTGGCAAACCGCTGAAGAAAACCAAGCGCGTGTTTGATTCGTCGAAGGTGACTGACCACCATGCCATTATTCCTACAGGTGTGATTCCACAGAACCTGAGCGATGCAGAGCAGAAAGTGTTCGACCTCATAGCCCGTCGATTCATCGGAGTGTTCCTGCCCGATTGTAAGTTCTCAACCACCACCGTACTTGGAAAGGTCGACGAGGTGGAATTCAAGGTGACGGGTAAGGAGATTCTGGACCCTGGATGGAGAGTGGTAAGGGAAGATGCCAAAAGTAAGAAGGAAGAGGGTGATGACGAGAAGAAAGACGAGGACGAGGAGCGTACCCTGCCCACCTTTGTCAAAGGGGAGAGTGGTGAGCACAAGCCTACCTTGACTGAAAAGTGGACGACACCTCCACCTTATTATAATGAGGCTTCGCTGTTGCGCGCCATGGAGACAGCAGGAAAATTTGTGGAGGACGAGACACTGCGTGCAGCCATGAAGGAAAACGGTATCGGACGTCCTTCAAGTCGTGCCAGCATCATTGAGACATTGTTCAAGCGTCGATACATCAAACGAGAGCGTAAACGCTTGGTGGCTACGCCCACTGGAATCGAACTCATAGACTTGATTCGCGAGGAATTGCTGAAGAGCTGTGAGTTGACGGGTATCTGGGAGAAGAAGTTGCGCGACATTGAGCATCAAAAATATGATGCCCAGCAGTTTATCAACGAACTGAAGCAACAGGTCACAGACATTGTCCGTGATGTGATGTCAGACTCGACGAATCGTCGCATTACCATCACGCCAGAAGAGGCCAAGAAAACAAAGAAGGGAAAAACAGATAAGTGATAAGCCTAGAGCTTAACACTTATCTGCTTACCATTATAATTAACCAGCACACCCTCAGGATTTTCCAGATTAAGAGCCTTGGGGGCATCCTTAGAAATCAGCACAACATTGAAACGACGCTGCTTCAGCATCCCATCGAACTGACCTTTGCGCTTGCCAAAGGTTAGGGTCTTGGAGGCATCATCATACGTAATGTCTATGGTGGCATACTTACCCTTCTCGTAGTTATAGTTCACACCCTCATCTTCATAGAGTTGGAACTGCCCATCCTTGCCTGCATAAACGTAGAGATGAATAAGCTCAGCAGGCTTTTCATCGCAATACTGGATTTCAGGACCGAAGGGGATGATACTGCCCTCACGGACAAAGACGGGAATGCGCTCGTAAGGTGCATCCACGATCAGGCGCTGACCACCCTGGATAAAATCTCCTGTATAGAGATCGTACCAATCCGTCTGCTTGGGGAAATAGACACTGCGGGTGCGAGCCTTATAATAACCCACAGGACAAGCCATCAAGGCAGGACCAAACATCCACTGGTCCTTGATATTCAAGACTTCACGGTCGCCATTGAAATCCATCACAAGACCACGCATCATGGTGTAATCTTTCAGATGAACCCAGCCAGCCATTGAATACAGATAAGGCATGAGGCGATAACGCAGCTTATCGTAATAGACAAACGACTGATAGCAGGGATGATTCTCGGGGGCAAGGTTCCAGATTTCACGCGTTGGCCACTGGCCATGTACGCGGAACAAAGGGATAAAGGTGCCAAACTGGCTCCAACGGGCTTGCAGCTCGCGCCACTCTTTCATGTCCTCATTTTCCACCCCTGTCTGGTTATAAAAGCCCTGGGCCTGCATATAACGATTCTCCACACAGAAACCACCCTGGTCCATACCCCAGAAAGGAAGTCCAGACATCGAGTAATTCAAGCCAGCAGTCATCTGTGCGCGCATATCCTCCCAACGGGTACCGATATCGCCACTCCATGTGGCTGTGGAATAGCGCTGTTCACCTGCAAAACCACTGCGGGTGAGCAAGAACACGCGCTGGTTAGGATTCACAGACCGCTGTCCATTGTAGATAGCATCGGCATTAACAATAGAATAGGCATTGAAATACTCTGTTGTCGTACCCAAAGCAGTAGGTCCACTCAAGGCCTTGCGATACCACATAGGCGTACAATCGCGGACATTGGGTTCGGAAGCATCCATCCACCAAGCATCAATACCATATTTATATTTAGAGAACAAGTTCTCGTCCATTTGTCGCCAGAACATTTTACGGGCGCCCTCTGAATAAGCATCATAGAACGAGCCTACATAGCCAGGACCTACCCAGTCGTGTATATCATCAACAACTGCTTGATGATACATCCAACCGTTCTTATCGAGTTCCTTATAATTATCAGTGTTGCAATAGAACTTAGGCCATACACTTATCATGAAACGGCCACCCATCTGGTGAACGCTGTCGAGCATAGCCTGCGGATTGGGGAAGCGCGAAGTCTCAAACTGATGAGAGCCCCACTGATCCTCCTTCCAATAGTTCCAGTCTTGCACAATATTATCGCAGGGAATCTGTCGCTTGCGGAACTCGGACAAGGTGCCAACGATTTCGTCGGAAGTCTTATAGCGCTCACGACTCTGCCAGAAACCTAACACCCACTTGGGATAGACGGGAGCCTTGCCCGTAAGGGTACGATAGCCACTGATAACCTCGTCGGCATTCTCACCTGCAATGAAATAATAGTCCATATCCTTGGCCATCTCACTCCAGATAGAGAGTCTGCGCTGGTCTTTGTTGAGCTTGGCCACACGAAGTCCACAATAGCTGACATCACCATCGGGTTGCCACTCAATACGCAGTTGCTGGCGCTTACCCTTTGGCAATCGCTTGCGGAACTTATAGGTATTAGGATTCCATGCTGTACGCCAACGCTCAGGAACAACTTCCTTGCCACCTATATATACCTTAATATATCCTGCATAATAGAGGATAAAGTGGTATTGAGCTTCCTTGGGAGCCTCGATAAAACCTTCGTAAACCACCTTTGAACCATTCAACTGGAAACCTTTAGGCAAATTCTTAATACCACCAGGCTCTGTACGATTGGCAATCTCAGAGGCCACAGGGGTGTCGAACTCGTAATAGATAGAGTCTTCATCGCGAACCAGACGCTGACCATTCTTATCGGTATAGATTCCCGTCAGGTGTCCTTCCCTACCCTGTTTGTCATAGAGCTTAAAGGCACGTCCTAACTGCAGATAGTCATCAGGATTGCCCCATCGACAATAGCTGTAACTATCCCAGAGCAAGCCATAGTTCTTATTAGAAAGGATAAAGGGAACGCTGACCTTGGTGTTATATTGGAACAAATCTTCGTTCAAGCCCTTCATGTTCAGCTCTTCAGACTGGTGTTGTCCGAGTCCATAGAAAGCCTCATCTTTTGGACTTTCAAACAGCATGCGCCACGTTAAGCCGATACGCTGCTGTTCAGGCACTTTGGCCACATCGGTACCAATTTCCCGATCAGGGACACGGAAAGGTTTGAATGTCTTTCCGCGCTTGGCCTCCTTGAGCAACAATTTACCATGGGCATCAAAGAACATTACAGCACCCGTTTCCTTATTGATGCGCGCTTCCACATGGGCAGCCTTCACAGAGACGACATCACCATCAGTAACCGTGAATTTGGGCTTTGATGTCTGGGGCACAATAATCAGGCTCTGTTTCTCTGGCAACTGATTCTCTGAAGTTGCCTGCACCCTGATAATATGGTCGTTTACTACTTGCAGACGTACCACCTTGGCACCTTCTGCCTTTACCTGTTTTACAGGAATCGTCACATATTGTCCATCGATGGTATAATCAGCAGCCATTACGCTTGTAGCCACCAGCGACAATAATCCCAACACCCATGTTCTCAACATTTTCATTTCGTTTTTTTTATTTAATCTTCCATAACAATTGCTTCCTCTATCTCATCTGCTAAAGGCAGTGTAATAAAGAAGATGGTTCCTCCCCCTGGATTGTCCTCCATGCGGATATCTCCATCATGAGCCACCACAATATCCTTGACGATGGGCAGTCCTACATTATCAACACCAGGCAGATGGTCGAAAGCATGTACCTTATATTCGTCGCGAATACCGATTCCATTATCAGCAACCTGTATCTGTGCCTTTCCATCAGCAGTCCTGGCCACACCAACACTGATTCTACATTCTCCTGGTGCAAACTTTACAGAATTGTCAAGGAGGATATGCATAGCCTGATTAAACTCATTTTTCGCGATATCCACATCTAACTGCTTGGCAGCAGAGAGGAAAGAAACCTTGGCTTTGCTACCAATCATGTGCTGATAATCCTCACAGATATGACGAAGCATAGTCACCACATTCGTGGTTTGGCGAACCAGTTTCTTTTCTTCTTGAGGTTTTTCCTCCTGAACAGGAGCAGTCTGCTGTTCTGCAGCCATCTTCATGCGCATTTCTCCCATCCACTGTTCCTTCTCTGTTTCACGTCGCAGATTCTCAATGTTCATACGTTGTGTCTGACGTTTCATATACCTACGACGCCATACCAGCGCAACCAGTGCGATAAAGAGGATATAGAGCAACATGGCCCAACGGGTGCGCCAAAGGGCTGGTTTGATGGTAATGTCCAATCGGCTCTCCACCTCACCCATCGTTCCATCATCGTTCAGCATACGGACACAAAGTGTATAAGAACCTGCGTGCAGGGAGTTATAGATAATATTGGGATTAAGTTCTGAGGTTCTTACCCAATTCTCGTTAAAGCCTTCCAACTTATAGACAAAACGTTTACCGTTGTTGATGGTGCCAGCATCACTCCCCATCTGGATGGTAAACTGGTCATTATAATTCAACGTGAGTTCACGACACTCGTCCAAAGCCTCATCAAGAATCATACGTCCATCGATTTCACGTCCCACAGGTACATCAACGTCAAACAATTGTAATCCACTGAATATGGGGCGTTCCTTGCTAGATGCATCCGACAGTGCCTTGGGGTTGATAATATCCATACCGCCCTGTCCTCCAATCAGTAATAACCCATCATGGGTCAGTGTGGCAGAGCGCTGGTTGTACGATTCCATCTGTAAGCCATCACGATTGTTATAGCTGCGCACGGCAAAACGCCAGGTGCCATTTTCATCCAGCTGAGGGACAATTTTCGATAAACCATGATCTGTTGTCACCCACATGGCATGTGCCTTGTCCTCAACGATAGAGGTGACGCTAGAGCCAAAGAGTCCCGCCTGCATATCCAGCAGTTTGACACTCTTGCGCTTTTGGTCATAAGCAATGACACCAGAACTGGAACCTTGCCAGATGATACCTCTTGAGTCTTCCATGACACAATTCGTAGATCCTGTCTGCACAGGAACACTTGGATCTTCAGGAATGATTCTGTTAGCCACCTTCCCAGTGACAGGATTCACAAAACAATAGTACCAAGTGGTACCTATTATCAGCCATCCTTTCTTAATCCACGAAATGGATGACATGTAATCACTAGGCAGATTGGTATTCTTGGTATTCCAAGTACGGAACTTTCCTGTCTTCAAGTCTAACATCTGGAAACCGGCTCCCAACGTAGCAAGCCAGATACGATGCCATTTATCTTCCGTGATACTCCACACGTTGTCAGTAGCCAGACCATCCGGAGCACCAGTAAAGTGATAGTTAACGATGGTAGCCTCTCCATTGGCACCTTTGACAATGCAATGCGTCAGTCCACTATTATAACCTCCGAACCAGATGCTGCCATCGCTGGCACGACAGGAACCCACCATGATATTGCCAACCATCGGACTATTCTCTTTTGTATAGTGAGCCATTACCTCACCCGTTTTAGGATTGTATACTAAGATTCCTTTGTCGTTGGTTCCCAACCAGTAATTTCCATAGCGATCCTCTGTGATGGTGTTAATATCGCCCAAATCCACATTTCTCATGGCAGCAGAACCTTCCTTATACATGTTGACGCCATTCTTATAGCTGCCCAACCACGCTAGTCCCTTGTCGTCGAAATAGATGTTTCGCAGCGTGTTCTCGCTAATTGTCGATTCATCCAATTTGTTATTCAGGAACTGTCTCACCTGATGATTCTCCAAATCAAAGATTACCAGGCCATTATGGTCTGTGGCGCACCATACACGTCCTTTTCGATCTATCTTGATATCCCATAATTGGATGTTAGCCAGCGTTCTATCTATCTGGTATTCCTCCATCAGAGCACTCAGTCCCTTTCGCCAGTGTTTGTCGCGATTCAGCTTCACATAAGAACTCAGTTCCGTGGCTACCCATATATTATGCTTAGGATCCACACAGATTCTGTAATCCCTATTCTCTGGACTCCCATTCTGAGGCATCCACTTGTCTTCCCCTAACTTCATTTCCTGCTCTCCATGCAGTCTGATTAGCACACCATTCGTTGTTACTATCAGCAGTTCTTCCCCATCATCAGCGAAGTTCGAAATGGCGTATGTAGGGTTCAATTCGTTGGCGGTATAGCCTGGTTTGAAATGGGTTGTCTTTTTCGTGTGAGGATTATAGTAATACAAACCCAGTTCATAGAACTTCACCCAAAAGTTCTTCCTGGCATCTATATAGACACGCTCTACACCTTGGTTGAAACCAAAGTATTTTTCCAGCTCTTGTGAGATGTTTCGCTCGAACTTCTCTGTCACGGGGTCGTAGATGCAATAGTTCATGCCCTGTCTAACCCATAGCTTTCCATCCCAGGCTTCCATAATCTCGCTGGTATAGTTGTCGCGCATGGTTGTGGTATCACGCATATTGGCATAGAATGTCTTCACACGGTAACCATCGTAGCGATTCAAACCATAGGCTGTACCTATCCATACAAAACCTCGCGAGTCACGATACACACAGTTCACCTGCGAGTTAGAAAGTCCGTTACGTGTATCCAGTCTACGGAACTTCATTTCAGGGATTCCTGCATGTAAGGCCAACGACCATAACATGGCCAACAAGATTATATAGCGTGTCTTTCTCATAATGATACCACTATTTTGCTTTATTTTTTGCAGATGTTTCACGAATAACCAATTGCTGAGGCACTATTTCCTTATAAACCTTTGTATCACCATTGATACTCTTCAGCAATAGTTGACAGGCTGTAACTCCCATCTCATGCGACTGGTCCTCGATAGCAGACATTTGGGGTGTAACGTAAGCTGCATGCACATCGTCTGTAAAGCCAATCAAAGCCACATCCTCTGGTATGCGCAGACCTTTATTCTTAATTGCCGTAAATGCTGCAAACGTAATGATATCATTAAAGGCAAGAATTGCATCGGGTCGGTTATCTCTATCAAGTAACTTCTCAACAGCATGGAGAGCTACCTCATAGTCAATCTTGTCACAAACAACCAAATCGCGATCAATATCCAGCCGATTCTCACGCAAGGCTTCCAAATAACCATGCTTACGACGACGTACCATATCCAGATGATTAGGACCTCCGATAAAAGCAATCCTCCGACTACCTGTATCTATCAGATGCTGAGTAGCCATTTGGGCTGCCTCATCACCATTAGCTGTTACACAGGAAAAACGGTCTGTAAGACAAGTTCGTCCGAAGAATACTAAAGGAACGCCAATCTCAGAGATTTCCTGAAAATGACTATAGTCTGTTGTTGTCTGAGCCAGACAGGCTATGATGCCTTCAACGTGCATTCTCATAAAAGTATCTATAGCTTGTTGCTCATCTTCGAAATTCTCATGACTATTAGCACTCAGAACACTGTAGCCAGCACGACGGGCCTCATCCTCAATACCATCAAGGACTGCTGCATAGTAATGTGTCACCAAGTTGGGGACGACTACACCAATAATCTTCGGGGCTTCTTTACGCAAACTCTGAGCAAAGGGATTGGGGCGATAATTAAGTTTTCTCGCCAATTCCTTGACCTTTATCTGCATCTCTTTTCCTATCTCGGGAGAATCTCGCAAAGCACGACTAACCGTAGCAATACTGACACCCAGTTCTACTGCTATATCCTTTAACGATATACGATGTTGTTTTTTGATATTCATACCTCATGTTTTTTTGTGGGAGCAAAGATAATAAAAAACTGCAAATCCGCAAACGTTTACGTGAGTTTTTTATACTTTTTTGTACGAACCTATTATAAAAGTGCTTATCTTTGCACCAGAATTCAGAATGAGTAATGAATAGTTGATAATAAGTTAGTTAGAAAACAAGGGCTAAGAATGTCGTGAGACATTCTTAGTTTTTTTATGTTTATGATTCAGAAATAATACCTATTGATGATTCAAATGTAATATTCTGCAGAATCAACCAATCCAGCACGTAATGCATACTTTGTTGCTTCGTGCACCGTATTAACGCCTAACTTACGGAAGATATTCTTTCGATGCGTGTTTACGGTATGGAAACTGGAGAATCGTTTCTCTGCAATCTCTTTCGTAGTCAGTCCCAAAGCAATATCCTTCAAGATTTCCATCTCCGTAGGTGTCAACTTCACTTCTTCCTCCATTCTACTCTGTACTGGAGCCAGCAGAAGTTCAGCCATTCGCTGACAGATATAGCGTTGGTGTCTTCCTGCATATTGCAGACATTCAAGAATTTCCTGAGTAGGCGATTCCTTCATCAAGATACTGAAACGCGGACTGATAGCAACTACCCGACGAATAAAATCAACAGACAAATCAACACTGAACAGCACCCACTGAGCCAAAGGAAAACGCTGGTATAGAATCTCCAGTTCATCCACATCATTAATATCAAAAAGGGTATAATCCAATACAATGACTGCATCGCCATGTTGTTTCAATTGTTGTATCAGCTCAGTCTTGTCATCCGCCTGATGGCATTCTGTATTCTCCAAGGTTTTGGAAAAATACATCATACCCGCTCTCGTTATGTCTTGTTTGTCTGCTAAAATAATATACATCTTTTACTACTTTCTTATTTTCAGCCCTTGGGTGTCGATGTCACCAGAGCCACGTGTGTAGCTGTTGAGCTTCATCACATCACCTTGCAAAGTAATATCGCCAGAGCCTAACAAACGGCAGTCAATAGTACCGCAATTTGCCAAAGCCATCTTAATATCACCAGAGCCTTTCAATTCCACTTTAGTCTGTTTAACTTTTTGCTGTTTTATTTTTACGTCGCCAGAACCAATCAGTTCAACATCGGCAGTCTGTGCCACTGCCTTTTCAATCGTCAGATCGCCACTGCCAATTACCGATGTCTTTATTCTGTCGCAAATAATATCTGAGAATACAATATCTCCTGAGCCCTTAAGCATCACATCCAGATTGTCTGTATCCAAATGACTCCTACATTCAAAGTCTCCACTGCCAAGTAACTCTACACCTATTAAATCTGGTGAGGTAACATAAACTGTCACTTCGTCATCTTTGTTTCCAAATCCAAACGACCATTTAGGGCTTTTAATGCTAACAATCAACCGCTTTCCCTCCTTATGGGTTCGCACATCCTTGATGATGTTCTTCGGAGCCTTCACCTCCACGTTGAACTTATCTCCCTGAGTATATTTTATCGTGGGCGAGCCTTTCAACACAATCTGCTCGAAGTCAGATACCTTACGCTGCTCCGTCACTTTCTCTTTGTTTCCTGCCAACACCTGTAAGCTGGTAAGAACCATCACGATAACCAATGCAAAAAAATACTTTTTCATACGCTTCATCTTTTAATGTTTTTATCCGTTAGACGAATGCTAAGCGGAAAAAGTTGCATAGAAAAGAATAAAACTTGCATATCACTCCATGGGGATGTCTACCCAGAACTTAGATCCTACACCTAATGATGACTGTACGCCGACCTTTCCTCCCAAACTTAAAGCCATGCTTCGACAGATGCTCAGGCCCAAACCTGTACCTGGAACAAACTCATCAATCTTCACAAAACGCTCAAAGAGCCTATCATCACAGCGATCCTCAGGAATACCCTTTCCTGTATCATTTACCCATATACGTAACATATTGTCTTTTTGTTCGTATCCCAACGTGATACTTCCATCAGACGTGAACTTAACTGCATTGTTTACATATTGATTGATAATCTCAGACAGGCGATCCCTATCCGTAAATGGTTTGGGATTGTCTTCCGATTGCATCAACTGGAGCTTCACACGGCAATCGTCTACTTTCGCAGAATAGCGCTGCATGATTTCCTCCAACAACGGTCTTAACTCAAATCTATTTTTCCGGATAGTCTCTCCACCAGCTTCCAATTTAGACATGTGCACCATGTCATCAAACAATCGTAGCAGTTGAGCATTATTTTCTCTTATCAAACCAATTAATTGTTCCCGCTCCTCGTCTGTCTGTGTCATAGACAATACCTCGCTAAACCCTACGATGGCATTCAACGGAGTACGAATCTCATGACTGATATTTGCTAGGAATGCTGACTTCAGGCGATCACTCTCTTCTGCATGATTGCGAGCATCTATCAAATCGCGTTCTATTTGTTTTCGCTTATCAATTCGTTGGGAAGTTCCCACAATGGTTAAAGGATTACCTTCCAGATCGCGTTTATCTACTGTGGCATATGATTCTTCCCAATAAGTTCGGTCGCTATGTGGAATCTTTACCTCATATTGCACGTGGTATTGTTCTATTTTTCCCTCCAACAGGTCCTTCATGTTCTTATTGATATTATCAACATAAGCAGGAGCTATCGTCTCACTCAGGACATCAAGACCCGTCTCCGGAGGGATGACCACCGTATCAAAAGAGTCACGATAATCACTCTCGAAGGTAACGGTCTTAGAAGGAACATCTATACGCCAAACACACAGCTTCATGGTTTTCAGCACCAATTCGTATTCAATAGTATGGCGCTTGATTTTTGACAACTGTTTTAAGTCTTCCTGTAATCTGCGACTCTGACGCTGTTGGACAACCAACAAAACAACGGCAACAATTACAACAGGAACACCCAGTACCCATGCCATGATATCCAGTCGCATGAAGGTACCCAAATCCAAAAGGAACAATTCACTTATAGTAACCATCGGGTTAAGAATTACTTGAGTCCGGGCAAAGTTACGCAAAAGATTTGGATTAACAAAAATAAATCCAGATTTATTTTGTATTTTGATGTGTTTGCATTAACTTTGCACCATATTTTATATACTTACATAATGACACAGCAATTTGAAATCATCGCTAAGACCTTTATGGGCCTTGAGCCTGTCTTGGCGAAAGAACTGACGCAGTTGGGCGCTAATGACGTGCAAATAGGACGTCGCATGGTATCGTTTAAAGGCGATAAGGAATTATTGTATCGTGCTAATTTCCAACTGCACACAGCCATCCGCATTTTGAAACCCATCAAACATTTCAAGGCATTGTCTGCCGATGATGTTTACGAAGGTGTGAAGGACATCGACTGGACTGAATATATAGGATTAGATAAGACCTTTGCCGTCGACTCCGTTGTCTTCTCCGAGGAATTCCGTCATTCTAAATTTGTAGCTTATAAGGTGAAAGACGCTATTGTTGACCAATTCAGGGAAAAGACAGGTCAAAGACCTAACATCAGTGTTGCCAATCCTGACATCCGTCTGAATATTCATATCGCAGAGGATAAATGTACTTTGTCACTTGATTCCAGTGGCGAGAGTTTGCATCGTCGTGGCTATCGACAGGAATCCGTAGAAGCACCTCTGAATGAGGTTTTGGCAGCCGGCATGATTCTGATGACTGGATGGCAGGGCGAGACAGACTTTATCGACCCTATGTGCGGAAGCGGAACCCTCTTGATTGAAGCAGCACTGATTGCCCACAACATGGCCCCAGGTATCTTCCGCAAGGAATTTGCCTTTGAGAAGTGGGCAGATTTCGATGCAGAGTTGTTTGACAAGATATATAATGATGACTCACACGAGCGAGAGTTCCATCATCATATTTACGGATATGATGTCGACATCAAGGCAGTCAACACGGCTCGTCTGAATGTAAAGGCTGCAGGTCTGACCAGTGATATCACCATTGAGGAACGTGACTTCAAGGACTTCACCCAACCCAAGGAGAAGAGCATTATGGTATCCAACCCTCCCTATGGCGAGCGTATCTCCACCCCCGACCTGCTGGGCACTTACAAGATGATTGGCGAACGACTGAAACACCAATTTACAGGCAACGAGGCATGGATTCTCTCCTATCGAGAGGAATGCTTTGCCCAAATTGGCCTGAAGCCTAGCATCAAGATTCCTCTGTTCAATGGTTCTCTCGAATGCGAGTTCCGCAAATACCAGATGTTTGACGGAAGGATGCGCGAATTCCGTGAGGAAGGTGGCGTTGTTAAAACAGAAGAAGAGAAACGTCAGATGGCAGAAAAGCGTCGTTTCAAACAGAACCGTGAATTCAAGAAGCGTTTAGACGAGCAAGAAGAGAATGCCGAGGCCGACATCCGTTCTTTCAAGTTCCGTTCTTTGGAGAAGAAAGAGCCCAAGAAAGCCAGAGAGCCCAGAGATAACAGAGAATCTAGAGATACTAGATTTTCCAGAGAGTCTAGACATTCTAGAGATTCTAGGGGACCTAGAGACTTCAAGAAACCTTTTAAGAAAAAGAACAACAGGCGATTTAACGATGATGAAGACTAAATTCTTGTTTTTCCTGACCCTATTGATGCTTTCATTTCCCATGAGTGCGCAAAAACTCTTCACCCTGGAGGATCTTAACTTTGGTGGAACCAACTACCATAACCTGCAACCTCAGAATATGTGGTTGACATGGTGGGGCGATGAGTTGATACAAACCGATGTGGAGGAGTGTTCTCTGATTGACAAGAAGACAGGCAAGAAGACGCGGCTCTTCACCTTGGAGGAAATAAACCAATGGATAGGAGCCAATGATGTCAAGTTTGTCCGTCACCTGATGAATGCGACGTTCCCCTATGCTGACAAGCCTATCGTGGCTTTAGGCAACAGAAAAGCATTTATTCTGGTCGATTTCAAGACCCATGAGACTGTCTGGCAAGACAGTATCTCTGGTCAGACAGCCAACGATTGGAACAAGACCTCACGGGCTACCGCTTATATCAAGGATCATCAGTTGTTTGTGGCCGATGCCCAAGGCAAGGAGCACCAATTGACTACTGACGGAAGTCGCGAGATTGTCTATGGTCAAAGTGTTCACCGCAATGAGTTTGGCATTCACAAAGGAACTTTCTGGAGCCCCGATGGTCAGCGCCTGGCCTTCTATCGTATGGACCAGTCTATGGTGACAGACTATCCTCAGGTGGATATCTTCCCTCGTAGTGCCACTTATGAGCCTGACAAATATCCGATGGCAGGTATGAATGCTCACATCGTGACTGTTGGCGTTTACGACATTAACACTAACAAGACCGTCTATCTGAAGACACCTAAGGGTTCCGTATGTGGCGATAGTGTCGACACCTCCACCCCCATCTATTTCACCAATATCGCATGGGCCCCAGATGGGAAAACCCTCTATATGTTTGAGTTGAATCGCGATCAGAACGATTGTCGTCTGGTCAGCTACGATGCTTCTACAGGTCAGAAGATGGCAGAGCTCTATCGGGAAACCAGTGACAAATACGTAGAACCACTCCACCCCATCCAGTTCCTGCCATGGAACGGCAACCAGTTCCTCATGCAAAGTCAGCGTGACGGTTATAACCACCTATATATATATAATAAGGAGGGAAAACTGATGAAGCAACTGACTCGTGGTTCTTTTGTCATTCAGGAAGTCTTGGGATTCAATGAGAAGCAGAAAAGCATTATCGTTACTACAAACGAAGCGAATCCCATTCAGCATAACATCTATGCCATAGATGTCAAGACCGGGAAGCGCACGCTCTTAGACAGCGGACGTGGCTCGCACCATCCAGCCCTTTCTGAAAGTGGCCAGTGGTTCTATGATAGATTTACTGAGCCTGATGTACCCCGTAACATTGATGTTACCAACGTCAAGACAGGAAAGGCTCTGCGCCTGCTGACTGCAGAAGACCCCTGGAAAGGCTATACCCAGCCCATCTATGAGAATGGCATCATCAAGGCTGCCGATGGTGTGACAGATCTCTACTATCGCATGGTCAAGCCTCACGATTTCGACCCTACCAAGAAATATCCTACCGTCATCTATGTCTATGGTGGACCTCATGCTCACAACGTAGAGGCCTCATGGCATTGGCACAGTCGTTCCTGGGAAACTTATATGGCTCAGAAAGGATATATTCTTTTCATTCTTGACAACCGTGGTTCTGAGAATCGTGGACGTGACTTTGAACAAGCCACCTTCCGTCAGTTAGGACAAATTGAGATGCAAGACCAGATGAAGGGAGTAGACTATCTGAAAACTCTGCCGTATGTTGACAGCAACAGAATGGGTGTTCACGGATGGTCATTTGGTGGTTTTATGACCATCACGCTCATGTTGAACCATCCTGAGGTGTTTAAGGTGGGTGTTGCCGGTGGTCCTGTCATCGACTGGAAATGGTATGAGGTCATGTATGGCGAGCGTTACATGGATACCCCACAAACGAATCCTGAAGGATATGCCAAGAGTTCTCTCCTTTCAAAGGCAAAGAACCTGAAAGGAAAGCTCCAGATCATCACAGGCTATAACGACAACACTGTTGTACCACAGCATTGCCTCTCCTTCCTCGATGCTTGCATCAAGGCTGGCACACAACCAGACTTCTTTGCCTATCCTGGTGAGGAACACAACATGAGAGGACATGCCAGTGTTCATCTGCATGAGCGTATTACACAGTATTTTGAAGACTACTTAAAATAGTAATCATAAAGTTCAATATATGAAAGAGGAACAAATACTCGTCCGTATCACAGGACAAGACCGTCCAGGACTGACAGCATCTGTCATGGGTATTCTGTCTAAATACGATGCACAGATTTTGGATATCGGACAGGCAGACATTCATTCAACCCTTTCCTTGGGTATTCTCATCCGTATGGACGAGATGAAGTCTGGACTAGCCATGAAAGAGCTGTTGTTTAAGGCCACCGAACTGGGTGTAAACATCGGATTCTCACCCATCAGTGACGAAGAATATGAAGACTGGGTAGGCCATCAAGGCAAGAACCGCTATATTCTGATGGTATTAGGTCGTCAGTTAGAGGCACGCCAGATAGAGGCAGCCACTCGTATCCTGGCTGACCAGGGTTTGAATATCGACTCCATTGTCCGTCTGACTGGTCGTAAGAGCATCAAGCAGTACAGTACCCATACACGAGCCTGCATCATGTTCTCCCTGCGTGGCGAACCCGTTAATCGTCAGGAGATGCAGTCAAAGCTGATGAAATTGTCACAGGAAATGGAAATCGATTTCTCTTTCCAGCGCGACGACATGTTCCGTCGTATGCGCCGACTCATCTGCTTTGATATGGATTCCACCCTTATTCAGACAGAATGTATCGACGAATTGGCTGAGCGCAACGGCGTAGGAGCTGAGGTTCGTGCCATTACAGAGAGTGCGATGCGTGGCGAGATAGACTTCAAAGAGAGTTTTACCCGTCGTGTAGCCCTGTTAAAAGGACTGGATGTGAGTGTTATGCAGGACATTGCTGAGCATCTGCCCATCACTGAAGGAGTCGATCGCCTGATGAGTGTCCTAAAGACCTGCGGTTATAAGATTGCCATTCTGAGTGGTGGATTCACCTATTTCGGAGAATATCTCCAGCGTCGCTATGGCATTGACTATGTATATGCCAACGAGCTGGAAATCGATGACAATGGTAAACTGACAGGACGTTATGTCGGAGAAATCGTCGATGGTCATCGTAAAGCAGAATTGCTCAAGCTCATTGCGCAAGTAGAGAAGGTGAACCTGGCCCAAACCATTGCCGTGGGTGATGGTGCCAACGATCTCCCCATGATTTCTGAGGCCGGTCTTGGCATTGCTTTCCATGCAAAACCCCGTGTAGTGGCTAATGCCAAACAGAGCATCAACACCATCGGACTGGACGGTGTACTCTACTTCCTCGGATTTAAGGATTCGTATTTAGGAGAACAAGGAAAACTCTGATTGAGGAAATCATAAAGTTCAAAGATTAAAGTTCAAAGAAATGAAAATACTATTATTAGGTAGTGGCGGACGTGAACACGCCTTAGCCTGGAAGATTGCCCAAAGTGACAAATGTGAGAAACTGTATATTGCCCCAGGCAATGCAGGCACCAGCAATTGTGGTATCAACATACCCATGAAGGCTGATGATTTCGAGGTTATCAAACAATTCGTAGTAGCAGAGGAAATCGACATGGTGGTCGTAGGTCCTGAAGACCCACTGGTAAAGGGTATCTACGACAACTTGAAAGCTGACGAGCGCACCAAGGATGTGCCCGTGATCGGTCCCTCAAAGGCAGGAGCTGTCCTGGAAGGTTCCAAGGATTTTGCCAAGGCATTCATGCAGCGCCACAACATCCCCACCGCACGCTATCAGACCTTCGACGGCGAACATGTGCAGGAAGGTTTAGCTTTCCTGGAAACGCTTGAGGCACCCTATGTCCTCAAGGCTGACGGTCTCTGTGCAGGCAAGGGCGTACTCATCCTCCCCACCCTCGAGGAAGCCAAGAAGGAGCTCAAAGAGATGCTTAGCGGCATGTTTGGCAATGCTTCCAGTCGCGTGGTCATCGAAGAGTTCATGAGCGGCATCGAGTGTAGCGTCTTTGTGCTTACCGATGGACAGCACTATAAGATTCTGCCTGAGGCGAAAGATTACAAGCGCATTGGCGAACACGATACGGGTCTGAACACGGGCGGCATGGGTTCTGTTACCCCAGTTCCCTTTGCCACCAAGGAATGGATGCAGAAAGTGGAGGACCGTATTATCCGCCCCACAGTGGAAGGTCTGGCTGCTGAGGGCATCGACTACAAGGGTTTCATCTTCTTCGGACTCATCAACCGTACAAACACGCCTTCTGGTGAGCCTGAGCCTTACGTCATCGAATACAACTGTCGTATGGGCGACCCAGAGACGGAGAGCGTCATGCTCCGCCTGAAGTCAGACATCGTCGATCTCTTCGAAGGTGTTGCAGAGGGCAATCTCGACCAGCGCGCCATTGAGTTTGACGAGCGTGCAGCTGTATGTGTCATGCTGGTTTCTGGTGGTTATCCACAGGAATACAAGAAAGGTTACCCCATCACAGGTATCAATCAGGTAGAGGGAAGCATCGTCTTCCATAGCGGTACTGCCCTGAAAAACGGTCAGGTAGTCACTGCCGGAGGTCGCGTCATTGCAGTGTCCTCTTATGGAAAGGACAAGGCAGAAGCCCTTCAGAAATCCTTTGAGGAAGCCCAGAAGATACAGTTTACTGATAAGTATTTCCGTCGTGACATTGGTGCTGACCTATAAATGCATAAATACCTACAGAATAGAATATCAGGAAGTCGGCTGACACTGCCTATCACCACCATCTATACCTTGGTGGTTTGGTTGATGGCTGGTGTCATTCAAGAACAGTGGTGGATGCAACTGGGGTGCTTTTCCATCACTGCTTATCTGATGATGCTCCTTAACAACGAGTATTCGCTCATTCGCGTCTATTCCCGTTTCATCAGCGTCTTTTTCCTGGCTCTGAGTTGTTGCAACTGCCAACTGTTCGCCTCCATCCCCGAGGCCATCAGCAGTCTGTTCTTTGTCCTCACCTATTTTATTCTGTTTAACAGCTATCAGGATAAAGCCAAAACAGGCATCATCCTATATGCCTTTGCAGCCTACGGAATAGCCAGTCTGAGCAATGTCCACCTACTCTATTACGTTCCGCTGTTCTGGCTGTTCATGAAGTACAATCTCTTGGCGTTTAGCTGGCGCACGTGGCTGGCCTCCGTTTTGGGATTGCTACTACCCTATTGGTTTGCAGAATGCTGGTATATCTATCGTGAAGACCCTTGGGCCCTCTATAATCATTTTCAGCCATTGGCAGAGTTTGCTCCGATAGCCGACTATACCATCCTCTCCGCAGGTCAGATTTTCTTCTATCTGCTGTTAATCACACTGGGCATCATGGGTGCCGTCCATTTCCTCCACAAAAGCTATTTGGACAGCATTCGCGTTCGCCTGCTCTATTCCATTTTCATTTGGACAGACCTGATTACGGCAGTCTTTCTGGCTCTTCAGCCACAGCACTACGACCTGCTGATACGTTTGATGATTATCAATACCTCTCCACTTGTTGCACACTTCCTTGCGCTGACCTCTACCAAGATTACCAACGTAGTATTTCACATCATTGTCATCACCATCGTCACGCTCACAATCTACCATCTATGGACTATATCATTGAGCTTTTAATCAGCTATGGCTATTGGGGCATGCTCATCGTAGCCTTCATTGCCGGCTCGTTCTTCCCTTTCAGTAGCGAAGCCGTCATGACAGGACTCCTAGCCGCTGGTCTGGACCCCTGGGGCTTGATTATTTATGGTACCATAGGAAACGTAGCTGGTGGTATGTTCAACTATTTCGTGGGGCGCATGGGAAAGATTGAATGGATTGAGAAATATTTGCATGTCAAGCAAAAGGACATGGATCGTGCCACCCGCTTCATGGCTGGGCGAGGTGCCTGGATGGGCTTCTTCGCCTTCGTCCCTATTCTGGGCAGTGCCATTACCATCGTCCTTGGACTCATGCGTGCCAATATCCCCATCTCTATCACGAGCATAACCATTGGCAAGTTTCTACGTTACGTAATCCTCATCTATGGTGTCAACCTTCTCTTATAGCGTTAAAAAAATATAAAGCTCAAAGCTTAAAGCTCAAAGCTCAAAGCAAATGGCTTACCTTTGCAGATTGGAAAATATTTAAATCACCAAAATAGGAATGAAAAAATTCAGACTTGTGGACAACATCCTGGGCTGGCTGACCTTTGCCATTGCCGCCTTTGTGTATTGTTCCACCATTGAACCGACAGCCTCCTTTTGGGACTGTCCCGAATTTATCTCTACAGGCTATAAGTTAGAAATCGGTCACCCACCCGGTGCTCCTTTCTTCATGCTTACCGCCAATCTTTTTTCACAGTTCGCCTCTGACCCCAGTCAGGTGGCTTTGATGGTCAACATGATGAGTGCCCTGCTTTCTGCAGCTACCATCCTCTTCCTGTTCTGGACCATCTCCCACCTTGTCAGGCGCCTGCTCATCAAGAATTGGAGCGAGCTAACCACTGCCAAGATGATAGCCATTGAGGCATCAGCCATGGTGGGTGCCCTCATCTATACCTTCAGCGATACCTTCTGGTTCTCCGCTGTCGAGGGTGAGGTTTATGCCTATTCATCTGCCTTTACCGCTGTTGTTTTCTGGCTTATCCTCAAATGGGAAGACCAGGCTGATCAGCCCCATGCTGACCGTTGGCTGGTATTAATTATGTATATGACGGGCCTCTCCATTGGTGTCCACCTGCTGAACCTGCTTTGTCTGCCAGCCATCGTACTGGTTTACTACTACCGCAAGTTCCCCACCGACGACCCCAAGCGCGATTTGAAAGGTTCGCTCTTTGCCTTGTTCCTGTCTGTAGTCATCCTCGCTGCTGTTCTTTATGGCGTCGTTCCAGGTATCGTACAGGTGGGCGGTTGGTTCGAATTGTTGTTCGTCAACATCTTGGGCATGCCGTTCAATACGGGCGAGATTGTCTATATCTTCCTGCTCATCGGCATCATCATCTGGGCCATCTATGAGACCTACAACGACCTGAATGAGAAACGTCAGAATATTGCATTCCTCTTGGCTGTCGCCATGCTGGGTATCCCCTTCTATGGTCATGGCTGGAGCGCAGCCCTCATTGGTATCATCGTATTGATTCTCATGTGGCTCGTACTGCAATATAAGAAGAAGGGGCAACCCTTGGTTTCTGCACGTATCAAGAACACCTCGCTACTTTGCATGCTGATGCTGATGATTGGTTATTCTTCTTATGCACTCATCGTCATCCGCTCTGCAGCCAATCCGCCTATGGACCAGAACTCACCAGAGGACATCTTTACCTTGGGTGAATACCTGGGTCGTGAGCAGTATGGCCAACGCCCATTGCTCTATGGACCTGCTTACACCTCTCAAGTAGCATTGGAGAAGGATGGTGAGTATTGCCACCCCGTTATGACGAAGGGTGATCCCGTTTGGCAGCGCAAGGAGAAGGCTTCTCCCGATGAAAAGGACGAATACTTCATCGTACGCACCAAGGATGAGTATAAATACGCCCAGAACATGCTCTTCCCTCGTATGTACAGCTCTAGTCACAGAAGTGCTTATGAGAGTTGGATGGGCGATATCAGCGGACACGAGGAAACCTTCGATCGCTGTGGCGAGATGGTTACCGTGAAGGTTCCTTCTCAGCTGGAGAACTTGCGTTTCTTCATCAGCTATCAGTGCAACTTCATGTACTGGCGCTACTTCATGTGGAACTTTGCCGGACGTCAGAACGATCTGCAGGGCAATGGTGAACTGGAGCATGGCAACTGGCTCAGCGGATGGGATTGGCTGGACAACTGGCGTTTGGGCGACCAAGATCATCTTCCTGATGAGTTAAAGAACAACAAGGGTCATAACGTATTCTATATGCTGCCCTTGATTCTCGGACTCATCGGACTTTTCTGGCAGTCATTGGCCAAGCATCATGGCAATCCTAAGGACCAGACGGGTATCCGTCAGTTCTGGGTAGTCTTCTTCCTGTTCTTCATGACGGGTCTTGCCATTGTCATCTACCTGAACCAGACCCCGATGCAACCTCGTGAACGAGACTACGCCTATGCGGGCTCTTTCTATGCTTATGCCATCTGGTGTGGCATTGGTGTAGCCGCCATCATCAGCATGCTGAGTGAAAAGCTCAAGAAGGTGAATCCGTTAATCCTTTCTTCCGTGGTTTCTCTGGCTTGCCTTTGCGTCCCCGTTCAAATGGCCTCTCAGACTTGGGACGACCACGATCGCAGTGGTCGTTACACGTGTCGTGACTTCGGACAGAACTACCTGATGACCCTGCAACAGGAGGGCAACCCCATCATCTATACCAATGGCGACAACGACACCTTCCCACTCTGGTACAACCAGGATGTAGAGGGTGTACGCACCGATGCACGCGTCTGCAATCTCTCTTATCTGCAGACCGACTGGTATATCGACCAGATGCGTCGTCCTGCCTATGATTCTCCTTCCGTGCCCATCTCTTGGGAACGTATTGAGTATTGCGCAGGCACCAATGAGTATGTTCGTATCGAGCCTGAGATGAAAACTGCTGTCGAGGAACTCTACAAGCAGAATCCAGAGCAGGCTCGTGAGCAGTTTGGCGACGATCCCTTCGAACTGAAGAATGTGTTGAAATACTGGGTTCGCTCTAAGAACAGCGACCTGCACATGATTCCTACCGACACGCTCTATATGACCATCGATAAGGAGGCTGTTCGCAAGAGTGGCATGATGATGGCTAGCGACTCTATTCCTGATCGCATGGTTATCTCGCTGAAAGGCAAGGGTGCACTCTACAAGGGCGACCTCATGATTCTGGAGATGTTGGCAGAGTGCAACTGGACACGTCCTATCTATGTAGCCATCTCTGTTGGTGAGGACAACTACATCAACCTGGGCGACAACACCATTACCGAAGGTCTCGCTTATCGTATCACTCCGTTCACTACCAGCAGGGATGGTAAGTCTGTTCCTGGTGTCAAGAACTTTGATACAGAGCGCACCTATGATAATGTGATGCACCGCTTCAAGTTCGGTGGACTCGAAAAGCCAGGCCTCTATCTCGACGAGACCGTTATGCGCATGTGCTATACCCATCGTCGCACCATGGCTCGTCTGGCTTTGGAACTGATTACCGAGGGCAAGGACAAGAAAGCTCAGGAGGTACTGACCTATACGGCCAAGATGATTCCTACCTATAATGTAGCCCACAACTACAGCTCTGGCTCACTCGACATGGCACGTGCATGGGCTATGCTGGGCCAGAAGAAGCAGGCCCTCAACATTGTCAACGACCTCTGGAAGAACTCCGTTCAGTACATGAAGTGGTACTGTTCACTCTCAGGTTTCCGCTTCGATTCTGCCAAGCAAGACTGCCTGCTGCACTTCTACATCCTGCAACAGTGCAATGCTCTGACGCAGACCATCGATGAGAAGCTTGCTGATAAGCAGTTCAAGGAGCTGAGCATTCTGGGTTCCATCTATCAGGAGCTGGGTGGACAGCTATACGAATAACAACAACCAGTAAGAAGAAGTCAAGCACCATGATCATCGAGCAACCCTCTATCTGGCTGCGCTGGTTATATCCTAAGGCACTTTGGCGCATGGACCGTCACGAGAAGGCCGTCTATCTGACCTTCGACGACGGTCCCATACCCGAGGCCACTCCTTATGTGCTTGACATACTGGCCAAATACAACATCAAGGCCACCTTCTTCATGGTGGGCGACAATGTGCGCAAATACCCTGAGCTCTACGAGCGAGTGGTCAGCGAGGGCCATCGCATTGGCAACCACACCCACAACCACATCAGTGGTATCCGTTACTCCATCCGCGACTATAGCTATAATGTAGAGAAGGCCAATGCCTATCTCCATACCAATCTGGTACGTCCACCCCACGGCTGGATGCGCCTCAGCCAATATGCGTGGCTCTCGAGAAAGTTTAAGATAGTTATGTGGGACGTGGTCACCCGCGACTATTCCAAATGGATGTCGGCAGCCAATGTGCTCTATAATGTGAAGCACTACACGCGCAATGGCTCCATCATTACTTTCCACGATTCACTGAAAAGCATTGATAAGCTAAAGACAGCGCTACCCCAGGCCATCGAATGGCTTCAGCAGCAAGGCTACCAATTCAAGATTTTCGAATAGTTTGTTTATGAGACTCCTCAGACTGACAGGACTATTCCTCGCCCTACTGCCCCTGTCGCTCATTGCTCAGACGGAGACAGAACCTGGCATATCAGACAATACAAGATATGCCGACCCCACCTTGCTTGACAAGACGCTGCAAGCCAATCCTTCCACCTTTCATCTTCCCGCCATGGGTCCTTCGCTCACCACCCCAGTGGTCGATTACAGCAAGCCCCTGGACATCTCTATGCCCTCCGTGGCAGGAGGCGTTCTTCTCGGTCCCCTATCCTTCATCGGCTCCACCCAACACTATACCGGACTGATGGACATCGCGTCAGGCGAGATAGCCCTTCACCAGCAGATGGGACGTTTTCAGTTCTCTGCTTCCGTGATGGCCAATAAATACTGGATGCCTTGGCGACACGACCTTACCACGCAATACGGTGTGGGAGGTGCTGTAGCCTATCAGCTCAGCAATGCCGTCTCCCTCCATGCCTTCGGACAATACTATGCCACCAACCCCATCCTTGGTCCTGCTTACTATCCTTATGTCAACACCACCAACTATGGAGGCTATGCTGACATTCGTTTCAGCAGTGTCTTTGGCACCAAGCTTGGTGTCCAGCGCTTCCAGAACCCCATGACAGGCCAATGGACCACCGAGCCCATTGTCAATCCCTATATCAAGATAGGCAATTCTAAACTCGAACTTCCTGTAGGCAGCCTCCTGAAAGCATTCGTCTGGGGTGACCGCGACAATCCCCTTCATTTCAACAATTTCCGCCCTCAGGCTCCACAGCCAGGCAATATGCCCCGTCCTGTTCAACGCCCCAGATAGGCATCATAACGGATAATCAGCATTGTCAGGTCGTCACTCTGTGGGGCATCCTTTACAAAGTTGTGAACTTCATTGGTCATCGTATCAAGGATGTCCTTAGGACTCTGTTGTGTCTCGAAACAATGCTTCAGTACGTCATTTACGCGCTCCAATCTAAACAGCTTTCGCTCAGCGTTCATAGCTTCTGTCAATCCGTCAGTATAAAGGAACAGCGTGCTGCCAGCAGGCAGCGTGGCTTCCTGTGCATTATATTTTACATCATCAAACAGACCGACGGGCAGGTGCGGATTACAATCGAGCGGAGAAACCGTAAATTGTAAATTGTCAAATTGTAAATGAATCGGTTTATCATGACCGGCATCACAATAGAGCAGATTTCCGGAAGGCAGGTCTAACACGCCAATGAACAGTGTCGCAAACATATTGGTTTCATTACCCTGGCAAGCCGACTCATTGATGAGATGCATGATATGGGCAGGATTGTTCTCGTGTGCAGAGAAAGCACAGAAAAGTGAATGGATTCCTGCCATCAGCATGGCGGCTGGAGTTCCCTTGCCGCTGACATCGCCAATACAGAAGAACAGTTTCTCGTCGCGGATGAAATAATCAAACAAGTCACCTCCCACCTCGCGAGCAGGCACCAGCGATCCGATGATTTCCAGATTGTCCTGTTTCAGATAGTTTTTGGGCAGCATACTCTGCTGTATATGGCTGGCCACACGCAACTCCGAACTGATGCGTTCCTTCTCTTCATTGACCTGACGCAGACGCTCCAAATTTCGCTTCGAACGCCATACGATAAAGCCTATCAGCAACAAGCCCGCTATGACCATCAGCAAAAGCTTCGTTCGTACCCGACTCAACTCCTCGAATATTTCGTTTTCGTCCAAGACGTTGAGCACTATCCAGTCAGTCTTGCCACCAACAGGGTTATAGAACAGCAGCTTCTCATGGCCGTGTTCGTCCTTCATAGTCACGTAGCCACTCTGGTCTTCATCTTTTTTCAGATATTCGAGCGACATCTTCAACAGCTCATTATCTTCGCCTGCAAGCAAGTTGTATTTCCCTGTTACAAGGAAACGCTGATTCGATTTGTACATTTTCTCCTCATTAACCACATCCTCCAGCCAGTCGAGCGAGAGGTCGGCTTCTACAACAGCCACAATCTCACCTTTACTGTTACGAACCGGGGCACCATAAGTCGTGATATGTGCCTTGGCACCTTCATGGTCAAGGTAGGGCTCTGCCCAGTGGCTTTTCCCCGTAGCCAATGGCACGGTGAAGAACTCAGACTTGGTATAGTCATGGTCAAGTCCTCCCAACTGCATCGTTTCTATCGTGCCGTCCGATCTGCGGATAGAATAAGGTTCGAACAAGCGCCCACGCTGTGGAAACAAGTTCGGTATACAAGCAATACTGCTACCGAGAATCATCGGATTGTTCTCCACTATCTGGTAGGTCTCCCTCGTCAGGGAGTCCGGTTGTATCAAGTCGTCAGTAACTATCCACGACATATTATCAAGCACCACTTCCACTTCCGTCAATTTGTTGCGGATACACAAGTAGAGAGCGATATTCTCGCGCTCCATCACTCGTACGGTCGTGCGCTTGATGATATCCTGACTATTATAATAGATAAATCCCGTTGTCAGCTCTATCAGCAAAGCTGCCACGATGATCACTGTCAGGCTGGTGTGTGACTTGGTAAAGTCTTTCATCTTTATTCACTTGTATATTTAAAGTTTCGGAACACGGCTTGACCGTTGCCTGCGGCAAAGATGCCGGGCAGCACACTTTGGAATTCGTAAAGGGTGTTATGGTTATAGCCCGAGCAGTCCATGCCCCACGTTTCGCGCTTCCAGTTTTTTCCATCCAGACTCCACCATCCCGTCACAATGCTGTCGTAGTTCTGCAGACGAAGCCATAGGCGGGTAGTCTTCTGGGCATGCACTCCCGAGCGTGTTGCCCCACCCTTGCGATAGCGGTAGCGCTTCTCATGGTCGAAACCTGTACCTTGATAGAACTGGCTATTGTAGTACAGCACAAGACCTGCCGTCACGTCACCCTGCAACTCTATCTCAGCCTCTATCTGATAGCGGTGGGCACCCGCCACGAACATCAGTGGCGCAGAGGTTCCGGGGTCAGTGCCTTGAGCCTGGAGCGTCAATACACCATCCTCCACCTTTACCCGTTCCGGATTAAAAGCCTTATAGAATTTCCATTCAAGTCCAAGACGGAACTCCGAAAGACGTTTTGAACGTTCTTGCCTTGCAAGCGACCTTTGGTCGAGCGGACCGTTAACCGTGAACCGTGAATCATTAACCCTTAACCATTGAGCATGAATGGGTTTGGCCACATCGATAGTGTCATAACGGTGGAACCATCCGTCTTTACCTAAGTATATCGGTTCCATCAGCGTCTGACGCCCCAGATTGGTAAATCCGTTCTCATAACTGTGATATACGATAACCCATTGTCCGTCAGGCGTATCGATAATAGAGCCATGTCCTTTGCTCCACCACCGTTCGTCGTTGCTCCACGTGTGGATGAGCGGATTGTTGGGGGCATCCACCCACGGACCATTGATGCTCTCTGAACGAGCCTGCACCACCATATGACTAGTTGGAGGTCCTGCCGTACCGCCCTCGGCATTCATATAATAAAAGTATTTGCCTATCTTGCGCAACTTCGGACCTTCCAGTGCCATACCCTCCGTTATCCAGTCTTCGGGTATCGGCCACCCTTTATACACCACTTCCTCCGTTCCGGGCACTATAGACAGCCCGTCGTCACGCAGCTTCACGCGCTTACCGCCGCTCATAAACAGCCATCGGCTACCGTCCTCGCCCACCACATGGCAAGGATCTATGTTCTGCACTTGCAGGTTGATGGGGTCGCTCCACGGACCATACGGACTCTTAGCCCATACCACATAGTTGGAACGCGGTCTGGAAGCCACCGTGAAATAAATGTAATACCTGTCTTTGTATTTGCAGATGTCGGGAGCCCACACACTGCCCAGATACGTCTTCAGTGCGTAACTAATCGGTTCCCAGTTCACCAAGTCCCGACTATGCCACACCGTAAGTCCCGGCTGATAGTCGAAAGCCGAGTGCGTCATGTAGTAGTCTTTGCCCTCACGCATGATGGTGGGATCGGGATAGTCGCCACCCAGTATCGGATTGACATAGGTTTGTGCCTCTGCCGACAGCATCACTGCCATTAAAACACCGATACAGGCCACGAATCGTTTCATTTCTCTTTTTATCATTTCTAGACGGTTCTCCTGATTTACCACTTCCTCTGACTTAATAGTTAACCACAAACTCTTCCTTGTCGCTGTTGGTTCCTGCATCGGTCTGTCGCCATACAATGGTGTAGCTGCCCGTCTTGGGCATACCGCCCACCCGTGCAGCTTCGCGCAGGATTTCCTTCACGTTGTCGTTGTGGGTAAAGGCATTCTTGGCCGTCACCACAAACTGGCCTATCTCGTCGTACTGGGCGACACTCTTGCCCTCGTTGTAGGCTTTCTTGTGGTCGGCACGCCTGGTATAGAACACGCACGATGCCAGGAAGTACTGCTTCAGCTGATCGGTCAGGTAATTCTTAATCTTCGTCACGTCGGCATCCTTCTCGTCCTCTGGCACGCTTACGCTCATGCTCCACGTCTGAATGAAGCGGGGCGGGCAGTTGAGTGTAGACCTGCTTGTATGCTTAATGGCAGGTTGGATGTGATGCGGAGTGGTCGCAAAAATCTTGCTATCGTCATAGGTCAACCACTCGTCTCGTAAATTGAATGTTTGATTAAAGACCACCGTCTTCGAGCTGCTGTTGGGCACCGTCCACACCCATGCCTGCTGCACGGTGCAAGGGTTCGTCTGTATGTGTCGGGCTATATCGTGTGCCACATTCCTAAAAAAGGCCCAGTACGTTTGCGCGCTGGGGCCAGTGTACCTCCACTCCGCCACTCCGTCGGGCGAGGGTGAGGCCGTCATCGCCAGGTCGGCATCAAACTTGCTGACGGTACGGCTCCACGACATGCCGGCCGACGCGCCCGCCATCGGCCCACAGGAACTCACCGAGGCGTTGGGCCCCAACTGGAAGGTAAAGCCAGTGGTGACGTTCTGTCCGCCGCTGGTGCTGTTCATCGGGGCATAGTTCTCTATCTTCACTCTATTGCCAGCATCCTCCAGTTCGCACCGCAAGTGTATCTGCCTCATATAGGGGCCGTACACATAGGGTTTCTTCAATGTCGCATTAAGATTCTCCCAAGGCTGCCAGCCCCTGGGATCATACCATTCTCGTTCGCCACTGGGACCGCAGTTCAGGTCCTGGTTGTAGACTGTCAACGACGACGTCATGCAGTAGACGTCACACTTCTTCTCCTTCGAATAGGCCGTCCATATCTTGTCATTCACTTCATAGCGATGGTTTCGCGAGTAGCCCTGCGGACCGTCTATCTTCATGCTCCCCTCGAAACCGGTTTCTTTCGCGTCGGAAATCTTGTCCACATACTGCTCTGCAGTTCCTCCGGCGCGATGAGCCATCATGCGGGCGACCTCCCAACGGGCGGCCTGCTGGCTGGCCTCGTCCTCCTTGGTGTTCAACCACTCGGCTGCCCTGTCGGCTTTCTGTCCATACTGGTAGTCGGTCAACTCTTCCGATGCTCGATAGGCCAGATAGGCATCATTCCCTCGGAAGATGGCCAGCGACAGATAGTCGCCTCGGCCATTCTCGTCCAGATAGACGGAGAAGTCGAAGTCCTCCGCCGTCCACATCACGATGCGGTTAAGCGTCTCCGTGTTCAGCATCTGCACAATGTGTTGGGCCAAGACGGTGTTGTCGCCCTCCATAAATCCATTGATCACGCTCCGCAGCCGGTTCACCAGCACCTGCAGCTGGTCGATGGTGGGTTCGGCGATGGCTATCGAGCCGCCCTTGGCCAGCACCACTATCAGGGCGGCACATTCCGCATCCGTCAGTTTGCCGATGTTGCCGTTGTGCAGGATGATGTTCTCCACCTCCTCGTTGGGCTTGTCCGATTCTAAGACCAGACTCGCAGCACGGTTGCCCACGCGGGCCACCAGTGCCTTGCCGTCGCCCTGATAGCCGCCGTCGAAGACATAGGTCAGTCCGTCCACCGTCACGCTCATGGCATCGGTGGTGGGCTCGGCCTCCGGCTGCACGTATATCACGCCAGCATCTTCATCCGCTGCGGCGTTGTCGTCGTTAGCCACACAGGCTGTCAGCATTGTTGTCAGCATCAGCAGGATATACACCATTTTGGAAGGAATCGCAGAAAACGGTCTTGTATTCATTATTTTCATATCTTCTTACATTATAACTTTTACCATAGAAATTCTCTGCAAAGATACAAAAAAATATTTTAAATAAAAGACAAAAATCCCTAAAAAATATCGTTTTATGGCACAGTTGGGAATAATCAAATTTTAGGGCGTTTTTTTTGAGTATTATGTCAAACACTATTTCATTATCGAGCCACGGACAAACTCGGGCGTCCCCGTTTTGGGCAGCGGCTCGCAGTGGGTGTAACTGACTTGCGTGCCCCAGGCGGAATAGCCCACGCGACTCTGACTCAGTGCGACGGGATTGTCGCTTGAGTCATCGGAACATGATGTCAGTACCAGTGTACAGCTGATGGTCAGGGTGACGGCGAGCACCCAATTCATAATCTTTTTCATATTGTTTGTTAATTTAACTTTCGGGAGTTAAAGAGGAAGTACTTAATATAACAGGCGCAAAGATACGAATAAATGATATTTTTGGGCTCAAAATGAGCCGATTCTTCTACGGGCAGAACAATCTGTATGCCTTCAAACAGATACTCATCGACCAGTTTGACTTTGCGGTGAGAGAATATTTTTAACCAATATCCTAATAAACGAAAAAGCGCTCAGTTGTTGAAATCAACAATTGAGCGTTTTTCTTGTTGGGGTACCCGGACAACAAAGCGTTAAATCCTATCGATTTCTGTCTAATTCAAATGTTTGTAAATCTCTGAAAATAAACGCGTTATATAATTATATAATTTTAACAATTATCGAACTAATCAC